>JAEIGA010015626.1_pt1 | contig 11555 bp, 8 predicted proteins | sample 9270691 | NCBI WGS metagenome assembly JAEIGA01 (sample SAMN17057246, study PRJNA624740) | gut metagenome | biome: biome; isolation source: fecal sample | host: Bos grunniens | place: China: Xizang | collected 2019
CAAGACCAAACTCCATTCTCACCTCGCCCGCCATACGTTTGCGACGTATATGCTCCGAAACGGCGTGAAGATAGAAAATGTTAGCAAGATGCTGGGGCATACGAATATCACGCAGACGCAGCGGTATGCAAAGGTGCTGGCTCAGAGTGTGCATGAAGAGTGGGATATGATAGCCGAGAAACTGGCCGAGAAATGAAAAACCGTGAGCCGGGCTTCGCAGTCGGGCTCACGTTGCTTAAAACACATAAATTATAAACCTAAATAATTAAACGTCTAAAACATTACATATTATTATGAACTAACTTTGATCTGATATGTGCCTTCATTCTCGAAGATGATGGAGCTATCCATGCAATCGCAGACGGCCACCTCGGAATCACCGCCGACATATAGCAGCACGTTGCTCTGTCGTCCAATGTCTGCGACCAAGGCTTCTGCCAACGGACTGCGACCGCCGAGACCTATGGTGCGGTGGTCAAGAACCGTTCCGCCGCCGTCCATGACGTCTGCATCCTCGCTGTACGTGAGGCCGTAGAATGTCTTCGAGCATCCGGCTGGTATCGTCACGGGGCCGTCTGCGAAGCGGATATGTGGCGTGCGGTTGTAGACACCCGTCCACCCGATATACTCGCCGTTCTTGGTCGGATTGGCCAGAACCAGACATAGGTCGCCATCGAGCGTCACATCCTCGCCCTTGCGGTTTTCGATGCAGACGTTGATACTGATGACCGTATCGCTCGGCTCTTCGCCGTTCACGCGCTGCTTGGTTTCCTCATAACCGCCTCGCAAACCCGTCATCGCATTCAGGATGGGCAGAATCATTGTAGCAAACACACGGCCATAGATGCAATCAGAGTTCCAATGATAGCGGGCGATAGAACGATTGACAGAATAGTCATAGGCCCTACTCATCCAGTCCTTTAGCTTCTCTGGCTTCATCTGTCCGAGCATCATGGCCATCGTGAATATCTGCGTCGAGTGGCCGCTGACATACGACCTCGGGCTGTCGGCAGCCCATCCGTCTTCGGCCAGCATTTTTTCACGTTGCTCTTCCGTGTCGGCCACCATTGCCGAGATGCTGATGTTGTAGAGCTCGTTTTCCTTCGCGCCGTGGATGGGATTCAGCTCACCACCCTCTCGGGTGCGTGCGCAACCAGGACGGCAGCGGCCATAGTTCGGGTCTTGCGTAGGGAATCGTGAGTTATCAGCAATGTCGAGTACCGTCTGGATGAAACGCTCTGCCACCGTCTGCTCTCCCTCGTGTACGTTGTAACGATAGATGCCTGCAAGGTCACTGAACGGCCCGTCGATGGTCATGTCCGACACCGCGCATCGCTCAAACTCATAGCGAGGATAGCCATCCACGAACGGCAGCTCACCATAGCCATCAAGCACCTGCTTCACGGGAATAGGTCGCCCAAACATATACATGTATGTACAACACACCGTCGCAGCGGCATTCACCAGTCGGTTGCGCTTCCATGCGGGATAGTTCTGCCACTCTTCCAATGGTGTCTGAGCCATCATGTTCCACTCGGCCACCATCGTATCGTTCACCAACTCATCCACATGGTAATTGTCTGTCTTCTGATTGAATTGATAGGCAGGCTGGCCATCTTCCTGTGGCGTGGCGAGTTCGCAGACGGTGGTACCTTCTATGCGAGGGCCTGGCGCATTCAGGATGAACTTGTTCGTATTCACGAGATAGCCAACGTTCAAGGTGCTATACCCCCTGCGGCCTTCATCGTCGTAGAGCGTTTCGTTGCGATAACCGAGGCCATCCCAATCAGCCGCGTCGATAGACTGACCGCCTACCTCCTCACGCAGCGCGTCGATGTCGGCAAAGTCATGGTTCGCACGATGCAGCACGTAACAGGCACCAGCCACCATTCTGCTGTGCATCGGGTCGGCGTGGATGTCGAGACCGTAGAGCGGAATCGTAAAACCGCCACCCATCATAAACGCCTTGCCGAAGAACCTTGTCTGTAGATTGTCGTACTCGCCTTCCGTCGGCATGAGTTCCGTCAGACACATCGCCATGAGCCACGCCTGCAAAGCGTCGTAAGCCACACAGCGGTAGTCGGTATTATTACCGTGCCAATCATAGACATCCGCAAACATCTCCATACTGAACATCCACGAGTCCTTTGCGTTCCACTCCGCATCGGCCCTTTTCCATGCTTTCTGAAGATAGTCGTAGACCTGTGGCGTGTTGGTGGCCGAGATGTCCGTACTGCCAACCGAACGGATCAGTCCGTTCATCTCTTCCAACACCTCGTCGAAGTTCAGATGTTCATCATCAGGCTCCGGCTGTGGTTCTGGTTCAGGTGTAGGCTTTGGCTCAGGCTCATCTTCCGTCGGAGCCACCACCACGAGACATGCCCCGTTTTTCAGTTGCATCTCCTCGCGGTTTTCTGCGGTCTCAATCGTCACCTTTGCCTCGCCGTTGATGGTTTTTACCATTGAAATCTTTCTGTTCATAGTTCCTTATTTTTAAATGATAATAGCTGTTGGTTCAATCGTACCCTCAGACACCATTGCATCACCGCTGCACCTGGCTGTCATTCCTGTGTCAGACAAATGTCCGTTCCCTGCATACACATAGATACGGCATTTATCGACGGTGATGCCTGTGAATGTCTGTACACTTCCACCTATTGTTTTCTTCTGTCCGCTTGGCACGTCAAGATATGCACTAACGGAATAGAAGCTGCGAGATACGATGATGTCATTTGGGTCAAGTGTTCCAGATACAGGGACCGTCCCAGCCTGACAAACATATATCACAACCTGCCTATACTGACCTCCGTTAAACTTCACCGTGCCATAGGTCTCTACCAAATCCTCTGCATTCACGATGGCAGTCACCTGGAGTCTGCCGTTTTGAAGCACACCACGCACAGAAAATCGAGCGTCGTCTCTCGTAATAGAACTGCTTGGGATGACCAATTCTGGCATGTCTATATTAGGAACGGTAGCGAATACCGTACCGCCTGGAATGGTCGCAGGTATTGGGTTTAGATTCTGACCAGAATCGTCTTGTGGTAGCGCATTGTTGGTGTAGAACGGCATCACGTAGTACACATGCCCAGCGTCGAGTCGCCCTCCATTGGTGCCAAGTCCATAGTAACGGTTGCCAGTCACCCATATCTTCGCCTGACTGTCGGCTTGGTCAACCAATGCAAAGCCAAAATAGCACGAGCCCCACAGTTCTGTCAGAATATCTTCAGGTGTCACATAGTCGCGCTGATTAATGGGCAGGTCGTCATCCTGATTCTTCATCATGGCCACGTCAATAGACCAACCACCGTCTGCTGCTGATGACAATATCAGACTCGACGGTGCAGATATACTTCCGAGCGGATGGCTGGCGTTATGGTTGTACTGAAGAAAATCCAACTGTCTGTATGGTGCCGCATTCCCACCAGTAGGTTTGGCATACGTCCATTCATCACCGCCGGCATAGCGTGAATAAATGTTGGCAAGTGATCCGCCACGCTGCGACTTGATGCCGTAGGTACAGTTGACGATGATTACGCCCTCGCCATACTGCGTGTCGCGCCACCACGGGCTTAAAACGGCTAAGTTCCACACCGTACCGTTCAACTGCCCGGTAGTGTCAATCAGTCCCGCCGTGCGGCAGATAACCGGCTTGAACTTCGACCACATGTTGATATTGGCATGTGAACACAGCGTACCGAGGTCGCCACCGCCAGCCGCACCGATGGCCTGCTGAATGTCGGCTATCTCTACAGGTGCCGTGATAATGCCATTAGCATAACTCATAACAGACCTCCTTTCTCTAATAGCCGTTCCAGTCGTGCCATGCGCTTTTCGAGGGCTTCGTTCTTCGCCTTCAGTGCATCAATCTCGCGCTGCTGAGACTGTACCTTACGGGCGAGGCTGATGGCCGATGCCACGCCAATCACGCCGTAGTCCATCGCCAGCTTGCCGTCTTCCGTTTCCACCACAGCCTCTGGCAGTATCTTCTGCCACTCCTGGGCGATGCCTCCGGCGTGCACGCTGTGGTCATTCTCGCGGTCTTTCCATGTGAAGTGGATCAGCGAAGCGGCTGCAATCTGCTCGATGTTGAGCGTGAAGCGGTCTATCACCTCCTTAAAGCGGATGTCCGACAGGGCCGTGATATAACTCTCACTCAGTATGCCGACGGTTGTGTAGAACTTTGAGGAAGTAAATGCGAAATACTCTGTACCACCAACGGCCACCACGATGCTATGCTCACCGTTGTCCGAATTGTATCTGTGGCCTACATAGTCCAGATAACCACCTGAAGAGTCACGGAACACCACCTTGCGATACAATCCAAGATGATCCGTGTCATAGTCTAATACAATGTCTCCAACATTAGACATCTTACCGGTGACGCTCTTCGGCTTTCCATTTGCGCCCATGTACTCCTGCCCCCACACGTTGCACGCAGCGGCCACGTTAAGTGCATCAGCTACAAGCGCATGAAGTGCGTTGCCGTTGTTGTCGAAATAACCAATCAAGGCATCCCACGCCTGTTTGTCTGCCGCAGCCAACAAACTATATCCAGATGCAAAGGTGATAGCGAAGGTACCGTTGTTTGTGATAGTCTGGCTGCTGCCTGCACTCACCAACAGACCCGTCGGCACGGTCATGCCCACGCTCGTCACCGTACCGCTACCGCCAGGCGACGGCATATCCTCGTTCACCCAATGCGTGTTGCGGTAGACAAGAATCTGACCTGCCTGCGGGTTCGTGAGCGTCACGTCGCTCAGTCCGGCCAACGTACCGCCACCACCGCTGCCACCACTACCCCGCCCAAGTGCGGAAAGGAACTTAGGAGTCCACAGACCGAAGATCGCCTTAATGTTGACGTTGGTCGTTGTCGTCGGCAGCTCGTCGTTAGGCTCGATCTCATTGGCTGCGACATCCGTCCCGTTATACACCTTGAACAGGCTACTGAAGAACTCCTTCGACAGGTAGTTCTCATCCACCCAACTTGCGGACACGCCACCGCCACCGCCTATGCTACCGCCGGAGCGCGAGCCTGAACGCCCTGCAACATCTCTGATTTTCTTTTCGGTCAGCTTCATAGTTTAATGTGTTAAGAAAGTGCCCCTTTACCATGGAATTGGAAACTGCCTTTTGCCAATGCACCCATATTGGCTTCGACATCTGCCTTGGTGCAGATGGCCGAGCCGCTGATAGATGTCGTGCCATCGGTGAAGGCAATCGTGTAGGCGGTGCCAACCTTGAGCGCGTTGGTCTTCATGGCCGACGTAGACAAAACCAACCATGAGCACGACATCGACCACTCCTTGCGACCTGCTATAAAGTCGCGCCACTCACCCGTTGTCGGTGACGCTATCTCGATGGTCTCACAGCCATTGGAGAGATTGCACGACTTCAAGGCAGCTATCTTGGTGCCTTCAAGCGATATGTATATTACATTTCCTAATACTGCCATATTGTTGTTCTTTTATTCGTCAAATATGCTACTGTGGTGAAGAGTCATGCGGTAGGTGTCGTTCCACGGCTTGAAGCTCAGGGCGACGGTTCGCCAGTTGCCAGCCGTGCCCCATAGCATGAGGCGGTTCAGATAGAGGGTGGCGAAGTCTTGTCGCGCCATCTTCATGTCTATCTGTAGGCGGTCTTGTGATTCCAACAAATAGGGATATTGTGGTTCGGCATCACTGATCTGATATTCCAGTGCGCCCGTGTTGATGATTGAATGGTTGATACAGATGCGGTTGAGTGTGTATATGGTCGTGGAGTAACCGCGTTCCACGAGTCCGTCCACGATGCTTGGTGAGCCTTTGATGGTATAGCCTAATGAATCCATGTTTGGATTCAGATACAGGCTTGCAGCTGAATTCGTTTTCTTTAAGCCGACGTTCGTGATAGTGTACATTAAGTCGGGACGGGAAAGCCAATACGAACTATTGTAAGGGGAATAAATCTCTACAACAAGGGGCTTACCAGTCGTCAGGTGTGGATTCGCTGTGAATCCAACTTCAAACTCACCGTCGCCACCTTTATGAACAATTAGGTTTGCTGAATATCTTGATCCTATCCCTGAAATTGATTCCCATAAACTCGTCTGACTGTTCCAAAAGTAGTCTCCTGACTTGATGATAACTGCAAACGGCATATCTTGCGGGTTTGTTAGTTCCTCTATATTTTTCCCGTATTTGAACGTTATCGTTAGTGTGGCCGTTGTGCCGTTCCACTCAAAGAATTTATAGGTGGCTATTTTTTTAGTGACTTGTCCCCAGCTGTCGGCTGGTCGGTACATAATCATTTCCTGAAGGCCTCCCTTGCCGTAAGCAGCCAGGCAGATGTCCCCTTTCGTAATCTGCCCGTCTGAATTTATGCTGCTATAAATAGTGTAGTCGCCTTCAAAGTCCGCTATCATGGGTGAGTTCGTACAGAACTGAGCACCCTCCACGGCACATCCGCGACTATATCCGCGGCAGCGTGAGAAGTTCATATTTGGCACGTCCTGCTCGCCTGCATACTGCACGTCGATCTTCGACAGCGGCATCACCTTCGACTTCACGTTATCGTTGGATGCGATGGTGGCGATGCTGGTCATGTCTACGACGGTCTGCGTGAAATATGGGTTGGAGGTGTCGCGCCGTTTCAGGTATTGGCCTGTGTATTCGGGTTTCTGGAATATCACGTAACCCGGCACGTCGTGAAGCACGCACCCCATCCATGTGCAGACGCAAGTCAGTGCATACTCCACCGTTTTCGGTGCATACATTCCTTCGGTGTCAGCTCCCTTGTTGTAGCCATCGCCAAACGGACAGAACGTGAGTGTGTTCACGTAGCAGTTCATGGTGAGTGCATCGTCGATGGAGAGAATCTTCGGGAAATAGAATCCGCTGTACATGCCCTCGAGTTTTGTGAGCATGGCATTAATCAGTCCCTCGATGCTGATCCACGATGGCGGGTTGTACGATGTGTAGTCGATGTCTGTACCAGAAGCCAGCCCAAGCGGAGAGATGACGGGCAACTCCACCACCCTCGGCCCCGGCTCCCACGGGTTCTCAAACTCTTGCGCTTGTATGAATCCGTTAAAGTCGAGCGTTTCGCCGTAGTAGAACTCAATATATCGGTCGGTGTTCAGTGTCGGGTAGAGGTCACTAAGTGCGCCGTAGCTTTCTTCTACAACTCGAAGATAACCCGTGCGGAAACGGATCACATGGCTCAGCAGGTCTTCATCGTTGTCCTCTTCGTACTCGAACGGGTCGGCAGCACCAATCAACGTGGTGACTGTCGAGCCGGTATAACCACGTTGGTATATATCGACTCGGCAGCTTGTACCATTCAGAGAGAGGAAAGGCACCGTCCATTTCTTGTTACCGTATGTCCACGCCATATCATTATCTTTTATATACTGCGATATGCCGTGTATTGGTTTACTATGTAAAGTTGGTGGTTACATACTCACCTCGGCCAGTCCTGCGACCATTGTTATTCAGCACAAGCCTTATCTGTTCGCCTGTGACTACTGCTGACAGCTGCATCCGCCCCATTGGGTTAGACTGGAGGGCGTTCGCCAAATTGCTTTGCTGGGCTCTGTTAAGCACAAGTTCGCCGGAGTCCAGTCTGACATTGCCGATATTGTCCCCAGAATAGGCCGTACCGCCTACGAAACCACCACCACGTCCGTCTACGATACCACCTTGTGCATATCCTGTGGCCGAGTGAATCTGTGAGATCATGGCTACCATCGAAGCGGTGATGGCAGCAGCAGCACCAATCCACGCCCAACCGGAAGAGGTCGTATCTTTAGCCGACACAGCCTGACCAGCACCAGCGGCCACACTTGCGATGGCTTGTGCGATGATTCCCAGAATCTTCGCTGTTGGGTCTTCGATGCCGTTCAAGGCTGAACCCACCTGACTGATAGCCCCTGCTGCGGCCTGGAATGACTTCGCCGACTTGTCGGCATCCTTTGCGAGGTCTATGCCTTTGAACGATGCTATTTCCTTCTGCTTGTCAGCGATGGCCTTCAGTCCTTCCTGATAGGCTTCGGTGGTCGGCGCGTACTCCAGATTCTTACGAAGCTGTTCCAGTTCGGCATTCAACTGCTGAAGCGGTGAGAGAAACTGTGGAAGATTATCGAGTTGCAAGCTCTTCGTGAGGTCTGGCAGACTACCGGCGAACTGCGGTCTCTTACCAGGCCCTCCAGCAATGTCATCAATATCTCCCTGCCACAGATTCACCCCGTTCAGTTTTCCTTCGGCTTGTGCCTTCTGTAGAGCCATCGTGTTCTGCATCTGCTTCAGTTTGGCTTCAGCTTCGACAAGTGGCTGGAGGTATTGGTCGCGCACATCGGCCCCGGCTTCGTTCCATTTCTTTGTGAGGTCGCTGACAAGTGCCTGCTGTGCAGCTATGCTGTCAGCTGCGTATGTTGGTTCAGTTTTGCCGCTGCCGCCTTTAGTAGTCTTTGTAGTGGTCGTTGACGTTGGCGATGGTGCCGGGTTGTCGGCAATGATGCTTTTTGCGCCCATGACGTATTTGGATCGCATTTTTTTAAACACCTCCAACTGTTCCTTCACATCGGAATACATCGAAAGCCCCGTCTGCTTCTGGAAGGCTTGCATACGGTCGTAGGCACCAACGGCTGTCTTATCACTCTGCCACTTCTTATAGTCGCTCAAATATTGCTCATAACTGCCAATCTTTGAATCGTAGTTTGACAGTTGCGCATTGTATGTATTACGACGATATTGTAAAGTGCTGATGCCACGTAGACGATCAAGTTGTCTATTAACCCTCGTGTCGCCTCCCTGCTCTGCATACTGCGAACGGATGCGACCTGCCTCTGTGAGTGCATCAATCAGCGGACGGACGGCATTGTTCAACAGGTCAAGTGCTCCTATCTTCAGGTCAGACCAAAGCGATGTACCTGCATCGGAAAGCGGTTGGAAGGTTCGACCCAAATCTTCCATCGCATTCTTCAGCTTCACGTCGGCTTGTGTGGCTCTGTCGGCAGCGGTCTCCACGTAGTCACCTGCCTTCGACATCTGCTCACGTATGATGGCACCGACGGCCTTGGTCATGTCGCCAGTCTCTTTCATTTTCTCTTTTACCTCTGTGGCTGATAGTCCGAGGTTGTCGAGAATCATCAGCGATTTACGACCGAGACCTGTCACAATGCTGTCAACCATGTAATCCACAGACTGACCCGTGTCCTTGGCCTTCTGCTGTGCGAATGCGAGCATAGTGCCGAGTTCATCGAGTGGCAGCTTGAAGTCGTTGAACTTTACAGCGGCCTTCATCAATTCGAGGTCTGTCACAGTGCCGTGGGTGGCTTCACGCAGATTGTCAAGAATCCCTGGCTGATTCAGACGTTCAAAGGCTATGCGGATGCCCTCGCCCTGACGTGCCAACTCGATGCCTTGCTTGACGCATTCACCAATATCTCCGGCAAATTCAAGGGCAGCACCAGCGGCCTTGGTCATCATGTTACCTGCAAACACTTGCAAAGCTCCAGACATCTTGTCACCGAGACCCTTGAACAGACCTCCACCGCTACCGCCACTCATGTCTTGGAGATTGATTCCGTTTAGTGAACGACTTAATTCGTCGCATTGCTGCTTGGCATCCTGAAACTTCTGCTTGAGTGCGTCGATGGTCTTCAGGTAGTCTTGGCCGATGCTTGCCTGCTGTGCCGACGACATCTGGTTATAGGCCGCAGACAGTTGCTCGATACTTCGCTTATAGTCGTTCATCTGTCCCTTGGCGGTGTTGGCCGTGGAGTCCATCTTCGCCATCATCTGCACAAACTTCTGCATGTCGCCGTTGTCCTTGGCGAGTGCCTGCTGAAGTCCGCCCTGTGCCTGGGTGAAGCTATTGAGTGACTGTTGCGCCTTCTTCAGACCGGCATCCCATTTGCCAGTACCGACCGCAAGTTCAAGTTTTGACTGTCCCATATCTTATTCTTCCTTGAATTTCTTTTCTATGAATTGCTCTACGTGGTTGATCAGTGTCTCTCCGAGCTGGTTTGCAGCCAGTTCCATGTCGCTGCCAACGCTGTGCATGAATGAGCGTGGCGCGATATTGCCCCTTGCGCCGTATGTGGCTTTTGACCCTCGGCCTGTAGGCCCTGATGGTTTGGCTGTGCGAACATCTGTACCAAACTCTAAGAATCTGAGAATGAAATGACGGTCTGGCCCAAAGTATTCGTTAATCTGCTTGGTGCGGTCTGAGACTGTACGAACGCGACGGATGCCACTCTTTCCTCCAGTCGGTTCTGGAACGATACGAGTGCGACTGGATATACGGCCACGGGGTTGGTTGATGCCAACATAACCACGATTGCCCGCCTTTGCCTGATGCCACAGCACACCGCTTGCAGCACTTCCGGCCTTCGCCTGTGAAGCGGCTTTCTGTTTAGCCTTGGCGCGGATAATGGCGAGGGTCTTTCCGAGTTCCTTGCGCACCAACTCAGCGAACCATCCGTCAAACTCCTGGCGTGACCATGTACCACGACCAACGGCACTGACACCGTGCTGCACACTTTCAGAGTATGCAAGCCGTGTTAGCACTTCATCGACATGCTTTTCGAGATTATGCAATCCCGAAAAGTCTGCCATTAGTCCGTTGATACGGTCGTTTGTGGCATTAAGACCTACAAAACCATGAATATATTCTGCCATATAAAAAAGCGCAATCAGTCTATACTAATCGCGCCTTTCGTTGCTAAAGGTTTACCAAACCTTACCCCTCCATGTTGCCGGGGTCATCGCCACCGCCGCCGTTGTCACTGCCACCAGAGGGTTCGGTCACGTCTTCGGTGTTCTCGACCTCACTGCCGGTGACGGGATCGACGCGCTGCCAACTGACTTCGCTGGCGAACTTGTCGGAGTACTTCGACGATACGGAACAGCCGAGGCGGGTCTTCTGCTTCGATGGTACCACCATGTCGGCGGTAGCGGCCTTCTTCACGGTGCCGTCCTGGTTGAGTTCATCCTTCACCGATGCACGGAGATTCGGATAGAGGAACAGGAACTCCTCGCCTACGGGCACACGGAAGCCTTTCAGCAGGTTGTTCTGTGCGGCCTTCATGTACTCTGTGACTGCTGCACGCATGATGCTGGGCGTGATGTCGGTGTTGGCGCAAGCCTCACGAATCACTTCATCGAACGAGAGCGTACCATGCGGGCACGGTACGGCATAAAACGAGTGAGTACCAACCTTGGTATTCTCAACTACTTTGTACTTGATTTTTGCCATATACTACGAATTTAGAGTTACTATACTAATTCTTGAGAGTTAATGCACAAACTTGTATCTATTCATATACTAAAAGTTTTGCGACGGTTTACCAGTAGCTGCCGCGTTGATGGCGTCGATTTCGGCCTGGAGTTCGAGGGCTTCGTCTTCGGTGATGGTGGCGACGGGGGCAGAGTCCCACGGGAACTTGATCAGGTCTGCCGGTTTGTAGATGCCCGCCTCATTGAGAGCCTTGCCGCCACAGAAGGAAGCCATGATGTTATAGGTCTGCCAACGGGTCGAACTCCACAGGTCGCGGTGTCGGCGGTTGTAGCCTC
>JAEIGA010015627.1_pt1 | contig 11554 bp, 11 predicted proteins | sample 9270691 | NCBI WGS metagenome assembly JAEIGA01 (sample SAMN17057246, study PRJNA624740) | gut metagenome | biome: biome; isolation source: fecal sample | host: Bos grunniens | place: China: Xizang | collected 2019
GGACCGATCCCGTTAGCCGCGGCGTATTCGTTGAACGCCGTGACGTCGTCCTTGTCGATGGGCTTGGCCGCACCTCCGCGCGGATTGCGCGTAAAGAACTGAAAAACGTTAGCTCCTATCGATACGGCTGTCTGGCCCATGGCCATATAACCGCCGCTCGAGGAAAGATGACATCCTATCTTCATATCTGTAAATTATTCTGTAGACTTTTATTCACTTGCACAGTTGCAGAACAAGCATGGCGAACGAGGTGCAAAGCACAGGATCCGACTCCCAAAACCTGTTGTTGTCGTTGTACCAGCTTCCATTCGGTTTTTGAAGACTGATCACCTTCGCCGAAAGTTCCTTCTTCCAGTCGTGCTGACCGACTTTCTCGACACCGGAAGCGGATAACGCGCGAGCCATGATGTCGTAAAAATAGAAAAGACCCTGATTGCCCATCCCGGGATTCTCGTCTACACTCCAATTCCGCCTGCAATACTCAAGCGAATCCCTGACTCGCGGATCTTCTCGGTCGAGCTTCGCGTGACACATGGAAAGAACGGCCGCGTACGTCATCGAACCGTACGCCCGGAGATGAACACGATTTTGAGAATTAGTTACAGTTCCAGCCTGAGGCGTCCTGTCGTTATATGCGGCTCCTCCCGCGTCGGGGCCGTCTTTTTTCATAAGATTGTCCACGAACTCAAGCGCTTTATCCCAATCCAAATCAACGAGTTTTCCGCCCGGTCTGAACTCCTCCAGAGACTCGGTTCTCCGCATCGCGTCCAGCGCATAGCTCGTATTCGACAGATCCGCATAACGCCTTCTCGAAAGCTTGTCGTAACCAAAGCCTCCCGCCATCGTGTCATCGCCGGTAAGCTGAGACGAGGCGATATATTCGCGCGCTTTCAGGAGCGGCGCAGACGGACATATCCTGGACTCAAAGAGCGCAGATAGACACACCGCCGTATTGTAATTACCGAGACCGGAACCTCCGCGCCCGGGTTTAGGCACGTAAAAACCGCCGTCCTCGCGCTGGACCGAAAGAACGTACGCCACACCCTTTTTAACGGCGTTCGTAACACCGCACGCGCGCTCTTCAGGAATTTTCGCGAGCGCCCATACGGGAAGCGCGGTCAGCGCAGGCATATGCCTGTCGCTCCAGTACCCTTCGCCCGACTGCGCCGACAGCAGAAACGCCGCACCCTCGGCAATAGACTCGTCGATCGTTTTGGAATATGAAACGACGGCGAGATTCACGATCGCCAGCAGCAAAACCTTTTTCATGTCAAATTCTCCTTGTAGGGTTAAACGTGTCTCAAAAGAAAAAGGTTTCGGAAATCTCTCAGCTTACGCCGCGCGTAGAATTGCGGTAGAAAGCCACAAGCTCTTTTATCTCCTCGAACGGCTCAACATCGTGCTCCACACGATCTAAGGCCTGTGAGCGATTGAGCCCGTCGCGATAGAGAAAACGATGCGCTTCCTTCAGAGCCTGAAGAACATCGCGCCTGAAACCACGGCGGTTGAGCCCCACGACGTTGGGGCCGATAACCTTGAGCGTGCCCTCGACCATGTCTCCAAGCATATAGGGAGGGAAATCCTGACGGATCTTGCACATTCCGCCCACCATCGCGTGCTTGCCGACGGTGCAGAACTGATGTGATGCGGAACATCCGCCGACGATCGCGTAATCGTGAAGATGAACGTCGCCCGCGAGCTGAACGGAGTTGGAACAGATTACATGATTGCCCAAAATGCACCCGTGGGCGGCGTGGCAGTAGGCCATAAAAAGGCAGTCGCTGCCGATAATCGTCTTTTCTCCGTCAGCCGTTCCGAGATGAACCGTCGCGAATTCGCGAATCACCGTCCTGTCACCGATTTCGACATAACTTACGGAACCTTCCTGATACTTCAAATCCTGCGTCTTCATTCCGATAAGCGCGTACGGGAAAATCTGGCACTTCTCACCGATCGTCGTGTGGCCGTCGATTATCGCGCCCTGCCCGATCGAGGTTCCGTTGCCGAGCTTTACGTTGGCGCCGATGCGCGCGTAAGCCTCTACAACCACGTCCTCGCCGAGTACGGCTCCGTCTTCAACAATAGCGGTGGGATGAATTTTAGACATACGATCTCCTTGATTGATTTAAAGATTGCGTTTTATGAACCATGCCGAAAGAGCCAGACACGCCACCGGCGCGAACCAAATGAGGATCTCCGGGTAAATATAATATTTTTTGTGCATGTCGAGCATCAGCATCACTATAAGATAGAACCCTAACGCGATTCCGATCGAAATAGCCATTCCGATAGTGGACTCTTTGCGCTGGGAACGGATGCCGAGGGGAATCCCGACAAGGACAAAGCAAAGCGACGCCATAGCGAAGACGAAACGCTTTGAAAACTCGACTTTCGTCTTTGAAATATGCTGGCGAAGCTTATCCTTCGCATCTTCGAACTCTTCTCCCGAACCGTTCATCGACTCCAGCGTCTCGGTATCCTTTTCAATAGCCGCCGTGATTTCGGAGAAATTGAAATCCTTCATCTTCTTTACATAGGTTTTCTTGTTCACCTTGATCGGATAATGAACATATCTTCCTGTCGCCATCCCGGGTCTGTTCGCCTCGATCGGCTCCACCTTTACGCCGTAAAGGTCCAGCGCTATATCGTCATCTTCACCCAGCACCAGCGCCTTTTGGGCGCGAATCGTTCTCGTTACCTTTTCATCCGTTTTATCAGTCGCCATTATATCGTAGAGCCAACGCCCTTCCTTACGCCCTACATGGAGCGTGACATCGGGAAAGTCGGTCATCATTACACCTGGCTTAATGATATCCACGGCGTCACCGATAGAAAGGTCGGCGGTCATTTCCCGCCGCACCTCGTGGCCTCGAGGGACGATCTCGTTGTTTACCCACATGCCCAGAAGAGAACAGCCCAGCGCAAAAAGCAAAGGCCACTTCATCACGCTCAAAAGATTGACCCCGCATGCCCGCATGGCGGCGATTTCGCTGTCGGCGGAAAGACGCGAAAAAACCAGAACGCTCGAAACCAGCAGCGACAGGGGTATCGTCCATTGAAGCGTTTCGGGAAAACTGATCGCCGCGAACTTTCCGACAAGTTTGATCGGAAGTCCGTCAAGAATAAACCCGACAATCTGAACCAAAAGGCCTATCGTCAAAACGAAACTGAGCACGAGAAACGCCAGCGCGAAACTCGAGAGAAACGATTTAAAAACGTATTTGTCTATCGTCTTCAATTCTTGGCCTTTATCAGGAAGTTGGCTTTTTTGCCCTGGCGAAGCACCGCCAGTTCGCCATCGATGAGATCTTCATCCGAAAAGATTCGCTTGTCGTCGACCTTAACGCCGTTCAGCGAGAGTCCGCCCTGCACCGCCATGCGGCGCGCCTCTCCGTTTGACTTGAACATGCCCGCCGCGGCGGCAACCGCATAGACGCACTTTCCGACAATTTCGGAAACGGGAAGTTCGGCCGATTTGACATCCTTGAAAATCTGGGAAAGTTCTGCCGCAGACCTGCCTGAAACATCGCCGCCGAAAAGAGTTTTTGTTGCGCTCAGCGCAGTCTGAAGCCCCTCTTCGCCGTGAACAAGTCTCGTAAGTTCCTCCGCCAGCGCCTTCTGCGGAATGCGCGCTTCGGGATTCGCTTTCATCTCGGCTTCAAGTCGCGCGATTTCATCAAGGCTTTTAAGAGAAAACACCTTCAGATAACGGATCACGTCGGCATCCGCCGCACGAAGAAAATACTGATACCAGTCGTACACGCTCGTCATTTCGGCGTTCATGAAAAGCGCGTTGCCCTCTGACTTGCCGAACTTTCTGCCGGAAGAATCAAGAAGGAGCGGGAAGGTAAGACCGTATGCGGTTTTGCCGCGCATGCGATGAACAAGATCGGTGCCGGCGGTAATGTTACCCCACTGATCGGCGCCGCCTATTTCAAGCATGCAGCCGTAATTGTCGTAAAGATGGAGGAAATCGTTGCCCTGAAGAATCTGATAAGAGAACTCCGTGAACGTAAGAGCGCCATCCGAAGCTTCAAGTCGTTTTTTGACGGATTCCTTGGCCAACATCTGAGGAACGCGGAAGTTGATCGCTATATCGCGCAGAAACTCGATCGCGCTCGTCCCCCTGTACCAATCGTAGTTATCGACCATCACCGCGGCGTTGGGCCCGTCAAAATCAAGAATGCGAGAAAGATTCTCACGGATTCCCCTCTTATTCTCTTCGACCTGCTCTAGAGTAAGCATATTACGCTCGGCTGACTTCCCGCTCGGGTCTCCGATAAGGCCGGTCGCGCCGCCGACGAGCGCGATCACTTTGTGCCCGGCCTGCTGAAACCGCTTCAAAACCATAATCGAGACAAGATTTCCGGCCTGCAGACTCCGTGCGCTCGGATCGAACCCGCAATAGAGAGTCGTAGGCTTCTCGAGCATTTTGCCGATTTCAGGATCAGTCAAGGCCTCCACAAGGCCACGTTCTTTAAGTTCTTCTAACAAGTTCATATATTTATAGTATATCATTTATCTTTTAAATCGGCTTTATCGGCATGAAAGTTTCCGTCTCCCCGCGACTTGCGGTGAAGATGGGGATGCGGAATATGAATCGTCCGCCGGCCTATAAGAACCGGCACACCCAAATGGTACTTGATGGCGAGCGCGCGTATCACAAAAATACTTATGATGCAGACTATGCTGCAGATGCGGGCATCGACTCCGAGCGCCAGAAGCATAAAGTACAGAAGACCCCCCGCGGCGCATGCAAGAGCGTAAATCTCTTTTCGAAAAATGAGAGGAACCTCATTGATGCAGATATCGCGCATCACGCCGCCGAAAACGGCCGTTATAACGCCCATTATGATAGCCTTCCACCAGCAGACCAGCGATCCGGCCTCCTCGGCGGCGATCACCTTCTCCATGCCGATGACCATAAAAATCGATATCGCGATCGTATCAAAGACAAACCAGGTGATTTGCTCGGAAATGATACGTCTGCCGAAAAGCGCGACAGCCAGGACGGCAAGAAACGTCGTAACCAGATAACTGGGATCATCCATCCAGAACGGATGTCTCTGCATAAGAACGTCGCGCAACGTCCCTCCGCCCAAAGCGGTTATGAATCCGATCACGTACGCTCCGAACCAGTCAAAATGCTTAACGCTCGCCATACGCACACCAGATATCGCGCCGACAAAAGTCCCGATCTGGGTCAAAACCTCCAGGAACGGCCCGGGGCCGAGCATTCGCTCGAGGGTTTTGGCCACAACATCCATAGTTCACATTTCTTCGGGAGTTGAATTACCGTGAGGAATCGGCTTCCAGCGTCGTGTAGGAAACACGATCGTCCAAAGAATCGATGCAGAAAGAATGAAGGAAAAAGCGGGGAACGTCAAAACGGCCCACCATTTCGGACGACGCTTCCTGCTGGAAAGGAAGACCGCCCCCCACGCAGTTACCACGCCTACAACAGCCACAAATGCGAACATCGCCAAACACAGAATCGCCGCCTGGACAACGGGACCGCCCAAACACACCTTAATGACAAACGCCAATACGGCAAAAAGCAAAACAAACGCGACGGACATTCCGGTCAAAATGGCGAAATAACTGTCGAAAAGGCGCATCGACGGGCGGCGGAACATAGCCTTGAGCCAGGGGAAGAGATAAAGTCCCGCGACATGCCAGCCACCGGTAGTCCAGCGGCAAAGCTGATGCCACATGTGCTTCACCTTTACAGGCTGCTCGTCGGAATACTCGGCTTCGGCTATGTAACCTATGCGGCGACCGGAAATATTGCATTGGACGGAAAATTCGACGTCTTCGACCAAAGTGTGGGTACGCCAGCCTTTGCCATCCAGTATATTCGTCAAAAAAGCGAATCCCGTACCGGTCAATTTGCCAGACAGCCCCAACTTCGTACGTACACGGTTCGAAAGTTCATTCATCAAATCCCAATAAACGGTGTACCAGCCGGAAATCACATTTGTGGTTGCGTTCGAAGTCATGCGACGGCCAGTGGCAATCACTTCTCCGTCGTTGAGCGCGTTGTTCATCTCGTCGAACCATTGGGCGGAAGCGATGTTGTCGGCATCAAACACCGCTATTGCGTCGTAATGATCAGCCCGTTCCAAAACCTTGTTGATCGCCCATGCAAGAACATCCCCTTTACCTGAACTGGGCTCGGTCTTCTCCCAGACCGTCGCTCCTGCGGCACGGGCCGCCTCAGCCGTTTTATCGCTGCAGTTATCGGCCACGACGATCACCTCGCGCTTGTCTTTGGGATAAGAGGACATCAGAACGCTCTTAACGGGCAGACGAATGACATTTTCCTCGTTTCGGGCGCAAATCAAAACGGCGAAACGAAGTTTGCGATCCGCTACAGGATGTTTTCTGCGGGGGATGAGAAGCCCTACGGCAACCACAAGTGTGGACCAGAGGAACACGAGTCCCAAACCGATTGCCACATAGTCAAAACCGTTAAACGAATTACTCTCAATCATCACGCCATCTCCTATGAACCCATAAATATTGTTCTGGATACTCACGAATCGCCGCTTCAAGACGATCGTTCAAAATCTGCGTCGCAACGTCCTTGTCCGCATCTTTGGCAAAGGTCAGCGGGCTTCCGCCGACAAGCTTGTAACAATACGGAGCGATACGCACGAATGATCCCACAACAATTTTACAGCCGCTTCGCATGGCAAGACGCGTAGCGCTCGTAAAAGTCCGGGCCGGACGCCCGAAAAACCGCAATTTAGCGCCGCTTGATGTATGCTGATCTATAAGAATCGTCATTGCGGCAGACGTTTCCGTCCATTGGCGCAAAACGGCTGAATTGAAGCCTTTATTCTTGTCGACCACCGTAACAGGACCTCTAAAATGATGTTTCTTCATCCATCCGGCGACGAATTTATTATTCATCACGCGCGCCACTGCTATCATAGGACGCGCGAACGAAAGAACATTCGTCGCCGCCTCCCATACTCCATGGTGCGCGCTTACAAGAATAATCGGCTCGTCGGGAGAATCCAGAAGAAGTCTGGCGGTTTCTGCATTGACCGAATCGATCTCCAGATGTTCGCGCCAGTTCGAGGCGTTTACGACATTTGGGACGCAAAGCGCCTCGCAAATATGCCCTGCAAGATGACACCAGGATTTTTTCGCGATTCGTCTGGCCTCTTTTTCGTCTGAAGTTATCCCGCACTTCATGATATTCATCACAGCCAAACGCTTCCTTTTAGGGAAAAAAGGCCAAAGGAGCGCGGCAAAACCGGCCCCGAATCCATAAGCGTGTTTCTGTATGAATGTCATACTTTCATTCAAAACGGATAGTCGCGGCTCTTCCATGGGCATCCAGCCCTTCGACCGCTGCGAACGCCTCGATCGTCGATCTCGTTTCTTTTAAATCCTCCTTGGTGAACGCGACGAAACTGTGGCGGCGGCGGAAATCATCCGGAGTAAGACCGTTAAACATATCCGCGGCTCCCCCGGTAGGCAGAACATGACTCGGGCCAGCCACAAAGTCTCCAGCTGATTCAGGGGTCCACGGCCCAGCGAAGACCGCACCCGCCGAGCGCACACCCTTCATAACCTTAAGCGCGTCTGAAGTCATTATTTCAAAATGCTCGGGAGCGAAACGGTTGACGACCTCAAGCCCCTCTTTCACATTCCCGGCAACGACTATCAAAATCCCGCCGCGGTCTATAACGCGATCGACGATCTCCTTGCGCGAAAGCTTCAGAGTCTGCGCGAGAACCTGAGCCTTTATCTCACGGGCAAACTTTTCGCTTGTGCAGACGCAAAGCGACTTCTCCCACCCGCTACCGTGCTCGGCTTGGCTTAAAAGATCGGCGGCTATCCATGCAGCGGGGACCGACCCATCGGTCAAAACGGCTATTTCGCTAGGCCCTGCCACCTGGTCGATGGCTACGTAGCCGTAAACCTGGCGTTTTGCGGCCGTGACGTACGCGTTGCCGGGGCCCGCGATCTTCTGAACCTTTCTGCAGGATTTTGTGCCGAAAGCCATCATGCCGATCGCCTGAATGCCTCCAACGCGGTAGATCTCGGTAGCGCCCGCCAATTTAAGGGCATACAGAAGCACGGGATTGACTTCACCCGTCTTGCCGGCGGGAGTGCAGGCGACGATTTCTTTAACGCCGGCGGCTTTGGCGAGCGTTACGGTCATTATCGAAGTGGACGCCAAAGGCGCGGTACCGCCGGGAACATAAACGCCGACACGGTCCATCGGAGAGAAAAACTCTCCGGTAGTCCCGCCGCGCGGGGTCTTCATCGACCATGGTTCGCGCAAAGACGCCTTTGAAAATTTCAGAACGCGACGATGCGCATCTTTGACAGCCCTGATGACGGACGGGTCTATAGTCTTCTCTAAAGAATCGATGTCGACGTCAATCTTCAAAGACTTGCCTTTATAGCCTTCGAACTTGCGGACATACTTTAAAACGGCCTTCTCGGAATTCTTGCGAATATCGGCAAGAACCCCGAATGCGGCCTTTTCGGCCTCTTCGGGGAACGCAGGACGAGCATTGAACTTCTCTACGCTCTTATCTCCGGCCTTGACGATTTTTATCATCTTAAAGCTCCATCATTTATCCTTTTCGCCGAGAACGCACTTAACCTCGCATTCGGCGGCAAGCTCTTCTCCGACATACCCCTTGAGGGCAAAAACGCCGAGACGCGAACGCACCTTAACGTTTTCGACAACCGTCGTGAGTTTATCGCCGGGTCTCACCGGGCGGCGGAAGCGGGCATTGTCGACGGCAGCAAGAAGAAACGTAGCCTCCTTGTCCTGTCCTCCAAGAGCATTGCGGGCGACAAGGGCCGCACCCGAAACCTGGGCCATGGCCTCAACCAAAACAACACCCGGAACTACGGGGAAATCCGGAAAGTGCCCTTTGAAAAACTCGTTTTTCTCCATCGTGAACGTATACTCGCCCAACGCGCCCGTCTCATCGGCGGAAATAAGGTTATCGACGAACAAGAACGGGCTGCGGTGAGGAAGCAGTTCTATCCCGGGTTTATTGTACGAGTTTTTGAACTGGGGAAAGTCCATATCGGTTTTCCTTGAGTTTTCAGAACTTTTTAAAGACGAGAATGCCGTTATGGCCGCCGAATCCAAGCGAACTCGAAAGCGCGACGCGTATATCGCGTTCAACACCCTTGTTGGGCGTATAGTTCAGATCGAGCGGAGTTTCGCCGTTCTCGACATTGACGTCAAGGTCGGGATTCTCGTAATTAATTGTAGGAGGAACGAATCCCTCGTGGATGGCAAGAGCGGTGATCGCGGCCTCGAGCGCGCCCGCCGCGCCGAGAAGGTGCCCGTGCATGGACTTGGTGGAAGAGATGTTGATCTTCTTCGCGCCCTCCTCGCCGAAGATGCGCTTGAAAGCCTTTGTCTCCATCTGATCGTTGAGATGGGTCGATGTTCCGTGCGCATTGATGTAATCAACCGTAGAGCGGTCTTCTATACCGGCATCCTTGAGCGCGATCTCGATGGCCTTTACGGCGCCGTCGCCAGACGGATCGGGAGCCGTGATGTGGTACGCGTCGGACGTCGAACCGTAACCGGCGAGCTCGCAGTAGACGCGAGCGCCGCGAGCCTTGGCGTGCTCCTCGGATTCGAGAATGAGAACGGCGGCACCCTCGCCCATGACGAAACCGTCGCGGTCGGCATTGAACGGACGGCACGCCTTCTCGGGCGTATCGTTGAACTTTGTCGAAAGAGCGCGCATTCTCATGAATCCGCCGACGGCGAATTCAAGAACCGCTGCCTCCGTGCCGCCGGCGATGACGACATCGGCGCGGCCTGCGCGGATCATGTCGAGCGCGAAGCCAAGCGCATCTGTCGAGCTGGCGCAGGCTGTGGTGACAACCTGAGCGGGGCCCTTGGCGCCAAGCGCGATGGAGACGTTACCGGCGGCCTCGTTGGCGATAAGTTCGGGAATCGCCAAAGGAGAAAGGCGCTCGGGGCCACGGTCGAAAAGCGTCTTATAGCTCTCGCCGGTGACTTCAAGACCTCCGATGCCGTTGCCGATGAGAGTGCCGACGCGATCCATGTCAGGCTTAGACTCTTCGGTATAGCCGGCATCGCGCCAGGCCTCGACGGCCGCAGCGACGGCATACTGGGAGAACAGCGCCATGTGACGGGCTTCACGCTTGTCGATAAGTCCGCCGTCGATGGCATAAGCCTGGAAATCCTTCACTTCACCGGCAACCTGGCTGGTGCAGCGCGATGAATCGAATTTTGTGATTCTTCCTACAGCCGGAGTGCCGGCCTTGAGCGAAGCCCAGGCCGCATCTTTGCCGTTGCCGTTGGCGCACAGCATTCCGATACCAGTAATCATTACTTTCTTCATCTTCAATTCCTCTCTTTTAAATTCTTGAATTTATTTCAGATTAAAGATTCGGCCAGGTACAGAAAGTACCGGCGTATGTAAGACCCGCGCCGAATCCGACCATAACGATATTCATGCCGTCTTTGAGTTCTCCGGCCCTTACGGCCTGATCGAGCGAGATCGGAATAGACGCGGCGCTCGTGTTGGCGGTAGTTTCAAGATTGAGCCAGAATTTCTCAAGAGGCAGCTTCATGCGGCGCGCGACGGCCTCGATAATGCGACCGTTGGCCTGATGGGCGAACACGCGGTCGATTTCCTCGGGAGTCGTGCCGAGAAGCTTGCAGAGATCGCTCGAGACCTTGGCAAGGGTTTTAACCGCGAAAACAAAGACATCGTGGCCTTTGAGCGTAAGTTCAGGCAGGAAAGGCTGCGGCTTCTCCGGGACCTGAGTGACCGGCGAAATGGGCAACGCGTCCTTGCACCCGCCCGTACGCATAATGAAATGCGAACCGAGTCCGTCGGCGCCAAGAATCGTGTGGGCCTTAGTCTTAAGCGAGGCGACCCCCGGCGGCTCGTCGTTGCCGAGAACGACAGCACCCGCACCATCGCCGAAAAGAATGCAGCTCGAACGGTCCGTCCAGTCGAGAATACGCGTAAGCGATTCCGCGCCGATGACGAGAGCTTTCTTGTCCGGATAGAAATTCACAAACCCGCGGGCCTGCTCGAGCGCATAGACGAAGCCCGCACATGCCGCCTGAAGATCAAAAGCTCCGGCGTTTGTACACCCGAGAATACCTTGAACTATGCAGGCCGTGGAAGGGAAGGGATTGTAATCCGGCGTTGAAGTGGCGACAACGATCAAGCCGATTTCTTCCGCCTTGACCCCCGCCGCATCCATCGCCGCCTGAGCAGCCTTTGCGGCCATGGTTGAAGTCGACTCCCCTTCTCCGGCAACATGGCGCGAATGGATGCCCGTATGGGAATAAATCCACTCGTCGGATGTTTCCAAAGACTGAGCGATATCGTCGTTGGTGACGATTTTCTCAGGAAGATAACTGCCGGTTCCTAATATACGAATACCCATATTTACTCCTGTTTACGGATTTTGTACCATTATACCAAAAATAGTTGAAGTTGAACAATGGACTTTAATTTTGGAATATCCCCAGTTTTATTTTCACCGACAAAACATTCCGTGACTTTACATA
>JAEIGA010015628.1_pt1 | contig 11554 bp, 17 predicted proteins | sample 9270691 | NCBI WGS metagenome assembly JAEIGA01 (sample SAMN17057246, study PRJNA624740) | gut metagenome | biome: biome; isolation source: fecal sample | host: Bos grunniens | place: China: Xizang | collected 2019
ACTGTTCGTATATCTGCCATACACCATGTTGTACCATCCATCAATATTGTTACATTTAAAACTTCATTTACTCCACTTGGTAGATTGTAAAATGTTTCACCAGTTGCACCGACTCCCACATTTAGTGTTTGTGTTTCCGTTGTATAACTTTTGACACTTAAAGTTTTTAAGTCAGCAACATAAGGCTCAAAAGTACCATCTTTTATGCTTGCATATCTAATCATAGGTTTAAATACTAAGTTATTAACTGTTGTGCCATTGACTATTGAAAAAGCAACACCTACATCTGTATCTTCATTTAATTCAAATGTACAACCCTCACCATAGTCGTATGCTATCACTAGAGCATTACCACTACTATCGTTCTTAGATACATACATATTATAAGTATTTTTTGAACCACCAATTGGACAACCATTTAATATATACTTTCCCTTTTTTAATTTTATTGGAGAAGTTGTAAGTCCTTGCACTTTATAATATATACTACCTGTACACGTTCCATTAGTGGCAATCGAACCATCTCCATTATCTGTAACAGTTATACCATTTTTAGTTTGTGTAGTGTCAGTGTATGGGTAAGGTATTAATTGTTTCTTACTATACCCAACAGTACCCTTTAACTCATCTATTGAACTTTGCACATTATCAATTTGTGTTTTCACATCTTCCACATAAGGCTCAAAATCTGTAATTTCTGAACCCTCTTCAAGTTGTATTTTTAACACAAAATCATTAAATGTAACACCACTTAGTGCCTTAATGAAAACTCTAGATATTCCATTTTCATTTTTTATCGCAACACAATTATTATTTATAACATCAATTTGATAATTTGAATCACTATTATTGCATTGTGCTGTAAGAATTAAAGGACTTTCAATGTCTGTATGTGTGCAAGTTCCTTCATGTTCAACACTTAGCATATAATTTTTACTACTGTCTAAACTCATAAAATAGTTTTCTTGCTCACTTGTTTTTTCTTGAAATGCAAATCCAAGTTCATACCATTGATTTTCTGTTGTTGTTCCATTAAGAGTATATATATTTTCATCTGTTTTTTTAATAGTTAAACCTTTACCAGTTATACTACTACTTACAGAACCAGATAGTTTCAATATATTCTTCGTTGCATACCCAATAGTATTAACTACCACATCTATAGCACCTTTTACATTTTTAGATGATGTTATTGTGTTGTCATAGATTACGTTCTCTGCATAATGGGGATCTGTATCGTAAATCTGCTTTTGAAGTGATGCAATTGCATCTCCTGTCGCTTTTGCTTCTGCACACATACCCTTTTTAGTAAGAGTTGTATCTATTCCAAGTGTTTTAATTCTTCCTGTTAGGCTTTGCATATTTTCTAACTTTCCATCCATACTTTAACTCCTTTCTATGATTTCAAATTTTATATAAGCTCGTTTAATTCATTTATTATGCTCTTATTTTAATCCATAAATGTCAATAAATGCTTGTGTCCATCCTGTTAATTTACAAAGGTGTATATATAACACACCTTTGTGTACATATCCCTGTATTTGAAAAACAAAAGCAGTACCAAACTGATTACCTGCGTTTATAAAGTATCTTATCTGCGTGCTAAATAATGCTTTAGGAATAAATAACGGATTACCTGAATTACTATCTGCGTACATATTTAGGTATAAACCATTATATTTATCATAATTTTCTATAGCTATAGATTGGGCACTCATACCATTAGTTAAATTTACACGTTGTATAGTTGTTGAATTATCCATTGAATTATTATCTATTTGTGTCTGAACATCAGGCACATAAGTCTCATAAGTATCATCTTCAATACTTGCGTATCTAAGCATCGGCTCAAATATAACATTGTTTAAAGTAACACCACTAGGCACAACAATAAAAACACCAACACTCACGTTTTCACTTAATGTTAAATCAGCACCATTACCACTATCCATAACTAATAAATTTTGCACATTGTTTTCACCTGTGTTAGCTATACCAATATAACAACCACTGTCGACTATCTCTTTAGGTGTACCATTAAGAATATAAGTACCTTTTTCGTATGTTATAGGCTTATTAAGTCTATGGTGCATTTGAAATACTGTATGATCTGTAGATGTTCCGTTTGCTTGTACTCTACCATCGCCTAAATCAGTAAAAGCAATACCATTTTGTGATTGTGTTGTGTAATAATATGGATATGGTATCAACTGCTTCTTACTCGTATTCCCAATAGTACCCTTCAACTCATCTATCGCACCTTGCACATTACTTGCATGCGTTCCACTTATTGAGTTATCATAACTTGTTTGCTCTGCTGTAACATTATGTGGATTGCTAGTATTTGCAGTATGAGTATCTAGTGTTGTAGTTAAATTTTCTACGTTACTAGATAAATCTTCTATGTTACTTGTGTTTTTTGCTATATTGCCTTTGTTTGTCTCTATATCGTTTTCTAAAGGCTTTAAATCTTCGCCAGTTATACTTACATCAGTATCTATTCTTGCAATTTCTTCTTGCATAGTAAGAATTGCTCTTGCTATTACATGATTCTGTACTGGTCTTTCTGATGTTAAGTCTAGCTCTTCATCAATTACTGGTATTTCTTCTGGTGTAGGCTCTACTTGTTCTATATCCTTACCTTCTGGATATAGTTTAAATATCTTTGCTCCATCATCATCATATCCGATTATAGTTTGAGGATTAGTTAATGGATTCAACTCTATTTCATACCAATAATCTGTAGGCTTGCTTATTACTTCACCAATCTTAGTATCTTCCTCTGTCAAAAGTATCTCTACTTGTTCTGTTTCTGCTGCAACAACAAAATCCTTTTGGAACATTACATTCTCACAAGCTTTTTTCTCTGTTACTTTGATTCTGATTACATCACCATTTTGAAATAAATAATTTGATCCTGATTCATCTATAGCATTTACACAAAATACTGCTGTATCTCCTCTTGTTATATTTATTGATAAATCATCATTGATAACAAACATTTAATCACCTCTATTCTAAATCACTCACACAATTAAACTCTTCTATTGCTTCTTTGATTGTTACGAACTCTTCTACTGGTTTGATATACCCTCTTCCTTCTTCTTCAAATACAAGTATATCGCCCTCTTTTAGTTGAATAGTAGTATTGTATACACTTTCAAAATTATCGCCTGTAACCTTTGTTATTGAATGAAATACAAGGTCTTTTAATGTCTGTTCTACGTTCTCATTCTTGTATTCCAGTGTTGTGTCCTTGTCTACTCTGATACCTGCAAACATATCTATGCTTGGCTTTCTAATAAATCTTTGCATTGAATAATCTCCTTTCAATTCCTTTTGTCAGTACAAGAAAATGTCTTATACTCACAAAAAGAGGGAAGATTGCTCTTCCCCCATTCTGCAACTATTTAGTTGTTGTCTTTGTCGTTTTTTTAGGCTTTGTTTTCTTTACTTCATTTACTTCTTTAGTTTCTGCTTTTACTTCTTTAGTCTTATTAGTCTTTATATTGTCATTCACATCTTCTAACACTAGTACCATATTTACATTGACTTTTCTAATCGAAGCGAGCTTTTCATCACTCACTTCGATTATATCACCAATAAGTTGGTTTACTTTTGTGTCTTTGTTGTGAAAAGGTATCAAAACTTTTACTCTTTTCATCAAATCACCTCAATTAAGCAGTAGCTGTTAGAGGAACTTTAACTACTTGTATTCTGTTTTCGTCGATAACTTTTGCACCGAATGTATCAAGTCCACGAACGATATCTTTGAATCTCTTTTCAGCTCTTAAAGCTTCAACTTCATTGATTTGTCCTGCAAATGCGATAGCTTTCTTACCACGTACATCACAGTATGCGTGTCCACTATCTTTAGCCATATTGTTTGACATAACAACATTGAAGTCATCATATACACCAACAATACCCTTTTTGATGTATTCTGGGTTGTTAGTTGATAAAGTGATTAAGCAGTTCTTAAATACGTTATAAACTGCTGGAGTGATTTCTATTACACCCTCTTCATCAAAGTTTCTTTCTCTTAAAGCTACGATAGCACCATCTATAGCTTGTTTTACAGCTTCTTCTGTTAAGTTAGTAGCAGTAGTAGCATTTGTTGCTCCTTTGATTAAGTTTGCAACATAAGTATCACGTGCTACAGCTAAACCATGAACAGCTTTTGCTTGGTATTTTTCAGCTAAACCTGGAACAGATTGTGCTTTGTCGATATCGTCAACATAGAAAGCAAAGTAGTTAGCTTGGTCTATAGTAAGCATTTGTCCTTTATCTTCCATATCTTCGATTGTGATATCTTTTGAACCATCATAAGTACCGATTGTAGGTTCTCCAACACCTAGTATCTTAACTGAACCTGCCTGTTTTACATCTCCTTCATAGTCTCTTAAACAGTTGTCTACCAACTTACATTTTAACTCTAGATCATCTTGGATTCTCTTACTCCATATAGTTTGAATAAAATTTGTTACTGCCATAATATCTCTCCTTTTCTATTGGGAGCTTTTATTACCACTTCAACATAGATTTTTCTACAGCCTTAAATAGTTCTGGATTCTTATCAAAATCAGCTTTAGTAAACTTTCTAGCTTCTTCTATTGAATAGAACTCTTTAACACCTGTATCTGCTTGTGGAGTAGTCTTTAAGCTACCCATTGTTCTAATTTCTTTTTTTGGTTGCATTTTGTTATAAATCTCATAGATTTCAGTAATTGTAGTGTTAGAACCGAATTTACTAGCAAAGTCATTAAACTCTTTACTGTTGTAAACTTCCTCTTTCACTCCAATACTTGATAATTCATTACTACGTTCTGTAGATTGTCTGTACTCTGCAAGCTTTGCGAATACAGCTCTTTCTCTAGCAGACATATTTTCCACACCAATATCAGCTAATCTATCAACTTCTTCCACTACCTCTTCAAATCCAGCTTTGATAATGTCAGTAGCTTCTGCATTTGCTAATATCTCTGTTTCTCTGTCTGTATATGTAGGTTCAGATGGTATTTGAATACCTTTACTTTCATAGAACTTTCTGAAAGTATCTGTCATTTCACCTACATCATCTTTTCCTGTTCCTGCTCTCAATACATTCTCTAGTTCTCCGTACTTTTTGTTGTACTCTTTATGTATCTTTGCAGTATTTCTAGCAAGCCTTCTACCAACAATCTCATCCACTTCTGCTTGTGTGTATGTTCTTACTTGTTCTACTTGTTCAACTTGCTCTCCAGTGCTTTGTTCTGTGGCTACTGTTTCCACGTTTTCAGTACCTTCTAGTACAAGGTTTTCATTCTCATTCATATTGAATCTCCTTCCTATTTTTAAGAGTTTGTTTCTCTATTCTCCATACCTTTTAAAGCCTTGCATGTCTGGGCATAAAAAAAGAGAACTATTTTTAGTCCTCTTTTTCTTTTCTTATTTTTCCTATAGGTCTATTTTTTCTATTTCTGCTCTTATCTCTAGGCAATGCAAATAATGTCCCATATAACCTTTTTGTGCTTTTAACAATTCAAGGCTACAAGATGGTGTGAAATTAAGTGTGCCAGCTTCGTACTTAATACACATTTTATGCAATTTTTTATATCTAATTTTGGTTTGCATATACTCTGCCTTAAATCTTTCTTTATAGTCTGTACTATTCATCATTTCTATTGTATCTTTTAATTCCATATTATTCTCCTTCTTCTATCTCTTCCTCTTCATCTGCCACTTCTTCATCAAGCTCTGCTTCTTCTTCCTCATAGAACTCTTCTTCCTCTGCAAGCTGTCCTTCTATATCGCCTTCTTCTTCCTCTTCTGCTTGCATCATTGCTTCTGCCATTTGTGAGGATTGAGCTTCATCATCTTCCATTAAGAACTGGTTAGCTCTCTGTTGCATTGCTTGTGCTTGTGCTTCAATCATTGCAATCTGTCTTTGAGTTTCCTTAATGTTCTCTACTGTCTCTAGTATCTTTTGTTTTGGTGCAACTGAATCATCATCTAATGATTTTGCATAGTTCTCTAACTCTGTAACTCTTTCAGCATTAAAGAATCCTTGCATTAAAAGATTTTCCATTGTCTGCTCTTGTGCAAACTTGTCATACACACCTTTTGGAGTAACATCAATCTTTACTGTAGCTTGTAGCTCTTGCAATACTGATTGAGGTACATTTACAAGTTGTATTGTCTCTTCTCCAGTTGTTGGATCAGTAACTTCTTCTTCAAGCTTAACTCCATCTACAGAATATACAATTAGATATTCTAACCATATTCTTGCTATATCCTCTATAAAGTTCTTATAGCCTTCTCTTTGGTCGGTCATTGGAGCTTGTGATGCTTGTTGTACTGCTAAGATTGCTCGGCCTGATGCAGTCTCTGGATTAACTTGTCCTGTTGCTGTCTCTCCTGCACCTGCTAACTCTCTTGTTACTGTTATTAAATCTTCTTGCAACTGTTTAACATCTGGTGACATTGTTGCTGGTGGAATAGTACCAACAATCTTATATACATCTTCTACTGGCTGTCCATTAGTTCTGATAACTCCACCTACAGTATTAAGTGCTTGTGGGTTAGAAATCTTACTAACATCTGCTACCTTTTGAGGATATGCTTGTTGTTTTACTGAAATAACTCGTCTAACCTCTGTTCTATTAACTTCAATTTGGTTAGGGATTAAGTATCTTACTTCACCCTCACCTCTAGCACTACCTTCTTTCTCTTCCCAAACAAAATGGGCTATAGGATATAATTTAAGTCCTGTATCTATATCTTCTGTGATTGTTACCCATCTTGTAGCAATAGAGAAGTGTACTGTGCCATTTCTCTTGTACATCTTGTAAATGAGTGTAACCATGTTATCTAATTCTATCTTTGCAGCTTCTCCACTTTCCTCGAAGTTGTCACTATCACCTACGATAAAAGATAGCTTTTCTTCACTTAATCCTTCTGCTTCTGCTAGTTCTCGTGCATTTGATACTGGCATACGTTTTTTTATAAGGATGTATGGTTGGTTTTGAATGTCATCATCATTCTCGTTTCCGTAGAAAATATCATTCTTCTTTACTATTTCATTGACTGCTTCCATCTTCTCCTGGTCGAAGTTTACATAGATAATACCTTCATCATTAATAGCACTATCTTTAGTCACTCTACGACCTTTGAAGTCCATCTTGTCTTTTTCCCATATTCTCATAGCATACCTATTAAGCATCTGGCAGTATCTGTCTGACTGCTTATAGAACTCTCTATTCTCATAGTTAAGAGAAGAGTAGTTAATAGCATATAGATTACTATGTATTACTGATATCTTGTATTTGACAATAGGTTTTATAAAGTTCTTCTGTACTGGCTCAACATCACCTAGTTTAGCTCCTGCCCATTGATCTCCACCATACATTCTGTAGTTTCTATCAGTATCTACATAAATACCAGTTTGCCTATGGTAGTTTCTTCCCTTCTCATACAAAGCCCATATAGGTGTCTGTTGTATTTGCTCTATGTCCATTCCGTACACTTAATCACCTCTTTCTATCGTGGTACATCTTTTTGATTACTTCCTGTTCCATCATAAGCTTCTATATTTCTCATAATTGTATCTAGTCTATCTTGTTGCTTTTTGTTTTCTCTATGTTCTTGATGTTCTCTTATAGCCTTTAGAGGACTTTTTATAGGCAACTCAACCACTTTATCCTCTTTTACCTTTTGAGCTGTATTTACCCCAAAATAAAAGCACACAATACATAGTGTGCCTGTTAGTGCCATTGTAAATAATGTTTCCATAATCTCTCCTTATATCACTGTTATCTGTTCTCCATAGTCTTGATATATCTTTTGTTTGCTCTCTATATCAAAATTGTATTGTGGGTTAACATACATTGTTTCATCATTAAAGACTACTTGCTCTCTGATATGGTGTGCTATTGCCAATCCCATCATATCATCATCATGTCCACCTTCTGGAGCTTCTATTCTACCTTTTTCATTCCTAATAATCGTTAGCAACTCTTCTAGTGTATCTTTGTCATTAATGACTTCACAATGTTCTCTTACAATTTCTATTAACTTACTAATTATTGTTGGTCTTGTCAGTGAAGTTGTTTTAAAACCATATCTTTTTTCTGTCTTACCAGTGTATGTATCTACTGCTTCTCTAACGTATTGGTTACTATATCCTAGTCTTTGCAACTCCATAATAGGAAAGCTGTCGAAGTTAGCTTCAATACCTATCAGTGCATACTTGTAATACATACCCAGGCAGTACATCTGTTTAGTGTATTGATCTGAATCAAATTGATGTTTTAAGTGTGCAACTTGTATTCCTGTTCTTGCATCTAATACATGGCCTGTAAAACTATCGCTTCCTTCTCCTGCTGTATCTCCACCAATACAATACTTTGTTACTTCTGGTGTGTTAGGCAATTGATATATCTTTATATATCCGTTCCTATCGTTCATCCATCTTATATTACTTATTCTCAATCCATCATAGTCATATAGGAAATAACCTGTCTTAATAGGCTTTGGTATTGTATCTAGTCTTGCTAGTAGCTTTTCAGTATCAAATACATTATCACCTGATAGCAAGAAAGCTTCTTTAGGACTACAAGGATATTCTTGTTTTATTAATCGTTTATCAATGTAACCTTCATACTTCTTGTAGTACCAGTATAATTGTTCTGTATCTAATTTCTTTTCATCTCTTAACCATTTAAGCCTTTCATTTATCCAATCCTTTTTACTGTCTATATCAGCTATAAATGATTGTTTTACTTCTTCACTAGGGAAGTTAATTCTATACTCTTTAGTTTCCCACCAGGCATAAAAGCAATTGATATGTACACCACTATCCCACATTGTCTGATAGTCATTATATCCATTCGCAGTAGATTCATATATCTTTATACAGTTTTTAGTGAAAGCTTCTCCGAGTGCTGCTTGAATACTTGATATACCATCTTTCCAGAAAGCACACTCTGAACCATGAAAGAAGTTTACTGTTCTTGAACGACCTACATCCTTTGTTGCTGTATCTACAGCCCAACTACTATTAATCTTTTCAAATAGCAATTGTTTTCTATTGTTAAACTTCTCTGTAGGCTTTAATGTATCAGGCAACTGTGAATAAGGATATTTGGCTTTATTTTGAAATATTGCTTCCGAGTTATCACTCTTATCTGCAAGTGTGAACCCTTGAAAGTTCCTGTTCAATATACTACTTGCCAACTGATATGCTGTTACAACAGTCGTAAAGCCCTGCTGACGACCTTTTAATATTAATAGGGATATATCTGTTATCAATCCCTCTTTAAACTCGTCTATAGCCTTATTTAATGTATTAATAAACTCATGTTGCACATCATTTAAGAAAAATGGCATAGTCCTTTGATTCTTGTCTACTACTATAAATACAAGTTCAATTAGCTTTTCAGGATATCTTTTAAGCTCTTGTAATAACTCATCATTGTTTATTATCTCTTCTGCTACAGCATTTCTAAATTGCTTGTCAAAATCAATATCCTGCAATTCATTCCATTTTTCTTTTCTTTTTTGTATTAAATAGCCTGCTGTATACATCATAGTAAATCCTCTAGTTTTGTTACACCTATATTACCTTCAACCTTAGTAATATATTCACCACTCATTTTATTTAAAGTGTCTATTGCTTTTAATTTATCACTTATATATGCTTCATTTTCATATACTTGACCATTACCACCATAAGAAATATGCTTTATGTTTCCTTTTATAACATCTGATAACCAGATCATTCTTTCTTCTGCTGTCAAAATAGCCTTATTATCAAGCATTTTAATTAACTCCTCATACCTAGCCCTTATCTTATCCGAATTAAAAAGCTTGCATGCTTTGTTATCAATAGTATCATTTGCCATATTTTCAGCATTATAGGCATCTTTATATGCTTGTCGCTGGCTCATACCACTGACTATGTTCTGTATGAACCTTTCTTGTTTTGGTGTCAATTTCTCTTTCAATGGTATCACCACCTTTTCTATCTTTTTTTAATAGGTTGCCAGCTATAGGAGGATTGTGGAATTACTGACAACCTAACTATCAATCTTTGCATAACAAAAAACCACCAATCAAATTGACTAGTGGTTCTCTGCACAAGTGTATTAATTAACTCAATATAATTAAAAGGAACAGACTGTGTTCTCATCTGCATCTTAATCTTATCACACATAATATATACTTTGGTATACAAACATATACATTTATATACAAAAGTATACATTTATTTATAGTGTTTCTATATCTTTTAATTTTTCTTTTATAGATTTTATATCCCAGCTATTAGGTAATATGTCAGAAAGCTCACAAACTAACACATACTTACCACATTTAAAAACACAATCTCCACACCCATCATTTTTTTTACAATATTTCTTTAATACCTTTAATGCCTTAATTACCTTCTTTGTTTTCATCTGCTTCACCTACTTCAAATACTTTTCTATTGGTTCAAATGGAATACAAAACATTACATCATCATTACCAACAGTTAATGTCTTACCTAATCTATCATTTGTAATAATGCAATTAACCTTTGTTGCTTCTGCACCATTGTTTCTGAAAATAAATCCATTTATTGTTACACCTTTGTTTTTTATTTCTTTCTTTAGTTTATTACTCATCTATTTCACCTACCTTAATAAATCATCATCTAAATATTTACAATCAACACAACTATAGTTCAAATAGTTAGTATGTTTATCTCCACCCATTAAGCCACCACATCTTTTATTTTTAGTTACATTTCCAGCTTTAATCATCCTGTCGAAACAGTATTCTTTAGAAAATATATTTAAGTATTTATTTAGTATCTTCATCTTTTCCACCTGCCTTAACTATATCTGCTGCATCTATATATGCATCTCCTCTATTAAAACATATTTCTACCATTTCTTGATTACCTTGTTCATGATACTTAAAAATACCATTCTGACAATCTTTATATCTTCGTCCTAACTGTTCCACAACCTTATCCAGATCAAATGCTGTTGGTATTCTGTCTACTAGTTCATCAACTTCTTCTTCAAATGGTAAGCTATCCCAACTATTTATTAAATCTTTTACTTCATCTGCATCTATTAATCTCATTCTGCACTCTCCACTTCTTCATATTTCTTTTCAAAAACATCTGGCTTGCAAGGATAAAATTCCCCACGTAAGCCTTTGATTATGTAATCTCCTTTATCTGCTCTCATGTCACCTTCAAGTGTCTTAATTTTCATAAAAATATGTGGTCTACCTTTACCCACTTCCCAAGCACTATCGCATATATCATATATCAAATCTTCACCAACAAATTCTTTTACTTCATCTAAGTTTGAACCAGTCCACTTAACTGCTTCAATTACAACTGGTTTAGTTATATATTTTTTTATCATTCTGCACACACTCCTAACTGTTTTAAATATCTGTTTAAATACCATATTGCTTTTTTAATATCCTCAGCCTCTTTATCCTTATACTTCTTACCAGCTCTAGCTATGTACTTAACAGCGTTATTACTCATCTCTTCCACCTATGTATCCTTTCTATG
>JAEIGA010015629.1_pt1 | contig 11553 bp, 7 predicted proteins | sample 9270691 | NCBI WGS metagenome assembly JAEIGA01 (sample SAMN17057246, study PRJNA624740) | gut metagenome | biome: biome; isolation source: fecal sample | host: Bos grunniens | place: China: Xizang | collected 2019
CATACCCTCGAAAATACAAAATGCCATAGCCAACAGAGAACGTTGCGAAGCGGTGGCAAAAAAGTATATGGACTCCGGCAATATGTTTTTTATAGGCAGAGGGGTAGACGTGGCGCAAAGCAAGGAAGCAGCGCTCAAAATGAAAGAGATTTCTTACATTCATTGTCATGCTTTTGCCGCCGGGGAGCTTAAACACGGTTCCATAGCTTTGGTGGAGCAGGGTACCCCCGTGGTGGCTATCATCACAAGCAAAAACACCCTTGGCAAAATGGTAAGTAATCTTCAGGAGGTAAAGGCAAGGGGCGCACACATCATAGCTATTGTGGCAGAGTCCACGCCCATACCTGCAGGACTTGCCAATGACATAATATACCTGCCCGATGCTGAGGAGCTGTTTATGCCTATGGTTTGCGCCACAGCAACCCAGCTTATGGCGTATTATATGTCGGTTAATCTGGGCAATGACGTAGATAAACCCCGCAATCTGGCAAAGTCGGTTACGGTGGAGTAAAAAAGTTAAAAATTGTGCCTTGTGCCGCAAGAGATGTTATTTTCTTCCAATACACAGACAATTTTTTCTATTGCTCCAAAATCTGTCAAACTGTCGTCGTTAATTATTTGCTTTATTTTATCCAAAATATTGATTGCACTTGAATCGGCAATTTCATCTGCATTAATCACATTCATTTCAAACGCTTCGCTTAGGCATCGCTTAAATGATTTTGTATTAGTTCCAATTTAATATTCATAAAATTCACCTTTTTGCATTTTGTATCACTTTTACAACCTATTATACAGTATAAAGGTTGTAAAATCAATATATAAAGTGCAAAAAATGATACAAAATGTGTGGTGGTTTTTATGAAACAAAGGACAGATGCAAACGGAAAAAATCTTATTGGCGAAAGACTCAAAGAGTTGCGTAAAATAAATAATCTTTCGCAACGTGATTTGGCAAGAGAACTTCAGCTTGTTGGCATGGATATGGATAAAAACGTCATAACACGGATAGAAACAAATAAGAGGTATGTTACGGATTTTGAACTGCAGGCATTAAAACAAATATTTAATGTAAGCTATGACTATCTGATAGATGGTGAATAAACGTCAAAATTGTAAAATTAATATATACGGAATAAACAAAATAAACCGCAAAGATATTCTTTTTACGGAGAATGCTTCGCGGTTTTTGTATGGGAAATAAATTTTGGTTTGTCGCTGTGCATAACAAGCGAGGCTCTCGTCCGTGTGTGTCATTCTGAGCGAAGCGTTTTGGGTACCCGTTTGAGGTGGTAGCGAAGCGTGCCTCAAATGGGAGAGGAGAAACACCGTAACGGATGGATGCTTGCCGAAAGGCAAGCGAAATATAGTGAAGGTTGTTTCGACGAAAGCGAAGAATCTCCATAACAAGTGAGATTCTTTGTAGGGGCGATTCACGAATCGCCCGAAAGCGGGAGGCTCATGAGCCTCCCCTACAAAATATGTTTGCCCGGGTGGTAATTGAAAGCGAGTGTATAATTGAGATCCTTCGACTTCACGACCTTACGCTCAGGATGGCATTTTGTTATAAAAAGCAAAATTATCCTTTGTTGTATATTAAACACTTGTAAAAACTAAAAAAATATGGTAAAATAACTATGTTTAAGTTTTTTCCGAAAGGACGATATACAATGGATAACAAGTATTATATAACTACTGCGATTGCTTACACATCCAGAAAGCCTCATATAGGCAATACTTACGAAATAGTTCTCACAGATGCCATAGCGAGATTCAAAAGACTTATAGGAAAGGATGTATTCTTCCTCACCGGTACCGATGAACACGGTCAGAAAATAGAAGACTGCGCAAAGGAAAGCGGCATCACTCCCAAGGAGTATGTTGACGGCGTTGCAGGCGAAATCCGTAAAATATGGGATCTTATGAACACAAGCTATGACAAGTTTATAAGCACCACCGATGACTACCACGAAGAAGCGGTAAAGAAGATTTTCAAGAAGCTCTATGACAAGGGCGATATTTATAAGGATAAATATGAAGGTCTTTACTGTGTTCCCTGTGAATCCTTCTTTACAGAAACACAGGTTACAGACGGCCTTTGCCCCGATTGCGGCAGACCTGTTACAAAGACAAGTGAAGAAGCTTACTTCTTCAAAATGAGCAAATATCAGGATGCTCTTATGAAGCATATTGAAGAAAACCCCGAATTTATCCAGCCCGAAAGCAGAAAGAAGGAAATGGTAAACAACTTCTTAAAGCCCGGACTTCAGGATCTTTGTGTATCCCGTTCTTCCTTCAAGTGGGGCGTTCCGGTTCCCTTTGACGAAGACCATGTAATATACGTATGGATAGATGCCCTCTCCAACTACATTACAGCTTTGGGATATTCCGTAGACGAAAAGGGCGAGCTTTACTCCAAATACTGGCCTGCAGATGTTCACATCATAGGTAAGGATATCTTGAGATTCCACACTATCTATTGGCCTATCATACTCATGGCTTTGGGTGAGCCACTTCCAAAGCAGATATTTGGTCACCCCTGGCTCCTTTCCGGTGGCGACAAAATGAGTAAATCCAAGGGTAACGTACTCTATGCCGATGACCTTGTAAAACACTTTGGTGTAGATGCAATCCGTTACTATCTCTTAAGAGAAATGCCCTTTGCACAGGATGGTACAATTACTCTTGAAACCATAATTGCACGTTACAATGCCGACCTTGCAAATACACTTGGCAACCTTGTAAACAGAACTGTTGCCATGGTGAACAAGTATTTTGGCGGCACTATTGCAAACCCCAATGCAGAAGGCGAATTTGACGGCGAACTCAAAGCATTTGCTCTGGATACCGTTAAAGAAGTAAACGCCAAGATGGACGAGCTTAAAGTGGCAGACTCCATTGAAGCGGTAATGAACCTTGCAAGAAGAAGCAACAAATACATTGACGAAACAATGCCCTGGGCACTTGCCAAGGACGAAGCACAGCAGAACAGACTCAAAACTGTTCTTTGCAATCTCATAGAAGCCATCCGTTACATCGGTGTGCTTATTTCTCCTTTTATGCCCGAAACAGGTGCCGCAATATTAAGCGAAATCAAAGCTGCAAACACAGACTTTGCATCTCTTGATACCTTTGGTGCGGCAAATGTGGAAGTTGGCGAGGCTGTTCCTCTCTTTGCAAGACTTGATGAAGCCAAAAAGCTAAAAGAAGTGGAAGATGACCTCTTTACTGCTCCTGCTCCTGAGCCGGAACCGGAAGAAGAGGAAGAAAAGAAACCGGAAATCTCCATAGACGATTTTGCAAAAATGGAGCTTAAAGTTGGTCTTGTTCTTGAAAGTAAGCCTGTTGAAGGCGCAAAGAAGCTTCTTGTATCTCAGATAAAGATAGGCAAGGAAGTACGCCAGATTGTTTCCGGCATAGCTCAGTACTACAAGCCCGAAGAGCTTGTTGGCAAAAAGGTTGTTGTGGTAACAAACTTAAAGCCCGTTAAGCTTCGCGGAGTTCTTTCCGAAGGTATGGTGCTTTGTGCTTCCAAGGGCGACAAGCTTTGCATAGTAACACCCGACGCGGAAATGGAAGATGGTTCCGAAGTTTGCTGATTTGCGAGATGTGAAAAAACGCGGCTTCTTCACTTTGTCATTCCGAGGCGAAGCCGAGGAATCTCCTTTGCATTGAAGATTCTTAACCGTGTTTGGAGTTGCACAGGATAAAGGAATTTGAACATTCTGCATCTTTTTTCCTATCCCTTGGGATGTAAAAAAGCGCAGACCGAAAAAGGAACAAAAAGAAATTACTGAATTTATTATGTCATTCTGAGCGGAGCCAAAGGCGAAGTCGAAGAATCTCCATTATAAAGAAGATTCTTTACTGCGTTCAGAATGACATCTTTGTATAAACAGGAGTTAATAAAATGCTTTTTGATACACATGCACATTTAAATGATGAACGCTTTGACGATGACAGAGAAGAACTCATAATGTCATTAAAGGAAAACGGCGTAGATTGCTATTGCGAAATAGCCTACGATATGGCAAGCTCCTTCAAAGCATACGAGCTTGCATCAAAGTACGATTTTATATATGCGGCAGTAGGGGTGCATCCTCATGATGCAAAAGACCTGACCGAAGAGGATTTACCAAAGCTTAAAGAACTTCTTTCCAAGGAAAAGGTTGTTGCCCTTGGGGAAATAGGTCTCGATTATTACTATGACAACTCCGAAAGAGACGTCCAGCGCCATTGGTTTGCACGTCAGCTTGAGTTGGCAAAGGAAGTAAATATGCCTGTAACCATCCACAGCAGAGATGCCATGGAAGACACCATAAACATTCTTAAGGCACATGGCAACGGCGATGGTATAATTCATTGTTACAGCGGAAGCAAAGAAAGTGCCAAGATTCTTCTTGATATGGGTTACTACATATCTTTTGCAGGACCCGTAACTTTCAAAAATGCCAATACTGCACTTGAAGTAATAAAGTATGTTCCCGAGGATAGAATGCTTATAGAAACCGACAGCCCATACCTTGCCCCCGTACCTTACAGAGGCAAAAGAAATTGCCCCATCTATGTTGCAGAGATTGCAAAGAAAATAGCAGAACTTAAGGGCAAAACTTTTGAAGAAATTGCAAGAATCACTATGGAAAATGCAAAAAAAGTTTATAGAATAAAGTAAAAACCAATACCACGTATTGACGAAGTTTTCAATATGTGGTATTATTGTTTACAGCAGAGCAGATGCTGCGCGTTAAGTGCTGTGGAATGGGAGTAGAGTCCGCAGACGAAGGAGATAAATCTCCGCGGTGCAGTTTTTCATCCGCTGTTACCTAAATGACTTTTATATTTTTTCGTAACAGCCCCTGCTTTAATTAGAAAGGGGATTTATAATGTCAAAAAACAATTCAAAAACTTTTGGTGGCTATTTCAAGGACACACTTAAACTTCGCAAGATGTCTGTTAAGGAGCTTTGCACCATGGCAATGCTTGTTGCCATAACTTTTGGTCTTTCCTATGTATCCGGCTTCCTTCGCTTAGGTGATTCTATTAAGTTTAACATCAGCTTTATGTCAGTGTATGTGGGTGCGGCGTTGTTTGGACCTGTGGCAGGCGGAGTAATAGCTGCCCTGGCAGATATAATATCCTTTGTGGCCAATCCAACAGGAGCTTTTGTGCCGATATTCACTGTTATGGAATTTATAAACGGAATGTTTTTCGGATTTTTCCTGTATCGTTGCTCCGATGCCCACAGAAAGTTGGCTTGGGTGTTCTTTTTGATATTTATATGTGCTGTACTTCAGTTCTGTGTAAATATGTTCTGGCGAACCTATGAGCTTGCAAGGCTTTATTATGGTGTTGATAAGTTTTGGACTTTGTTTATATCGCGCTTACCCGGAAATGTTGTTATGGTGATTTGCAAGGTGGCAATAGTTATGCTGTTGGAACCCTACATGAATAAATTCAGAAACGCAATAGTTAAAAACAGATAAAAAAGGAGTATATGTGTAATGATAAGTATAATGGGAATTTTAAAATTTTTATTTTTTGTTTCGGTTTTTGTAGTTGCCCCCGGAATAATTATAATGGTTGTGCTCAAAGCCAAAAGAGGAAATACCAATCCTCAACCCCGGCCTCAACCTCAGCAAGCAGGAAAATACTGTCCTTCTTGCGGTAAGCTTATAAATGCTTCCGCAGCATTTTGCGATGGTTGCGGTTCAAAGGTTGACAGCCTTCAACAGTAATTTGTTTTTGATGGAATCCGAGAGAGTGTTTGCTTTTGACAAACACTCTTTTTTGATGTGTTAAATTTTATTTTCCCCCTTGTTTAGTTTTGGGAAATGTGATAAAATATACTATGTATTATTACGCTTTGAAATGGGTGAATTTTATGACTAAAAAAATCAAAATAGGCGACAGATTTATAGGCGGAGGTTCACCTGTGCTTATTCAGTCTATGTGCAATACCCGCACAAACGATGCCGAGGCAACTGTAGAGCAAATCCTTGCCTTGGAAGAGGTGGGTTGCGACATTATTCGTGTTGCTGTGCCCGACATTGATAGTGCCAAAGCTATTGAAAAAATAAAGAGTAAAATACATATTCCCCTTGTGGCGGACATTCACTTTGACTACCGCCTTGCTTTGGAAAGTATGGAAAACGGTGTGGACAAAGTTCGCATAAACCCGGGTAACATCGGCTCCGAAGAAGGTGTCCGTCTTGTGGCAGAATGTGCCAAAAAATATGGAGTACCTATAAGAATCGGTGTAAATACCGGTTCCATAGAAAAAGAACTTTTGGCAAAGTATGGTGGCCCTACTGCCGATGCCATGACCGAAAGTGCTCAAAAGCACATAGATATGCTTCTTAAATATGATTTTGACAGCATAGTAATTTCCCTCAAGGCATCGGATGTGAACAAGACCATAGATGTATACAGACTTATGAACAAAAAGTGTCCATATCCTCTGCACCTTGGTGTAACCGAAGCAGGTACCTTCCTTGGCGGAACCGTTAAATCTGCCATTGGTATCGGAACTCTTTTGAAAGACGGTATAGGCGATACAATAAGAGTTTCCCTTACCGATGACCCGATTAAAGAGGTAATCGTTGCCAAGGAAATCCTTAAAGCTTTGGATTTGAAGAAGGATTTACCCACCTTTATATCCTGTCCCACCTGCGGAAGAACCAACATAGGTCTTATTCCGTTGGCTCAAAAGGTGGAGGAATATCTGAACACCGTAAACAAGCCTATAACCGTAGCGGTAATGGGTTGCGCGGTAAACGGCCCCGGCGAAGCAAGAGAAGCAGACATAGGCATAGCCGGCGGTAATGGTGAAGGTCTTATATTCAAAAAAGGCGAAATAGTAAAGAAAGTACCCGAAGAAATGTTATTTGAAGAACTTAAGAAAGAAATAGAATTGATGTGAGGAAGTACCAATGTCACCAACAAAATACAAATTGGAAAATTTAATACAAGGCGTTGAGATTCCCGACGAATTGAAGGATTGCATAATTTTCCAGACAAATGCCAACTCTGCGGAACGCAAAATGGAAGTTACCGTAGTAAGCGAAGAGCTTGTTGCCTACGATGTTATCGAGGCATACAAAAGGGCAGTCTGCGAAAAATTTTCGCTTAACGAATTTATTCTCCGCATCAAGTACGAGAATCTTACAATAGATGATATTGACATAGACAAGTATTACAGAAACCTTGTGTTCTATGTAAACGAAATCATCGGCGGTGTGCGCCATCTGTTTTTGGATAGCAGAGCAGAGTATACCGACGGAGTTTTGAAAATATATTGCAAATACGGTGTAGATATGCTACACTCCATGAACTGTGCCGATACCCTTGTTCGTCTTGTCAAGGCACAGCTTAAGGCAGATGTGGAAGTGGTGTTTGTGGATGATGCCGACGAAGAAGAAATAGAAAAGCTTCGCGAACGTTCATTAAATGCCATTGCAGTTCCTCCTCCGGCACCTACCTACGAGGTAAAGCCTGCGGAAATAAAGCAGGAACCCGGCGAAGAAAACTCCGATGTTATATACGGCAAGGATATCACTTTGGAGCCTCCCGTACCCTTCAGGGACATAAGTGAGGATATGTCCTCGGTTGTGTGCGAAGGCGAAATTATAACCATGGACACCCGTGAGCTAAAAAGTGAAAAAACCCTTCTTATGTTTACCCTTGCAGACAATGCCGGTGCATATTCCTGCAAGGCTTTCCTTCCCAAAAACAAGGCAAAGGCAATAATAGGCAACCTCAAAAAGGGTATGTATGTAAAGACCAAAGGAAAGGTGCAGTACGACACCTTTGCCAAGGAAAGCGTTATTATGGCAAACTCCATAGTAAAAGGCAAAAAGCGTACCCGCAAGGATAACTCTGCCGAAAAGAGAGTAGAGCTTCATATGCATACCAAGATGAGTACCATGGATGGTATGACAGAAGCAAAAGATCTCATAAAGACAGCCATATCCTGGGGGCACAAGGCCATTGCGGTAACAGACCACGGCAATGTTCAGGCATTTCCCGAAGCAATGCACACTGCCGAAAAAAGCGACATCAAGGTTATATACGGCGTGGAATGTTATCTGGTAAATGACTCTACCAATGTGGTTGTAGGTGTTGCAGATGGCGACTTAAACAGAGAATTTGTAGTATTTGATATAGAAACCACCGGCCTTTCCGCCGGCAGAGATGCCATTACGGAAATAGGTGCGGTAAAAATAAAAAACCGAGAGATTGTAGATCGTTTTCAAACCTTTGTCAATCCCGAGAGACCCATCCCTCCCAAAATTACAGAGCTTACAGGCATTACCGATGACATGGTAAAGGATGCTCCTCTTGCAGACGAAGCTCTCAAAAACTTCTTTGATTTTGCTTCTGACAGCGTTCTTGTAGCACACAATGCAAGCTTTGACACAGGCTTTATGAAGCAGGGTGCAAAGGACCACGGCTATGACTATCACTTTGCGCATATTGATACTTTGGAGCTTGCCAGATGTACTGTAGAGGGTCTCAAGAACTATAAGCTGGATACCCTTACAAAGCATTTTCAGGTTAAGCTCACAAACCATCATCGTGCCATTGACGATGCGGTGGCAACCGGTGAAGTGTTCCTGGAGCTTCTTTCCATACTTGACGAAAAAGGAATTACCGAAGTAAACAAATTTAACATTGCCCTTGCGGGTAAGGCAGATATCAAAACCCTCAAGCCCTATCACTGTATCATTCTTGTACAGAGCCAAAAGGGTATGAGAAATCTCTATCACCTTATATCCAAGTCGCATCTTGAATATTTCCACAGACACCCCAGAATCCCCAAAAGTCTGCTTCAGCAGTATAGAGAAGGGCTTCTTGTTGGTGCTGCCTGCGAAGCCGGCGAGGTTTACCGAACTATATTGGAAAATCCATACAATCTGGATTATGACGGAATAAACAATCTTATTTCCTTCTACGATTATCTGGAAATACAGCCTTTGGGCAACAACGCCTTCCTTGTGCGTAACGGCACCGTGGAAAGCGATGAAGACCTTAAATACATAAACAAAACCATAATTGAACTCGGAAAGCGTTCCAATAAGCTTACCGTTGCCACCTGTGACGTTCACTTTATGAACCCCGAGGACGAGGTGTTCAGAAGAATCCTCATGGCAGGTCAGGGCTTTGAAGATGCCGATGAGCAGGCACCGCTGTACCTCAGAACCACAGAGGAAATGCTTAGGGAATTCGACTATCTCGGCGACAAGCTTGCCAGAGAGGTTGTCATAGAAAACACCAACAAAATTGCCGACATGATAGAAGAAGGCATCGTACCTGTGCCTCCCGACAAGGCACCGCCTGAAATTCCCAATTCCGACGAAATTCTCCGTTCCAGTACCTACGAAAAGGCGCAAAGACTCTATGGCGAGGATTTGCCCTCCATAGTTAAAGACAGAATTGACGTAGAGCTCAACTCCATTATATCCAACGGTTATTCCGTGCTTTATGTTATTGCCCAGAAGCTTGTTCGTAAGTCCAACTCCGACGGCTACGTGGTAGGTTCCCGAGGTTCGGTTGGGTCTTCACTTGTGGCATACATGAGTGACATTACCGAAGTTAACTCCTTGTGTCCTCACTACATTTGTCCCAATTGTAAGCACCACGAATTTATAAATGACGGTTCCGTGGGTAGTGGTTGCGATATGGACGACAAGGTTTGTCCCGATTGCGGCACGGTTATGGACAAAGATGGCCACGACATCCCCTTTGAAACCTTCCTTGGTTTCTCCGGTGACAAAGAGCCTGATATCGACCTTAACTTTTCCGGTGACTATCAGGGAAGAGCTCACAAATACATAGAAGAGCTTTTCGGAAGCACTCATGTTTTCAGAGCCGGAACTATAGGTACTGTTGCGGAAAAAACCGCCTACGGATTTGTTAAAAAATATTACGAAGGAAAAGGACAGTATGTGTCCAATGCCGAAATAGAAAGACTGGTTAAAGGTTGTACCGGTGTTAAGAGAACCACAGGTCAGCATCCCGGTGGTATTATAGTAGTGCCCAAATCCCGTGATGTACACGAATTTTCACCAATACAGCATCCTGCAGACGATACCGAGAGTGATATCATCACACTCCACTTCGATTATCACTCCATTGATTCAAACCTTCTTAAGCTTGATATTCTTGGACACGATGATCCCACGGTTATAAGAATGCTCCGTGACCTTACGGGCATAGACCCTGTAACCGTGCCCATGGGTGATCCCAAGACCATGAGCATCTTTACAGGAACCGAAGCTTTGGGCGTAACTCCCGAGGCTATCAACAGCCCCGTAGGTACCTATGCCGTGCCGGAATTCGGCACCAAGTTTGTACGTCAGATGCTTGTGGATACACAGCCCACCACTTTTTCGGAATTGGTACGTATTTCCGGGCTTTCCCATGGTACAGACGTGTGGCTCAACAACGCTCAGGACCTCGTGCGTCAGGGCATATGCACCCTTAAAGATGCCATCTGTACCCGTGACGATATCATGGTATATCTCATTCACCATGGTGTAGAAAACGCCAAGGCATTTAAGATAATGGAAAGCGTGCGTAAGGGTAAGGGCTTGACAGAAGAATTCGAAGAGATAATGAAGGCAAACAATGTGCCCGATTGGTACATTAAGTCCTGTAAAAAAATCAAATATATGTTCCCTAAGGCACACGCCGTTGCCTATGTAACCAGTGCCTACAGAATTGCATACTTCAAGGTTCATTATCCAAAGGAATTCTATTGTGCGTACTTTACCGTTCGTGCCGATGAATTTGATGCCGACCTTATGGCAAGAGGTGAGCTTGTAGCCAGAGACAGCCTCAAAACCTTGGAAGCCAAAGAAGCTGCCAAGGAGACAAGTGCCAAGGATGGCAACGTTATGACAATATTGGAAGTTGTTATAGAGATGTATGCCCGTGGAATAAACTTTGACAAAATAGACCTTTACAAGTCTGATGCTACAAAGTTTTTGCCTACAGAAACAGGCATACTTCCGCCCCTTAATGCCCTTGCAGGTGTTGGTACCAATGCGGCAAAGGCAATAGCCGAAGCCCGTGGCGGAGAAAAGTTTGATTCCATAGAAGATTTGCAGCAACGCTCCAAAGCAAACAAAACTGTAATAGAAGTAATGAAAAAGGCAGGAATACTGGACGGACTCCCCGAAAGTAGTCAGATGGATTTCTTCTCCATGGTGTGAGGTGATATGCCGTGAGAAAATCAGCTAAACGCAAACTTATATACACTGTTGTGGCGCTTGTTTTGGCTGTATTGGTATATGTGATATATCCGCATATAGCTCCAAAGCAACCCTCTGCACCTGCAAATGGCATAACTGCAGAGAATATTTCCGAAGTGCTTGAATCGGTGCCGGAATACTCCTCCAAGCCCTATGTAACCATAAACGGAAACGAGCCGTTTTTCAATGTTGAAGATTTTGAAAAAAATGCTTTTGAAGATTATGGAGAGCTTGATGAGCTTGGTCGCTGCACCTATGCTTTTGCCTGTCTGGGCAAGGAAACCATGCCCACAAAGGACAG
>JAEIGA010015630.1_pt1 | contig 11553 bp, 7 predicted proteins | sample 9270691 | NCBI WGS metagenome assembly JAEIGA01 (sample SAMN17057246, study PRJNA624740) | gut metagenome | biome: biome; isolation source: fecal sample | host: Bos grunniens | place: China: Xizang | collected 2019
ACATCACCTTGACTCTGGAATCATAATACGCGAAGATAAAAGACTCCGGGAATGGTTCTGCGACGAGGAGATAGAAACAATTGCACAAGCAGCTGAAGACCATAGGGCATCAGGCGAAGGAGAACCACGCAGTATTTACGGAAAGATCGTTGCAGAGGCAGACCGGGTGATTGACGGAGAAACCATCATCAGACGTACGGTCCAGTTCGGATTCAAACACTACCCGGGTCTGGACAGGGACGGGCACATAGCACGCGCAATTTCCCATCTTCACGAAAAATACGGACGCGGCGGATATCTCAAGCTCTGGATTCCATGGAGCGACAACGCTGCGCGACTGGCCGAACTACAGGACCTCATTGCTGATGATACAGCACTGAAGGCAGAAGTTGAACGAATCTATGATAACATCACCGGATGCTAGAGGGAAGCAGACTGAAAGTCATCGTGGAACCCTGACATTAACAGATCCAGGAATCACCTTTATTTTTATATCGGTTCCGGCTTCAAACCAGTCTCCGTCGGCATGAGCCGGTCCACATGTCTTGCGTCTTATACTTATTTCTTTACCGCGATAGCAATGCACATGTCCGCTTTTGTTCAGATGTCCTGTCATGAGAAGGTATGCAAGTGCCGGCATCTCCAGAGTCGTGAACATATCTGCTACCGTAACATCAAGAAGGCCATCACTAATATCCGCCAGAGGTGCGATTTGAGCTCCGTTGCCCCACTGGCTTGAATTCCCGACTGTAATGAGAGCGGCATCTATCTCATGAACTGTACCGTCAACTGTAAGGGTGTACTTTTCCGGCTTGAATTCCCGCCATGTATGCAATCCCTGCTCGATATAACTTATTAAGCCACGTTTTCCGGACTTTGCATATCTTTCGCTGACAACAGCATCAAAGCCTACTCCGCAAACTGAAAAGAATGGACGTCCGTTTATCATTCCGGCATCAATAGAATGTACTTTCCCATTGATGACTGCATCCAACGCCTTATTGAAATTCCTACTGATTCCAAGATGAAGGGCCAGGCCGTCACCGCTGCCGCATGGAATTATGCCAAGAGTCTTGCCTGTCCCTAAAATGCCTCTGGCCACCTCGTTTACCGTACCATCGCCACCGACAGCAACAACAGTCTGCTCGGCTGCCTCACGGGCGATTTCTTCGGCATGACCCGGATATCTGGTATATACGACCTTATACCCCAGGCTTTCCAACTTGGAGGTAATAAGGGACTTATTGCCCTTACCTGATATCGGATTGACAACAAAAAGCATTAATTATCGCGTTAGAACCGTTACTGTAAGAGGTTTCTTGTCAGCCTTGACCGTAATGCATACAAGACCAGGATATGGGGAACTGGTCTGCAGCTGCTTCGATTTGGCAAACGCAGAGTACTGTCCTGACTCATCAAGACATACCATGACAGTCATATCTCTTCCCACTGCATCCTTATCGAATTCGAGAGTGAACTCGCATGAAGTGTAATCTTGAGCTACATCCTTGGAAACTACCATTGCATCGAAACCGGTAGAAATCGTACCCTTGCAGTAATAGCTATAGTACCAGTTCACTACTGGAGAAGAAAGTCCGGAGAAATTGTGCCATCCGGATGCACGGCCGGTAGAGATTCTTGTATTCTCATAAGACTGATAGGTCTCATCGCACTCGAAAGTGAATGAATTCATGGCAGCCTCAGCAATCTGATGCGCACGGTCTGTCTTATTATAGTCGAGCATCGCCTTCCAGAATATGAGCTGGTGAGGAATCCATGCTGCACCCACTGAATATCCGTCCGGGCTATAGTATGGGGCACTCTGGTCCACGACAGCAAGTCCATATGGCGTCCATAGTTTTCCAAGGGTGAACATATTCTCCTCCATACGGCTTATATGATGGTCAGAACATATGCCTGCAGCAAGAGGTGTGATACCATCTTGACCCATATTCCAATTTGAACCATCCTCATACCTCATGAATCCATTCGGCCTGCCATTCTCGTCATGGGTGACATATCCGAAATATCCGGCTTCCTCATCCCATCCGCTGTCAAGAATCGGCTTGGAAAACCTGCGGATATCCTCATCATACTGCTTTTCATCAGCCTTCATTCCGTAATGCCTTGCGATCATCCTGAGAATCTTTCCAGCACGTATATAATACGAACTGGTCACCATAGGAGCCACACTCTTGTACAGATGTCGATTCAGGAGAAGATGATGCATGACAGGATAGTCATCCCAACCTCCGGTACTGTAGAAATAATCCCATGTAGCCATATAATCCGACGACATTACCGTGGTAGCAGTAGGGTCCTTTCCGGTAACATAGTCATAAAAACGCTTGAGGCGGGGATATAAATACAATATAGCTTCATCATCCCAGTTCTCGGAACACATCTGCTCGAATGCAAAGAACTGAATCGGAAGAGGGGTACCATGATGGATGAATGCTGACTGCGAGCCTTCTTCTGTTGTATAAGCCCTGATAGTCTCAAATGCCTTTACAGGGTCGTACATTGCAAACGCCCATGAAATAAAGCCAAGATCCCATGTATAGAGACTGTTCCAGAGTTTACCGGGAGTAAAGTGTCTTATATACTCCTTCTGGGTATATACAGGATACACAACATTCGTAAGAAGAGTTGCCTTGAATATCTGATGAGATTGTGCATGCTTATGACCAGCTGGAAGGATTGCAGGCTGAACCTTGACATTCCTGGATGCCAAGTAATCGGATACGACCTTCTTCTCGTCAGCATGAAAATCTTCCATTGCCTTGTCCACGACATTTCTATCTCCCTGTGCCAGCATGAACCAGAGGGTTGTATCGGTCTGTGGTTGAAGGAATACAGGACGTACAAATGCAGAGGTATAGAATCCTTTCTGGTCACCTTTGAAATATTTCGGAGGATGACGATGAACTGCCGCCTTCATAAATTCGTCTAAGGCCGAGTTATCGAAAAGACGCACCTCACTGAACTCATAATTCCAGGCAAGACCATAATAATTAGGCTGGTCTTCATATTTGAGGATATATTCATTCTTACCCTCGTCCATTTGCGGACGATAAACAAACGTCTTGTTTCCAATGACGGCAGCGTCACCGGCAAAGAATGAGTCTATCATAATCTTGCCGGCAGACAGGGTTTCTATGAGCACTTTTCCTGACACTGGCCCTATCGATATGACCTCATACCTACCTGTACCGGCAATCCTTACTTCACGGCCACCAACGGAAAGAAGCACTTCCTTTCCTGCTGCCACCTGACAACGCATCTTGACATCACGAGGATTATCCGGGAATGTGTACTGAAGAACATCTCCCTTATTCCCAAAAGTTTCTACTACACTTCCACTCAATGAATTGGCATCACGTTTCTCTCCCCTCATCAAGCCATCATATACAAGAGCATAATTATGTTTTCTGACTGCAGGTTCGTAAAAGTCATAATCCACAGCATTAAGGCAGAATTCAGCTCCTGAAAGCATAAGCCGCGGATACTGCTCGGCATAATGCAGGGACGACACTCCCTGAAGCGAAAAGTTCTGCGGTACGGAAGTGTTATTGACGCAGTTCATGCCCACAAGGACATGATTGTCATCCATTACATAATATGTTGCATCAACATATACCCTGTCCTTCCATTCCAGTTCGTAACGGTAGGTTATCTCGGTCATGTCATCATTGACCCTCCAAGGATAGCATCCGTTTTCGAAGAGCACATCAGGGACATGATATGTACGACGGTAGAAACCCGGAACAACGGTAAAATCGAACCTGATACCAGAGTCGACATCATTTACATATGAGATACCGGAATACTGCTTGGAATATGGTCCCCATGCTCCAAGACTGGTAACATCATGAGAGTTTGAAAGAAGGGTTCCGGCTACAAGGATTGTTACTAGTATTGACATACGGCTGATATGGTAAACTTAGCTTTCTGACGTATATCCTGCGATGAGGATCCGACCAGGACCTCAAAATCTCCAGGTTCCACCGTCCATCTGTAATTTGCATCAAGAATCTGCAGGTCTTCCGGCTGGATCACAAATGTAACGGTCTTCTTTTCACCAGGGGCAAGGCTCACGCGTTCGAAGCCACGAAGCTGTGAGTCATATGTGATCACGCTGCTGCATACATCCCTTACATAAAGCTGAACGACTTCATCACCGGCCACTGAGCCTGTGTTCTGCACATCCACAGTAACAGTGACAGGACTCTTTGCATACTGGGACTTCCTGTCAACATTGATGTTTGAATATTCGAACGTCGTATAGCTCAAGCCATATCCAAAAGGATAGAGAGCCCCAACTACACGCGTATTTCCAGCTCCGTTAGGATCCTTTGTATTCTGCAAGCCATGAGAACCCGGCTTGAACGGGAAGTTGTACTGAATCTGACCCGTGGTCTTAGGGAAGGTCATCGAAAGCTTTCCGCCAGGATTATACTCTCCGAACAGGGTCTGGGCTATTGCCTTTCCTCCCATGCTTCCAGGGAACCATGCCTCAAGAATCGAAGCCACATTACGACTCGCCCAGTTGATGGTAAGAGGCTGACCGTTTATCAGCACGAGCACAACCGGCTTACCTGTAGCATGGAGAGCTTCGAGAAGCGCCTGCTGCCTGCCCGGCAAGTCAAGGCTTGTACGCGAACGGCTCTCGCCAGTGCGAAGTTCATCCTCTCCAAGAACAGCGATGATGACATCGCAGCCTGATGCGGCCTTTACTGCCGCATTGATATCCTTCTTTTCCTGTGAGTTCATCGGAACCGGCACGATCTCGCTGTCCGGCCACTTAGCATCCACAACTTCGCATCCCTTGGCATAAACGACCTCTGCCTTACCTTCAAGATACTCTGCGATACCCTCATAAACATTTATATTATCCAGTCCCTGAGGGCCATAGCGGCTCACCATATAGTTCTCCTCCTTTGCCAGAGGACCGGTCACGAGCACCTTCTTTATCTTTCCCGCATCGAGAGGGAGGGTTCCGTCATTCTTAAGCAGCACGAGAGACTGTCTCTGGATGTCAAGCATGAAGTCCTGGTGCTTGTCTGCACCGGCAATCTGCTCAGCTTTCTTAGGATCTTCAACATATGGGCTGTCGAAAAGTCCTATCTCAAACTTCACTCGGAGTACATCAGTCACATTTCTGTCCACCACTGCCATCGAGAGCTTACCTTCCTCTATCAGTTCACGGAGCGGTTCGAGAAACATCTTTGGCTGAGTGAAACCAGTTCGTACATTAAGTCCGGCCTCAACTACCTGGCGCACAGCATCCTTGTAGTCCGGAGCGACACGATGTTTTTCATATACATATTCAACTGCACGGCTGTCACTCACGACATAGCCCCTGAAACCGTACTGATGTCTCAGAAGTTCAGTAAGGAAATAATAACTTGAACTGACAGGTTCGCCATCCCAGTCATTGTAACTGCTCATGACTCCCTTTGGAGCAGCCTGCTGAATCACCTTCTTGAAAGGGTACATATATAAGGTGTGGAGTTCCCTCGGAGCGACATGTGCGTCAGTACGAGCCTTTGCATCACGTCCGCCCTTAGGAATGCTGTACACCGCATAATGTTTCAGAGTCGCCGCAACTCCCTGGTCCTGAATGCCGTTTACCATCTGGATTCCGAGTTCCGAAATGTGATATGGCTCCTCTCCATAGCACTCCAGCACCCTTCCCCATCGAGGATCACGCGCCACATCCAGGATTGGCGCATATATATTGGTATAACCCAACACCTTAGCTTCCTTTCCTACAATTTCTCCTGCCTGATAGACAAGATTCTTGTTCCATGTGCTTCCGATTCCTATCGGAGCCGGAAGAGAAGTCGTCATGGCATGGTTAAGGCCATGGATTCCTTCATTGGTAAAGTCTACAGGTATACCGAGCCTTGTCTGCTCGACAAACCATCTCTGCACAGTATTCTTGGCCTCGATATGATTCTCAAACGGGTAAACCAGCTCGGGATGAGTCCTGGACACCTTGCCCACACCATTGAGATGCTCGTCCATGTTGGCGATGCCGTCTTTCCATATCTCATTGTGCCATCCTACTGTCGGAAGCGGATCCCCAAGAACGCGTCCATAGCCGTACAGGGTTGCCAACTGGCAGGTCTTCTCCTCAACGGTCATCTGCGAGAGCAGATCCTTGATTCTGTCATCGATTTCGGCAGATGGATCCTCGTAAACATCCATCACTCCATTCTTGTTGAAATCTATCCAACCGTCATGATAGATTCCACCATCAGCCTCAGGCTGTGCTGCAGCCATACCAGTGAGCAGGCTGAGAAGAAAAACACTCAGTACTTTCATAAAAACAATATTTATGACAAAGTTATATATTCTCCTGAACAAGACCAACAATGCGCTCACCAATATTTTGCAGTCTGTCAATATGCCTTCAATGGATTCAGTCCCTGAGAGTCAAACTTATCGTGGAGTTTTCCTTCCGGTGTAAACACATAGACATCACCGGTATTCTTATAGTCCGAACATCCAACATAGACATAGCCGTCAGATGTCGCAGATATAGAGTATGCGTCCGGAAGGGCTGTTCCATCTGTAATAAAAGCTCCTAGAGGCCTGTTAGCCTTCATGTCATGTCTGTAGACCGTGCCCGGGAGCGGATTCCAGTTCTCGTCGTATCCGCCGCATAGGATGTAGAGAATATCACCCTTACCTTTGGCGATTCCGCTTACGGAAGCATAGTCAAGATCAGTAATCGTGGCATCTGAAATTCTTATAACCTGGAGCTTTGCAGGGACATCTGCATAGTTTCCGAAACTTGAAACATACACATAAGCTCCGTCTGACGAGGCCTCCACCTTAGTCGGATTGACATTGACTTCTATTGTCTTCGTTTCAGTAAACGTTGATATCGGGACCACCGAGACTGTGTTGTTATATGCAGGATACGCCATCCCTCCAGAGTTTGCCACATAGAGATTACCTCCGGCAATAGCCAGACCTTCCGGGTTCGGTCCCACAGGACAAAGCCTTACGGAACAGTCTTCGGAGATTTCTCCGAGATATCCCTCATAATAAGTCACATAGACTTTACTGCCAGAAGTTGCAAAATATTTTGGAGAAAGCCTTGTGCCGTCTTTATCTGCATTGATCTGTCGCTTGATCTTTAGGTCAGCACCAGTCACGAAGACAGTCTGTGAGCCATTGACTGCGATATAGATATCCTCACCAAGACGAACGATATCCTGGCCAAGGTCTCCTAGAGCCTGACCGTTAGCAGTCTTGAAGGCATCAGCGGTGAAAGTCTTGTCGGATGGGCTGTAGATGCCGATGTTCGAATCGTTGCTGCCCCAGTTACCGTTATTCAGGATGTATGTGCCTGAGCTTACTGGAGTGATGTCGTCATTGGATGTACTGTCGCAGGAGTAGAGTACTGCACTGATTCCAAGGAGCAGAAAGAGTCTGTTGATATTCATAGTGTCAATAATTAAATTTTAATGTCAGTCTGTATGAACGGCCCGGCATTGGATAAAAGTGTATGATTTCATAATTTTTGCCAGCAAGGTTAAGTGCTTCCAAACTCAGGTTAATCCTATGCTCATGAATCTTACCGAAGACGAATGCCCGGTTCAGCGATAAGCCATGATCGGCATAAGAAGGAATTTCATTGGCCGGGAGGTTCTGGTTCTTGTCATATCTCTTGCCGCTTGCAGTAATGCGATATGACAAATTCATCCACTTGGTTTCAAATATCAGACTTCCGTTCCCACTATGACGTGGCGTGTATGGAATCTGATGGCGGTAATTCTTGGAGACAGGGTCTGTCACATCCAAGGCATATTGCAAAGAATAATTTGCAGAAGCATGGATTTTAAGCCCGGCACATATGTTCCACATGGTTGTTGCAGTGATGTCAGCACCATACATGTTCACTTTTCCGACATTGCGCATCTTCCAGATGAACATTGTGGGAGCAGCTACGATCTTGTCCTTGATGGAATTGTAATATGCATCCGCCGTGACGTCTGCCGAGCCCCAGCCGTATGTGCCGTTGAATGTCATGCCAATATTAACCTGGCGGGCGATTTCGGGTCTCAGATTGACATTGCCAACACGGGCATAGTAAAGGTCATTGAAGGTCGGCGCTCTGAAGCCGTCTTTATAGCTGGCGCGAAGACGAAGGCTCTTATGGAAATTCCACGACATTCCGATCATCGGAGAAAGCCTGAAACGATCATATGGAGCATCTCCAACCTTCAATTCTTCGGTTACATATGTACCGACGAGACTGGCGGAGAGCTTGAGAGAGCGGGCTTCATATTTTGCAGAAAGGGCACTGATGCTGTTCAGGCGCATCGGAAATGGGCATTCAGGGATGTTTGAGACCAATGTATTGCAGAAGATGTCTTCAGCCAAGACGATCTGCCATCCTGCAGCTGGTCCGTAAAGAGACCGCAGGGCAAACGAATACTCATTCTGACTATACCTGCTGTCCTGAGGAACCGGATATATAGGATTATTGTCCAGATGTCTGTTGAAGCTGCCGTTAAACCCGGCATCTGCATGTAGTTTCCATTTGTCGGCAAGATCGCAATCGTACATCAGGTTGGAGATGAGCGATCTGTCCCACAGACGTTCATATGCGTTCTGAGTGTAGAGTATGACAGAACCTGGCAGACCTCTTTCGGAACTATGGAAATTGATTTTAGCTTTTAATCTGCCATTAGAGCCCCAATCAGCATAGAAATCAGCTTCTGCCCCATAGGAGTGGACATCACTGTTTATTCGTTTTTCAAGTGTTGCCAGCCTTCCGTTAAGGAGTTCGAACGGATAGTCTCCTTTTGAGAATGTACCCTGCAAGGCCGCTTTCAGTGCATATTTGGGACCGATCCGATGTTTTAATGCAACATAAGGAATATATGTGCCGAAGGATCCGAAGGTCATCCTGGCATTGATCTCGGCCGGGCCGTGTATGAAGGATGGTTTCGCGCTCTCAATACGCAGAGTTCCGGCAGAGGTCAGATGTCTCGCACTACAGAAGATGTCATCTTCAATACCGATTGACATGGCAACGGATGCTACGTCATCGAGGTTGAAACGTGATATGTCCACCTGTCCGTTCTGTGCATCGGATATGGCGATACCATCATATACGACTGCAGTATGAGATGCGCCCAAATTTCTGACAGAGACGGTCTTAAGGCCGCCGATTCCTCCATAATCCTTGACACTGACACCAGAAAACCGGCTGAGAACTTCATGAAGGCTGATGTTTCCCTGTCTCTCGATCTGTGTTGCAGAAATGGTCTGAAGCGGTGACAACGAAACAACGGCAGCATTCCTTTGGGCGGATACTGTCGCAACATCGAGAGTGTCGCTCGAAGGAACGACACAGCATAGCGATACCAATAATTTCAGAAACATCCTGCAAACTCATAGAGCGCCTGACCCCGGGCACCATCAGTTCATCCTATCATGGCAGGTCTTCTGACTTATCCGTTCCTGAGCCTTCCCGCCGAAGTGGCAGTGGCAATGATTTCAGGAAACTTTCATGGACTTACAGCTGCGGGCACAGTCCCGGTTTCTCACCGGATTCCCTTTTCAATTGCACGACCTGAAAAGGTCTGCAATCACCATGACCGATGCAAAGATAAAGAAAATATTAATCGGCAGAACTTTTATGATGCCTTTTTATGCCCCGGACCTGCAGGGAACCAGCCTTTTCTTACACGTTCCTTCTGTTCCTTCAATTCAAGAATGCTCCAGAAGGACGAGAATGCAGTCACTCCCAGAATGGTGGAAAAGATGAGGTTGGATACCAGCAATGACAATGCTCCGAAGATAATTCCTGCGAGCAGGAACATCCACCAGCATCTGGTTCCAAGATAGTATTCTGCTTTTATTACTATAGGATGGAATACTCCGATTATAAGAAAGGTGGCAAGACCTACGATTATACCAGTAAAATTCATAGTTTGTAATGGTTGATAATGCTAAGGTAATGATAATTCCCTGAATTTATCTATTTTTGTCGGGCTAAACCGAAGGCTTTAGACTTTATTAATGATGAAACGCTTCATTTTGATTTATATATTGGGACTGCTATGCTTCAGCGGCATTGCTCAGGAAAAAAAATTCATCAAAGGATTCTCAGGAGGCATGATGCTGCATTCGGGCTATCAGTCCGGAGGCGACAATCCATACAACTACAATCCTAAAGGAGCTACCTTCGGCATCGGAGGCGTTGCCAGACTACATCTTTCGGACCACTTCCGTACGGGTTTCGAGGGCTATTTTTCAACACTCGGCTTGAAAAAGGATCTTGTAAAGGGAAGCCACAACAAACTGTTCTGGACCGGCATTCTTGCAGATTGGTACTGGAAAGCCGGACGTTTCTACCCATATATCGGAGCTACTGTCGGCGGTGGAATGGAGACGGCTTATTATATGTTTGATGGCAACAGTCACGATTGGCTGCCGGAAACCAATACTGTCTTCAACAAGCAGCCGTTCTTTGCTGTCGACCCGTTCATCGGATGTGACATTGCCGTAGGTGAAGCCTTACGCCTGACCGTCAAAGCTGACTGGCTCATGGCAATCCGCAAAACCGGTCTCAACCGCCCTCACGGCCCTAGGATCTATTTCGGATTCATATTTGCGCATTGAGTTCCGCGATATCTGCATCCGTGGTTGACCACCCTGTGACAAATCTGACCGTGGTTTCATTCTCGCCACGCGGTCCCCACAGTTCAAAACTTACATTCTTCTGAAGTTTATCTATGACATGATTGGGAAGAGTGAAGAACTGCTGGTTCGTAGGTGAGTCTACTACAGCCATATATCCATTACTCTCAAATATCTGCTTAAGCCGGATAGCTTTTGTAACCGCTTCCTCACCTATCCTGAAATACAGTCCGTCTGTAAAGAGGGACTCAAACTGCACACCCAAAAGTCTGCCTTTTGCCAGAAGCGCTCCATGCTGCTTCATCAGCGGAGTAAAATGTTTCAGAAGCGAAGGATTTGTCACCACTACAGCTTCCCCGAAAAGGGCACCGACCTTAGTACCCCCGATATAGAACACATCGGCAATACGGGCAATATCCTTTAGAGTGACATCATTTCCTTCAGCTGCGAGGCCGAATCCAAGACGAGCACCGTCAATGAAAAGCGGAATTCCTGCATCATGGCATGCCGACCCCAGATCTTCAAGTTCACTGAGAGAATAGACAGTTCCATATTCGGTAGGAAATGATATGTACAACATACCGGGAGCAACCATGTGCTCATATGTATCATCACTATAGAAATTGCTTATGAACCCGCGGACGTCCTCGGCCCTGACCTTACCCTCATATGAAGGGAGGGTGATGACCTTATGCCCGGTCGCCTCTATGGCACCTGACTCATGGACATTGATATGGCCGCTTTCTGGCGCAAGGACACCCTCATGATGAGACAGGACACCATCTATCACGGTTGCATTGGTCTGTGTGCCTCCCACAAGGAAATACACCCTTGCATCAGGAGCACCGCAAGCCTGCCTTACAAGTTCCTTTGCCCTTGCAGTAT
>JAEIGA010015631.1_pt1 | contig 11552 bp, 16 predicted proteins | sample 9270691 | NCBI WGS metagenome assembly JAEIGA01 (sample SAMN17057246, study PRJNA624740) | gut metagenome | biome: biome; isolation source: fecal sample | host: Bos grunniens | place: China: Xizang | collected 2019
ATAGAGGATGAAATTGATATGTATATAGAGATTTCTGAAATCTGTGAAGAGCTTGATAACTTCAAGTAATTAAAAATTTTTATAGGAAGGAGGTTAACATGAATAGAAAAACTGAAGCAGATAATAAGCATCTATCAAAATCAGAATTTTATACTTTAAGCTGGACGTGGGGAATATTGATGACGTTAATCGGAGCTATAGTTGTTGGTAGTATAATGCTATATGGATTAATCACTAAGAAACCATACACCTTAAAGAAACATGGATGGTGTTATTATTTAAATGTAGGCAAAATGTGGGGCGGCTTAGAATTAGGTATGTTTTTCTTAACTGATTCTAAAGATAGTGTTTCTACAAAATGGCATGAATTTGGACATTCTATTCAGAATTGCAAATGGGGCATATTGATGCCATTTGTTATATGCATTCCTTCTGCTATCAGATACTGGTATAGAGAATTTAAATATAATCGTAAAGGACTTAAATGTCCTACTACCTACGATTCGATTTGGTTTGAAAACGATGCTAGTAAGTTAGGCAGAATTTATCGTAAAGAACTTAAATTAAGATAATTTTAAAAAGGATGTAACTAAAAGATGAATTCAATTGATGCTGAAATTAAAACTAATACTCTCGAATATAGAATTAACAACCCTTTATGCTGTTTTTGTAAACATTCTTATATTGAGTTTTTCCATACCTGGTGTTCTCTAAATAAAGGTTGCAAAAATATATGTGCAAAAGGGTGTAAAGATTATGATCCAAAGACCTGTTAACCATACAGGTCTTTTTTAGTTGAATTAATTTTCATATTATATTATAATATAAATGTAAAATGAAATAACTAGGAGCGCTATTATGAATAACCGTATTACTGAATTAACAAAACTTATTGATAAGTATAGAAATGCTTATTACAATGAAAGTACATCTCTTATAAGTGATGAAGAGTATGATAAGCTCTATGACGAGCTTGACGAACTCACTAAAAAGTATCAAGATGAGCTCGGTGACTCTGTTGATTTTCTTGCTGCTAGAGAAGCTATTGACAGAGTAGGTTATGAAGTTGTAAGTGAACTTCCTACTGTAAAACACAATCATCCTATGCTTTCTCTTGATAAGACTAAACTCATTGAAGACTTGGAGAAGTTTGTAGATGGTAAACCTTATGTAGTGATGCCTAAGATGGATGGTCTTACTTGTACTCTTAGATATGTTAATGGAGTACTTGAAAGTGCTATTACTAGAGGTGATGGAGAGACTGGAGAACTTATAACTCATAACGCAAGAGCAATATCTTCTATTCCTAATGTTATTCCTACAGCAATTCCGGAAGTTATTATCGACGGTGAGTTGATGATAACAAATTCGGATTTAAAGAGGATAAATGAAGAGCTTCTTGCTCAAGGCATACCGGCTGATAAGTTGTATAAGAATGCTAGAAACCTTGCTTCAGGTACTGCAAGACTTCTGGATAGTCAGATTTGTGTTAATAGAAATCTTAAATTCATAGCTTGGAAGGTGTATAAAGGTCCTAAAGAAAATAGTTTTGTTAATAGATCTATTTTCTTAACTGATATGGGATTTGAGAGAGTTCCTGTGGAATGGAGTCATAAGCCTTCTAATCTTGAATATTTTATTGAAAAAATGAAAGATTGGGCAGTAGAGCATGATTACAAGATAGATGGAGCAGTTATCGGATATGACAATATAGCTTACGGAGAATCTCTTGGATATACCTCTCATCACCCTCGTAATCAGATAGCTTTTAAGTTCTACGACGAAAAGTATTCCACTATACTTAGAGATGTTAAATGGACACTTGGTAAGACAGGACAGATAACTCCTACTGCTATATTCGATGCTGTTGATATAGATGGAACTACCGTAAGACAAGCTAGTATGCATAACATTACAATAATGAAAAATCTTAAAGCTCAGATTGGAAAAACTTGTAATGTTTTCAAAGCTAATATGATTATTCCTCAAATTGAAAACTTTGAGGATAGTGAATTCAATATTGATATTCCTACACAATGTCCTATATGCAAACATTTAACATCTATAATAAAAGAAAATAAAACAGAAGTTCTCATGTGCACTAATTACAACTGTGCAGGTACGATGTTAAATAAACTTGAAACATTTGTAGGTAAATCAGGTATGGACATAGATGGCTTAGGTGGAGCCACTCTTGAATTGTTCTGGAATAAGGGTTATGTAAGATCATTTACAGACATCTATAAACTCATGCAGACTTATTCATTGAATATTGCTAATCTGGAAGGTTGGACAATGACTTCAGTTATGAAGTTATCTGATAATATTAGTAGATCAAGACATGTTATGCTTGATAAATTTATTACTGCACTTTCTATTCCTAATGTAGGCTCAGGTACTGCAAAGACTATTGCAGAATATTGTGATTGGGATATTGATAATTTCCTGAGTAAGCTTAAAAGTAGTTTTAACTGGTCAGTTATCAAAGGTTTTGGAGAGAAAGTTTCAGATAATATAAATAAGTGGTATGTTGATAATTCATTCACACTTTACAGCTTGATTGATGAACTTGTATTTGAGAAGCCTGAAAAGAAAGCTCCTAATACAAATTCTAATAGTAAAGTATGTGAAAAGACTTTCTGTATTACAGGAACCTTTAGTGAATTAAGAGATATTCTTAAAAAGAAAATAGAAGACCTTGGAGGAATATTTGTATCAAGCGTATCAAAGAATACAGATATTCTCTTTGTAGGAGATAAAGCAGGCTCTAAGCTTGATAAAGCAAAGAAGCTTGGAGTAACAATATATAATGAAAATGAATTAATGGAGATTTTAAATGAAGGCACGAATTAATAATGTATGGGATGTTATTATGGTAGGAGCTGGTATTGCGAATATAATGGCAGCTATCAGACTTCTTAAGAATAACCCAGATATGCACATATTAATGCTTGAAAAAGGTAATTCAATTAGAAATAGATCTTGTCCTAAGGATAAGGTAGGTAAATGTGTTCACTGTAAACCTATTTGTCAGATATCTGGAGGATTCAGTGGTGCAGGTTGTTTCTCAGACGGTAAGCTTACTTTTTCTACTGAGATTGGCGGTAACCTTATCGATTATATGGATGAATCAACATTCATGTACTTTGAGAAATGGGTAAATGATATATTTACTAAATTTGGTGGATCTGATAAAGAACTTGTATTTGATAGAGATTTTGCAGATAATTTCAGCAACGAATGTCAAAGATACGGAATGAAACTTCTTAAGTCAGAAGTCAGACACCTAGGTTCAGATGGTCTTTATCATATTATGTGCCAGATATATGATTGGCTTGAGAAGCATGAGAACGTAAAAATCATCTGCAATGCTCCTGTAAAGAATATTGATTTCCAAGCCAAAAGAGTAACACTCGAGGAAGAAATTGATCTTTATAATAAGAATGTATGGGCTGATACTTTTTATGCAAAGTATATTTCTATTGCAGTAGGAAGAAGTGGTTCTAACTGGCTTCGAGATGTTTGCGAAAAGAATAATGTAAAGATGGAAAATGGACAGCTTGATATTGGAGTTAGAGTTGAGCTTCCTGCCATCATTATGAAAGATGTTACAGATAAGCTTTATGAAGCTAAGATTGTTAACTACAGTCAGACTGAAAATAAAGTTAGAACATTCTGTATGAATCCTGGCGGAATTGTAGTTCAAGAGAATTATGATAATAATATAGTAGGAGTTAATGGCCATTCATTACTTAATACTAAGACAGATGCTACTAACTTTGCTCTTCTTGTAACTTGTAAATTCACTCACCCTTTTAATAAGCCTATTGAATATGGTAGGAGAATTTGCGAGCTTACTAACTTCCTTGCAGATGGCAAAGTTATGGTACAGAGACTTCATGATCTCAAAGCTAAGAAAAGAAGTACTCATGAAAGAATGAAGAGACTTAGTTTTACTCCTACATTAAAGGATGCAGAGCCTGGAGATCTTAGATATGTTCTTCCTGCTAATGTAATAGATTCTCTTATAGATACCATTGATAATCTTAATAATGTTATTCCTGGCATCAATGGTAAAGATACTATATTCTACGGAACAGAAGCAAAGTTTTATTCGTCTAAAGTAGTTCTTAATAATGATTTTGAGACTGACTATCCTGATGTATTCTTTGCAGGGGATAGTTCAGGCGTAACTAGAGGAATAATGCAAGCAGGAATAGCAGGAGCTTATATAGCAGAAATTATAAATACAAGGATATCGTTAAATGGAATTAGCAAAGAAAATTGAAACTGTTAGAGATGATATAAAAAATATCATGGATCTTTATAGTAGTAATTGTGAACAACTTGAAAATAATGAAAGAATTACACAAGATATTCTTCATCAAATGGAGCTTGGATCTTATAACGAAGGTCGTAAATGGTATGGAGCTCTTAGAAAAGCACGTAAAGATAGAAGAGTAAATAAAGATACTATAGAAGTACTTACTAAGTTTATGGAGCTTATGAATACTGATTATGCAATCAAGTTTATGAGACAGTTGGATGAAGCTCTTGGTAGTGCAAGAAATGAAGAGAAGAAGTTGAATAATAGACATTATACTGCAAGATATCTTCATGATCTTCCAATAAGTAAGGATGTAGTTGAATAAACTAGAAGTCCATAATAAAATATTATTAGAAAGGAAGTGATTATATGAGTATGTGTATAGTTGATGATCTTTTTCCTGCTCCTGTATTCGTCATAATGGTAGGACTTCCTGGATCTGGAAAGTCTACTATAGCTAGTAAGTTAGCCGAAGATAATCCTAATACATATGTTTTTTCTTCTGATACTTATAGATCTAAGATTTGTGGAAATGAAAACGATCAGTCTCAGAATGAATTAGTATTTGATACACTTTATAGAGATCTTATTCATCGTCTAATGAATGGCAAAAATGTTATTCTTGATGCTACTAATATAAGTAGAAAAGATAGGAAAAGAGCTCTTGATAGACTCAGTCGTGTCCCTCTCTTATTCAGGAAAGTAGCGTATTTCGTTGATACAAATATTAGAGATTGTATTGATAGGGATGCATGTAGAGATAGAGTAGTTGGACCTGATGTGATTGAAAAGTTTGTAAGACGGTTTGAATTCCCTCAATATTTTGAAGGATTTGATGAAATTGTAATTCACTCCAAGGTCAATCAAATCAAGAATACTTATGATAGAGATAAAGAAAAATTCTATCTTGAGGATATGGATAAATTTGAGCAGCACAATCCTCACCATATTCACACTGTTGGAACACATTGTGCTAAATTAGCATTACAGATTCCTAGAACATCTCATTACAACTGTATTATGCATGAGGCTGCTTGGTTCCACGATATTGGAAAACTATATACACAGAAATTTGATGATAAAGGAATTGCTCATTATTATAATCATGATAATATAGGAGCATATATAGTAGCATGTAATACAGACATTCTTTTTCATATAGAAGACTGGGATGATGTGTATGAAGCTATATTCTTTATAAACTATCATATGAGAGCTCATAATGATTTTACTTCATTGAAAGCTCAAAAGAAATATAAAACATTGTTTGGTGAAGTCAGATTTAATAAACTAATGGAATTCGCAGAATATGATAGAATTGCATCAGGAACATATGAAGAATACAAGGAGAAGAAGTAATGGAAAAACTTATTATTGAAATGGAAAAATATAAGAGAGATAATCTTACAATGAGTGAAAAAGAATTGAAAGAGCTTCAAACACTCATGAATGAGATTAGTATTCTTATCAAACATTCAAGTGAAAAAGTTACAATAAATAAAGAAACTTTTACTACTTATTTTAATCTTCTTACAATATTCAAGGAGATTGAAGGATTTAATCATGCTATAAATTATATTGAATCTTATAACAAGGAGAATGAAAAGTAATGTATTACGCATATGTTTGTAAAATAAAGAATCTAAGAAAGCATCCTAATGCAGACAGACTTCAGATTGGAGAATGTTTTGGAAATACTGTAGCCGTATCTCTTGACTATACTCCTGAACAGATTGGAGTATATTTCCCTACTGATGGTCAGCTAAGTGAAGAATTTGCCACTGTTAACAATCTTGTTCGTAAGAAGGATGAAAACGGAAATAATATCGGCGGTTACATGGATCCTGACAAGCGAAATGTAAGAGCTATCAAGCTTCGAGGCGAAAAGTCTGATGGTCTTTTCCTCCCTCTCACCTGTCTTGAATCTTTCGGAGATGTCAATGAACTCAAAGAAGGTGATCGTATTGATGTATTCAATGGTCATGAAATTTGTAAGAAGTATATTCCAAGAAAACAGAATAGAGTAGGCGGATACAGAGAAGGAAATAAGACTAGAAAGCATTCTGTTCCTGTTGCTCCTCTATTCACTGAACATGTAGATACTGAACAGCTTGCTTACAATCTCGGAGCATTTGATTATGGAGATATTGTAGAGATTACCCTCAAAATGCATGGAACCTCACAGAGAACTGGATATCTTCCTGTGCTTAAAGGTTATAAGAGAACCATCTGGGATAAGCTCTTTAGAAGAGAAGGCAAGCCGATCTATGATTGGGGCTATGTAACTGGAACCAGAAGAGTTGTGCTTAAGAATTATGAAGCTGGTTATTATGGCTCTGATTCTTTCAGAGAACCTCATGCAAAGTTCTTTGAGGGTAAGCTAAATAAGGGTGAAACTGTTTATTATGAAGTAGTAGGATTTACTGATAATGGAGTTCCTATTATGAGCTCCTGTGAGAACAAGAAGACTCAGGATAAGGAATTTATCAAGCAATATGGTGACACTACAGTATTCTCTTATGGCTGTAATCCTGAAGGTCAGTGTATAGTTTTTGGCGAAGATGATATCAGTTATTACACAATATGTGAGCCTGCTCCTAAGTCTGATTTCTATGTATATAGAATGACTTTTAAGAATGAAGATGGTTTTGAAGTTGATTATTCTCCAGAATATGTAAGATATAGATGTGAACAGATGGGTTGTAAGTCTGTTATGGTATTTGATAGATTTATGATTCCTGAAAAGAGTAAGTGTAGATTTGAGAATAGAAGACTTGCAACTCCTGGTGAATATGTTCTTGAAAGAGCTGAAAAGTACTTTGATGGACCTGATCCTGTTGGTAAGAATCATGTAAGAGAGGGTGTTGTGTGTCGAATTCTTAACAGACCCAAGTTCTGTGCTTATAAACATAAGAACTTTTCATTCAAAGTTCTAGAGGGTATCGCGAAAGTAGAAGCAGAAGCTCCTGATATGGAAGAGGCTCAAGACGCTAGTGAGGAATAATGAGTTCTATGTTACACCTAGAAAAGGTGATATTTATTTATGGGAAGATGTAAATCCTATTTTAAGAGACAGAGAATTAGCTATTATAGAAACTAAAAGAGGCTGTAAATATAAAATAGGAGACGGTAAAACACCCTTCCGTAAACTAAAATATATAAGAAAAATTAAATCTTTATGTCCATATTTTACTATCTATACTCCAGTAAGAATAGTAGAAGTGCACTTAGAAGGTACAATAATCAATAATGAAGAAGAATAATTGGAATATAAAATTTAGCGGGCAGGGAATGTCCGCTAATGAAATTATAACACAAGTAATGCATAATAGAGGAATAGATTGTAAAGATATAAATGATTTTCTATATCCTCGTGAAGATTGGTTATATCCTAGTGCTGCATTGCTTAACATACATAAAGCAGCTGGACTAGTTCTACATTCAAGAAGACCTCTAGTCTATGCGGATACAGATACTGACGGCTGTTCTGCTGCAGCTATTATGATAAGATGGTTTAATAGATATCTTGAAACCTATTTTCCTGATATTCCTTATATAGGAGCTGAGTATTATATAAATGAAGGAAAAGATCATGGAATTCAAGATTATTTCTTCATGTCTAATGAATCAATAATAGATACTGTTATCGTAGTAGATTCCATAAATGATGACCCTAAATATTACTTAGATCTTTTAAATAAAGGAAAGAATGTAATAGTATTAGATCACCATATAGTACCTGAATCTATAAAGCAAATAGATCACCCTCAATTTGCTTTAGTAAGTTCGGCACTAGAATATCCTAATCCATCTTTAAGTGGAAGTGGTGTTGTTTGGAAGTTCTGTAAATACCTTGACTATCTTCTCTCTACTGACTTTGCAGATACATATATAGATCTAGCGGCTTGTGGCGTTATAGCAGATGTATGTAGTGTAGGTACTGACAGTATGGAAAACAGAGCTATATGTAATCTAGCGTTTCGTAACATTGTAAATCCTGCATTACTTAGATTAAGTAAGGGAACTGTATTTGATTCTACTTTTATCGGATTTACAGTAGGCCCTTTAATAAATGCTGCTAACAGAATGAATAGAAATGATCTTGCATTATCATTATTTTTAGCAGATAATAAAGAGGATATCGATAACATTCTTAAAGCACTTGAAGAAGTTAAAGCAGAACAAAAAGCTATTGTAGAATCTTTGTTGCCTGAACTTCAAAAGCAAGAAGAATATAATAAATATTCCAACTGTAAAATATTCTTTATTGAAGGGTATAACACACTAACTGGTTTGTTAGCTACTAAATTATGTGAGCAATATCAGAGACCTTGTTTAGTTTTACATGATAAAGGAGATTATTATGCCGGATCAATGAGAGCAGTAGGAGTTCCTGATTTCAGTGCTCTTGTTAATCAAAGTGGATTTGCAGAGTGTATGGGACATGAAAATTCCGCGGGTATAGTTATTCCTAAGTTTGATTTTCACATTTTTAGATCATATATAGAAGAAGTTTTAGCTCCTCTTCCTTTTGTAGATGGTTATGATGTTGATGTAGAATTGGAAAGAGCTCAAGTATCTCCTTTCTTACTAAGCGAGTTTAAAAAGATTGACAGAATAAGTGGTGCTAATTTTAGCCCTATCAAAGTGTGTATTGATAATGTTAACTCTTTTGAAGTCAAAGAGTTATCAAAAGGAAAACATATTTCAGTTAATACAAACGATCTTAAATTCTTATATTGGAATTTTAAGGATTGGGATAAAGTAGACAAAACAAGTACTTTTTCTGCAATTGGATCTTTAAGTGAGAATACATTTTTTGGGAAAACAAACAATCAGATGTTGATGGAAGATTACTATTTTAGTAAGAAAGAAACAGTCTTCGAACATCCACACACAACAATATATCGTGAAGATATCATCTTTTAGTTGATATCTTTTTGATTATATTATATAATATAGTTGTAAAACATATTAAAGGAGATTTATGTTAATGCCTACTAGAAAATCTATATTAGAGAGTTCGGTTGAGGTTTGTAGTATCAAATATGGAGAACCAATTAAAGTTAAAGTAAAGATTTCAATACCTACAACTCCCTTATGGCTTGAAAAGGAGCGTAAAAATGATAACTAATTTAGTATTTAAGCGTACAGTAAACATTGAAGGCTCTTCAAGAACAGAAATGAAGATTGTTGAAATTAATGTACCTGAAATCAAAGCTAGTGAGGGTTGGTCACTTGTAAGCAGTGCTGATAAAGTCACATTATCTCCCAGAGTTACTGGTGAAAAATCAGTTAGTACAACTCCGGAATATGAGTTAGGTAAAACCAATATTACAGAGAACACTGATGCCGATCCTGATAAAGCTACTGAATTTCTAAATAATATAATCAATATGACTGCTAAAAATTGTGTAGATATTCAGCATTGTCATTGTGCTCAGACAGATAAAGCTACTATAGATGCTTACAAAGAAAACCTTGCAGCTCAGGCCGTAAATATAGCTTATAAACCTTCAGAACTTAAAGAAGCAGAGGAAGCTGCTAATATTAAAGAATATCCTTCTCCTGTTGATGGAACTGCATGTCTTGTAAGAAGAGGCAACATTATTAGAATAGCTTTTAGAACAGGTAAGAATGCTAATGTAAATACTCCTAATAAAGTTTGTATCAGTGATAAAGATAAACAGGCATTCTTCAATGCAGTAAGAGCAGATAATAATGGCAGAGAGCCTACTAAGTGGCAGTTAGAGGGAAAATCTACTCTTAGAACCAAGTTTGATTGGTGGAACTCTTTCATAGATAATGAGTATAAAGAACAAAAGTTACTCTATATAAGAAAAAAGAATAAAGGATATTGATATATGATAAGTGCTTGGTGGTTGTTGTTGATTATTCCCGTATCCTATATTGTTGGATATATAAGCTGTGGATTTATGATAGGATCAAAGGAGTATACATCAAATGATTCAGATAAGAAGTAATACTTTTGAAACTAATTCTTCAAGCTCACATAGTCTAGTTCTATCTTCCGGAATGGAGCCTAGGTTAACTCCTGAGCAGTGTAGAATGAGCTTATGGTTTGATTATGATGAAGAAACAGGTATCTGGGAACCTGATAAAGAGTATGAATATTTTACTTTCAATAGATATCCTTTCAAGATATTAAGACACTTTGATGAAAAGTTAATGTTTCTCTATGCTAATGCTCCTACTAGAGAAAGAGGAAAAGATAAAAATGGTTATACTATCCTTGGAAGAGAATATTACAAGATATCTAGAGAAGTAAGAAAAATTCTTCCCGAATATAGAAAAGTTAAATTTATTCAAGATAGAAAACCGTCTTGTGAAGCTTATGGAGTTCTTGAGACTATAAAAGAACATATAAGCCTTATAGATTTTCTTACAGACCCTAATGTTATAGTAATCTGTGATGGAGATGAATATAATAATTGGTACACTCTTAAGAAACTTAATATACTTGCAAATTATAGATTTAAGGAAGTGAGATTTCCAGGATGAGTATGAGATTTAAATCATTTACTTGTGTATATCCAGATGACATTGATAAAATGATAAATCAATGGTTGAATAAACAAGAAAATCCTATCGATATTATTAATTGGAAATGCTGCGGTGGAGATGACAGAACTACGATTATAATTTGTTATTATGATTATTCGGAGGTCAAGAATGATTCAATTTGATTTAACTTATACAGATCTTAAAAAGGATATAAGCTTTGCCAGAAAAGGAATGATAATTGTAGATACTGATTCTAAAGACTTAAATCGTTATATTATTAAAGATGTTATCAATGGAAGTCCTATTCTTATTCAAATAGGAGATAAACATAAAACTATTTTACCTAACTGGATAGGAGATTACATGCTTAATCTCCGAACTGGCTACATATCGGTTATCGATTCTGGTGAGCATCATATTAGTAGACCACTTGCTAATATGAAGATTGATGACTATGAATTATCCATGATTAGAAAGGATCTCAATATATGAAACAGATAAGAAAAGGTGTATTTGAAACTAACTCCAGTTCAACTCATTCTGTAACACTTGGAAAAGGCAATACAGTACCTAGTGAACTAGAAATAATTGAATATTGTGATATAGGTGACTATGAAGATACTATTGTAATAGATACAGTAGGTTTTTGTGGTATGTGTGATCATCAAAGTCAGTCAGATAAACTAGCTTATCTTATGCA
>JAEIGA010015632.1_pt1 | contig 11552 bp, 6 predicted proteins | sample 9270691 | NCBI WGS metagenome assembly JAEIGA01 (sample SAMN17057246, study PRJNA624740) | gut metagenome | biome: biome; isolation source: fecal sample | host: Bos grunniens | place: China: Xizang | collected 2019
AAGTCTGGAATAAACTTGAGGAAGATGGTACACTTGCGAAGTGGCAGAAAATGCTGGAATCTGACCCAGGAGAGTAAATAGTATGAACAGTCAAGTAGGCGGCATCTATAACAATTACGTAACGAACGCGGCAAACAAATCCCGTCCGACACAAGAGCTGGCGGACATGATGTCGCGTTTGTTGCTGAATAAACCGTTTAGTCAGTTGGCAGCGTCCGAGAAATCGACGGTGCTTATGATTGTTTCTGCCGCGCAGCGTTCGTTCGGCGGCGTGGTAGGTCAGGATCCGGCTGCTAACTTCAGCACTATTTACAGCGGTGTAGCCGCTTCCTCCATGGGAATGCCTATCTCCGGATTAGGCACTGGTCGTTCTTCTGCGTCCTACGGAGGGCCTGCTGCTATGGTTGCTTCAGGCGCTGCATTCAGCGCCATGGATCGCTACCTGAATGGCAATAAGCACCAGTTCACGACAGGAACATCCACAGGCCTGGCTGCCAGTACGGCTGCAGGTTACCTGTCGCAGTTCTTCCAGGCTCGCGGTGGAATGCAGATGGGCGACGTCCAACGCTTCGCTATCCCGGCTAATGTAGCGGCACAATTCCAGACACTTGGGAATATGCAACGCCGCACGTCTATGTCGAAAGATGACACGAACCAAGTGTACAGCACGATGCTCAACGCGCATATGTTGGATATGTATGCGCGTCGCGAAAAGGGCGAAAGAGGCGGCTACGATTCAATGACGGCTGCCGATCAAGCAAAGATGCGCGACGAGATGAAGGCTAAGTTCGCCAGCATGAACGAAGCGGAACGAAAGCGTTATCAGGAAGACATCAGAAAGTCACTCAGAAAAGAGTACGAATCGCAACTTACGCGACAGCATAAAAGAAATGGTAAGTGGGAAGAAGGCTGGAACGCCGAACGCGTAGCGAATGAGGCCTCGCTGCAGTTCGACCTTATGACTAAGTCCGGGGCTATGGCTGATCTTAGTGCACAAGGTGTAGACGCTGGCGTTCGCACTCGCGAGGGTCGTACCGACTATACAAAAGGCACCAGGCAATTAGAAGAAGTCACAAAGAAGGCTTTGGCTGCTGCAGATAGAACGCTGGCAGACATGACAGAGGTGTTCGGCACGGACAACTTTGAAGAACTTATGGCTCAGGCTAACAAGTTCGGTGTCACGACTATGGCCAGCGAGCAACAAGCCCGGAAGATGCGCAACATCATAGATGCTGCCAGGGCCCGTGCTGCAGCTACAGGCCGTACAGTGCAGGAAACCATGGCAGAATACGGTCAAGTGGCCACTATGGGCGCTGCTGTATTCGGTGGAGCTCAATACATGCCTGCGCATTACCTGCGTACATTCGATCAGGCACAGCGTGCGAATGCAGCGAATAGAGCCTCTGGCTTTGAAACACGTACAGAGGAAGAACTTGCCGCAGAACACGCAGCAACTATGGCAAATGACGCCGAGCATTATACGGAAGCAACCTGGGCCATTGAGCATGGTGCGGATAACGGAGATGAACGTATGCGTCACTGGCGTAAGCGTCTTATGGAAGCAAAGAGTGGCAAACCACTCACCGAAGAGGAACGTCAGCAAATGCTCGCAGAAACAGGCGACTATTTCACAGCGAACGGCACCCACATGACTCCGCAGGCATTGAAGGCCTTCTATGCGAACAGTCAGATGTCCGGGACTATGACGGAAGCGTTGAATGCAGGAAGTAGAGAGACTTTCAGTAAGATGCACGCTAACAACATCACGTTAGAGTGGCAGGACAAGCAGAACTCTTTAGCATACAAGCAGCTGTTCCAGTCTAATGTATTAGGCAAGACAGATGAAGAGACTCAGGCTGTGCTGGAGCAAGGTATATCTGATATTCTCCATGAGTACGGCTCTGACAATGCAAGCATGATGTCTATGTTCGGCAAGAACGGAACGCTGCAGACATTGCTGGACGCCAATAACGGCGATGTGGAAAAGGTGAAGTCTGCTATCGCCGAAGAGATGAAATCCCAAGGGCGTTCAGAAGAAGACATCGCACGCCAGCTGAACGCTGTAGAGATGATGTCCAAGCTGAACACGCAACAAAGACAACGCGTACTGGAAGGTGTAGAGTTTGGTCAGCGTGACACGCAACGTGTAGGTGTTGGCGCCGCCAATGCGCACAAGAATACACAAGCGGAGCTGCAGGCAGAGCAAGAAGCCAACAGATTGAAGTCGCAGGGAGTCATGACTAGATTGGCCAGTAACGACTTGTCTACGTTCTTGATTCACGGACAAGACGGAACAGAACAATCTACGTTGTTAGCAACAACCTACTCCGCCTTCGAGTCTGCCGGAATAGAAGGTATCGTTGGCGCAGCCGATGGAAACATCGCGGCAGACGCACACAACGATTACCTTAACATGACCGATGAGCAGTTAAGAAGCAAGGGTATAACCAAGCAGTCCGATCTCGATCGCATTGCCCGGATGCGTGGTAATCAGATGGCATTAAAGGCTGGAGAGAATAAGGGTGAACTCAGTGCTGAGTTTGCTCGTAAAGAAGCACAACGTCTGAACTCCGCCGCTGCTAATCTGGAGCGTCGTATTGCTGACGAAACAGATCCTGAGAAGAAGAAAAGACTTCAAGCCATGCTGGAACAGGTGCAAACCCGTCAGAATTTGTTCCAGACTGTGACAGGATTGACAACGAAGGAGATGGCAGAATCCGACATGTCGGACGCAGCGTTTACAACCCACGTCAATGAGAATAAGCTGGAACGTGGTCTGGCTGACGCAGCGGTCGATGCGCAGGGCGATATGATCTTTAGTGCAGATGCCTCCAAGGTGGAACAATCTGCTTCCGAGTTCAGACAGCGTGAGATGGTGAAAATGCTTACGCACATGTCTGGCACAGGCTTGGATCCTATTACACTGAAAGAGGCTAAAGAAGGAGATCCTGAAGCGATACAGAGTCTGTTGCAGTCTGCAGCAGGCAATGAGCGTATACAGGAATTGCTGCGGATAGCAGAAGAGACAGGCGGTGCCATAAAGGTAAGTGAAGCAACGACAGACAAAAACGGTAACAAAGTGCCGGCCGGTGTGTCAATCAATGGACAGCTGGTTACCGATGTTCGCGACCAAAACCAACTGATTTACAAGCACGCCTTGTCGAAGGAAGGTGGCGCAGCTGCGTTGTTGGAGCGAGCGATGAATGGCGATACTGTCGCAGCAGCAGCCGTAACGCAGAACTTAATAGACAAGCACCACGGCGACAGCGCAGATGGATTCAAATATTTGAACCTGGCTAAAGGATTGCGAGAAGGTGGCGTCAAAGGGATAGATGTTGATGCTGTTCGTACAAAAGAGACCGAATTGGATAACCTGCTCAATCAGGCCAAGTCCGGAACACCGCTGAACCCGGAACAGATTCAGCGCGTGCAGGCTTTGAGCGAAGAGCTTGAAGAGCTGACAAAACACGCTCGCAATAATGATGATCTGCTTAGCAAGATGGAAGAAGAAGAGCACATCACGGCTGTGCAGGCCACGAGGAACATAGGCAACGGTACTACTAGCCTCTTCGATCAAGCTAAAGCAGAAAGAAGCGAAGAAGAAAAGGCTGCCGCAGCTGCACGCGAGCAACAAGAACAAGAAACAGAATGTCGCACAAAGGTAACGGAATTAGCCAAAAAGCTTTTGGAGGCGTTCGACGATAAAGGCCGACTCCAGGTCGAAACAGACAGTTGGTAATTATGAGTGATACGTTTTACATGTCAGCAAGTGGGCAGGCTTATTGCTTGCGAGGAGGCGAAGCTTCACAGTTGTCTCTGGAGCTGGACGGATTCGATGCGTTTAAGCCTAAATCCGGGAAGGAAGGCAAGTGCGACGAATCCGTTGTCCTGGTGCAGAATGTAGCCATAGCAAAGCAAGCTATAACTGTCCCGGTAGTAGGCGTAGACAAGAAGCGATTGCTGTATTCATTCGGAGAGAACTTCGGTACCGTGCGTATTACAGCGACCGTACTCACAGGCGGAACAGAATACAAGGCTACTGAACCGAAAGGCTTACTGGACAAATGGGAACAAGAAAGCGTAATAGGCAAGAAAGAGCCTTTGAACTTAAAGTGGGCAGGTAAAGAAACCAAGGTGTACGTGATAGGCATAACGGTCGTAGGCTCTGACCCACAATACGGAACTGTCAAGGTGGAGATAACTGCAACTATAGCCCCTGTAACAAATAAGGAAAGCTAACATAGCATGATCAAGTTTATTACATATCTTACCGGAAGCTCGGATTGGAATCGCTTCGCTCCAGTGCTGGATCAAGATTACACTCCGCTGCCTCTTTGGTTGGCGGATTTACTAGGCACACACGATGTAGGAATGTGTGCCTGCCTGTATCGTCTGTACAAGAGCAAGCCGCAGTATGCGGATGATCTGCTTGGTACGGACGAAACAGCCGTTATGGATGCGATCTCCGGGCTTACGGGCGGTGTGCTGCGCCTGGACGGTCAAGGGGCCGCATCCGTTAAGCCGTCGCAGCCTCCGTTTGTAGGTGATAAAATGTGTGTAGATGATCCTGTATTAACTTGCACAGCAAATGGCGACGCCACAATAGTTGTGGGTCCCTACACAGAGCAGACACGCTGCACCACAGGAAATGGCCTCACATCCGTGAAGTGGCCGTCCTGGCTGCACTTGCACGGAAGTATCCAGACACTAAGCCTACCATACGTAGCCAAACTCCCGGTAGTATGGTCGTATCCGGTTGAGGAAGTTGATCGTCGTATACGTAAAAGTTCTGCAGCCTACGACTTCATGGAATTGTACAATGTGGTGGGGCTATTCTTCACAGAAACTACCGCAGAGGGACGTTTGTGTGCGTTTCTTCGCGCCGCGCTGAAGCATGTAAACTATTTGAACTGATATGAGCGAACACAGAAAGCCTGTAGTCGAACTAAAGCAGTGGGGAGGTAAGCAGCGCATTGTAGAGTCTGCTGTGTACCAGATAATGTGCGCTTCGTACCCGTCGATTACAGTAAAGCACCACGTAAATACTGAGGCCCAACAAGAGGCCGTAGAGATGACAGCGGAGCAGCTGTTCAAGGAACTGGGCGAACAACAGGACAAAGCGTTCAAAGGAAAATCAGAAACAGACACAGAGCTGACTATAGACCCGGACGACGACAGCAAACTGGAGTTCAAAGGCATAGCTACCGGCGACAGATATTCATTTTCGGCTACATCGGTGAATATTACAGGCGGTGCCGTACCGGATTGGGCGTTGGTGGATATGCTTAATTATTCGATCTATACAGATCTGTCAGTGGATATTCGAGACGGAGAGAAGGGCGCTTCTTCCCTCATCGAACTTCTTAAGATGACGGAAAAGCGACTGATCGATGGTTGGCAGAAAGTTAAGAAGAAGTTAGAGAAGAATAAAGGTAAGGATCCATACAGTCCTATAGAGCTTAAAGCCCGCGAGCAAATTCACGAGAGAAACCAGAAGGTCCGCAACATATTCCTGAAGATACTGGATAACAGCCAGGACACAATAGGTTGGTCTAGCCTCGACAAGTTCTTTAAGCGTCCCATACAGGGTAAACAGGTACAGAACGGAATCGCGCGTACAACCATGAGAGTGTTAGTAGGCTCTGGCGGTACGTTCCTGAGCGCATTGCAGCAGTTGGCAAATCAGTTTCAGTGCATATACGTACCGAGCATGGAACCCGGCAATCCCGGGAAGCTGGTGAACATGGCTTATCTTGTGGCAGCGGAGCCAGAAGAGTTAAAGGTTGATACTTTGGTAGGGAGCAGTATGCACGCTGGCAATCCTGCAGGCATATTGCCTGTCGGGTATACTTTTGTTCGCAGTGATGTCAATGCGGATACACGCTGTCCGAACCCGTTTCTGGGTATCGCTGTACCAAAAGAAGCACTAGATCTTGGCGGAGCGTGTGACATGATACAGTTGCCTAACTGGGCGCCGAATAACACAACTGACTTCTTCAAAGAGGAAGACATTAAGAAGATTTCAGAGTCTGAGCCGCAGTCAGCATCGATAAATACAGCCAAAGATCCGATAAAAGAAGAAGAGGATGTCAAAGAGGAATTAGGGTACAGTATTCACTCGATAGCAGCGGCTTATGGGCTTTGTCATTACGCTTGGGTGTCTTTGGCGCATTGTCGTGCGACTCTAACAGTGCCATGTACATTCCAGTATGAGATCGGTAAACGCTACAAAGTAATGAGCGAGGACAAAGAGCTGTTTACCGGTTATCTGATGGGTTTTACTAGCAGTATTTCGACAGGAAGCTGCTTGACAGAGCTTTCGTTTTCTCATATAATGGCAACAGGTTTCAGCTTGCCAGGAACTTCGGAGATGAAGGAGGCTAAGCTGGTACAATAACACTAGCTTTAGTCATGTCCGATCCCGATAAGTGTGAGAAGGTTGTATTTTATTCCGAGAATAAACCCGTAGGTAACCCAATACCACCTCCCCCTTGTGGAGAGGAACCGCAGAAGTTACCACAGGAACTGGTAGAGCGTACAGGTGAACTGGAGACCTACACTCCAGATCCGTTGCCGCGTCCTATAACGCTGTACAGCCTGCCGGTGGTGGCTCGATGCGAGATAGACGTTATAGATACGACCTCTTATCCCGGGGAGGCTATTCCCAGTGAAGGTGCTCCTGTGTTTTTGGCCGGAGGAGATAAGACCAGCGTAATCAGTATTCAGTCTGTAGCCGGTATAGATCAGTCGATCCTGACATATATCGCCAGAGCAAAGCTGGAAGATGAAATCGAAGCGGCCCTGAAAAGCCGCACACTGACAGCGCAAGGTCTGACGCGCCTTACAGGCATGCCGCCGTCTAAGGCAGCTTTGTTTATGCAGCTGGCCGATGCCATTCATGCAAACCTGGACAGCACGGCTAAGGCAGTTGCAATAAGCGCCCTGGAATGTATCTGGTGGAACATAGCACAGGAAGCCACATGTTGGGACGATATAGATCCGAAAATGGATGATGTGGCCACAGTCAATGATCATCCATCTGCTGTGGCGACAGCCACGGTCCCAGAGCGTACCGTATCGTCCGATGTAGGTCGTGGTGTTGCCGACTCAATCGCAAAAGCTCAGGCTGTAGCCGCTTTGGAATGCTTTTGGATATCAGATCCCGTAGAGGTCGATTGTACTACCCGCCCGGACCGTCCAGAAGAGTTTACCGAATGGGTTGTAACTGATCCGGAAGGAGTAGTACCTCGACGTGTAGGTTACTACGCGCTTCCTGCAGGGCATGTTGTTTCGTATGTGTCGAAAGAAGAGGCTAATGCAGTTGCATTGCAGATGGCTCTGGCAGAGCTTAATTGCTTCTACATCAACCGGCACATCGATATGCAGTGTGAGGATCCTACTGCCCGCAATCTGAATATAGATCCAGAGATACCGGGCAATGAGCCTATAGGCGTATATCTGGGTCACACGGACGCTGAATTTGACAGCGACTACAAATGGATCAAGGGCCCAGACGTGCGTATGCCAGCGCAGCGTGTAATTGTGCCGGAGCGCTATATCATTTCGAGGATCTCAACAACCGATGCGAACAATCAGGCAATCCAGATAGCAGAGTCTATGCTGGCCTGTTGCTACATCAACGATCGAATTTTCATCGAATGTCCGGAAGAGGCGAACAGGGACTATTCGCCTACGTGGTCGTACGAGGTACCGCGTGGCACATTCGTCAGCTGTACGAGCAAAAAAGACGCCAACGATCAAGCTTGGGCCTCTGCAGAGGGTATAGTGGATTGCATTTACTGTAACGACGTAGTGCTTCCGCAATGCGTACCTAACTGGGTGGTCGATGCCGTAACAACAGGTATTATGTTGGAACGCGATATCGAGATGAACGGCGCCGTATACCCGGCCGGATCCATCTTCAAACTTCCATTACCTCTCCAGGTAGAGGGATTGGTCAACCCTTACACCGGGGAGCTGGTTAACGTTGATGAATGGTCAATGGATGCCACTATCGGTGTGGCGAAGGACACAGTGTGCAGCACGTCGAAACGCGAAGTGGACGAGATCGTAGAGCTGCTACCGGCTGTCGTGACGGAGCCTAAGACCGGGGTACCTGCCTGCCGATTCAAGAGCACCAGATTGTTGGCCGGCTGTGCATTCGTGGATCCGTACAACCCCGACAATAAAGAAGACGACACCAACACGTCCCGCGCCGTGTCGAGTAGGGGAGAAAGCTCTTCTGCGACTACTCTATATGAGCCGGCGCCTATAATTTACTACGGAGTCGATGCTGACGGTAAGCGGTATCGTGCCTACAAGGCAAAGCCGACCCGCAGCTTGTCGACCACCCTGTCGCAGCCGACGCCAGGAGACTATATTGACTTCCCGGAAGGTCTGTTTGTGGCCTCTGCTGCAGACGTGCCCGAGTATAGAGATCGCGTCAACGATCTGACATTGGATGAAGCTGAGCAGATTGTAAAACGCTACTTGGACGCTTTGGTACTTGAATTGGCCAAGAGTGTTATCGAATGTCGCTATGCGAATCCCATAACTATAGTGGATTGTACGTATGTTCGTAAAACACCATCCTACTCCGGCAGACGCCGCTCCGGGGATATTGTCGGCGACGGTTACTCTGGATTTGACGATCCCGTTGCCCGAGCCGCAAAAGGATGGCGCTTCGGATGGAATAAGCCTAGTTATAACTTAGCTCCAGGATCGACGCATCCGTCAACAAGGGACGGCAAGCTGACCATAATTGAAGCAGGCACGATTCAGGACGGGGTATATCAGAATGTGCTGAAGCAGACCCTGGCGTTGGCTGAGTCTTTGCTGTATTGTAAGTACATAAACGATCCTATGGCTTGTGCTACATCGTGTCCGCCTTATGACGGACCGGGTGTCCTCCTTGTATCGGGCGTCGGAGATGAGAAATCCGTCGAGAAAGGCGTGATCATTGCAGATTCAGTAGACGAGGCTAATGCTTTAGCCAGAGAGATGGTGCAGTGCAACCCGGCAGTTTGCTTGTACGGAAATGATGATATAACGTTCACCTGCACATGTGTACCCCCGGGTCAGGACGCGTCTCCCCCTCCTAGTAGTAGAGCTAGGGTCCCCGAGAGTACCGAGATTACAGCTCTGTACCAGGGCCAAGCAATAATCCCCAAGAACATGTTTGTAGGGGAAAATACGATGGAGGTGGAGACCGCCGCGAAAGAGTACGCAGCTACTATGTGCGAGTTGGACTGCCTGGCTAAAATACCTACACCGATATTGCACTACAGTCCCAAAATAGAGATTAAGTGCAAAGAGCTAAAGGCAATGTGCTCGTTGATTTCTGCTGACTACTTCACGACCACACCCATGGTATCGTACAACCCGGCAACGGTAGATCTAGTAGTAACAGGGGCGCCAGAAACGATTACTTTGCCCGAGGGTATGTTTGTTTCAGAAAAGGAGGAAGAAGTCAGCATGAGCACAGTGCAAGCTTTTGCAATGCAATTGTGCGCCGGCGTGTGGACTACTGAAACTGAAATAGAGTATACTTCATACTTAGTGGTAAATTCTTATCTATATAAGCCGGGCGTAACGGCTATGATAAATATGACCTCTGTGGAAAGCTTTGTGAGCCGTCAGTCGTACGAGATCGTTTCGTATACGCACACACTGACAGCCGGAGCTGTAGTCGCAGAGTCAGCACTTGGCGTGTGCGATGCTATTAAGGCTATTGCGGAGACTGGTATCGTTCAAACAAACAATGCAGCAACGTTGGCCGCGTCCAGATGGGTAGCTGGTAGTTCCGGCGTCACGCCTCTGTGCGGAGAGATATGTGAGATAGAGTATACGTCAGGCACAAATCCGCTTATCGAAGACGGTAAAATAAAGATAAACTACGCAACCCAGGAACAAGGTAATGCTCATGCTGGCGTTATTAAGAGCATAAAAGCAGATAGCTCTGCGGTCGATTATCTTATCAATAACGGAGACATTTCTATTCCGTATGCAAATAAAGGCGCCGACGGAGGCAAGAATGTGTACGGTGTTATAGGTGATGTTCAGGAAGTAGAAGGAGAAAGTGCTGTACTGGCCTTGGAAAATGGCGTATTGAAGATACCTAAGAGTAATGTAAATATTACAGGCATCGCGTACGACGAAACTATTGAAAAGCCTGAGATCAGCAGCGGTATGATAAAGCTGTCCGTGGCAGATTCTGGAGATAACGGACAGGGACGGCTGGGTGGCATGAAAGGTGTATCTGTGGTAAGCACCTTGCAGCACTGCAGCATTAACAAGGGTGTCCTGGAGCTGCCGCTGGCTGCAAGCGGCGGCACCGATACCGGCATTCCCGGTCTGGTAACAAATGTTGAGGTTAAAGATGAGGCGCTAAATATGGCGGCCGGCGTTATCACTCTTCCGACGGCAGATAAAACAAATGGTCGTACAGGTCTTATATCTAATATAGAGGCCGCTTCAGATTCAAACTGGGATATTACGAACGGCGCTATCAAGGTTGCCTTGGCTGACGACGGAAAGGCCGGGTTGATAAAATCTGTAAAGGTAGATAAAAATGTCACAGAACCGTCGTTGACTTCCGGTGAGATTACGATCCCGTTAGGTGCGTATGAGTTCCTGGCACCTTGGCTTGAAGAGACAAACGGTCAAGTCAGATTCGTTGAGTCCCAGTTGGACGCTAAAGCAGCCGCCTTGGCTCCCACTATAAGCTCAAAAATAGTATCCACTGCGACGGCTACGATTGATACCTACACTGACACAAGTTCAAGTCCGCCCAACGGAGCATCAGGAACAATCAGTGCCAGTATCGAGACAACTAGCGGTACAACTGCAACAGCATCGTTTAGCACTAATCCTAACTCATAAGAGGAGCATGGCGGTTACTGTCAAAGTTAAAGCAAATGAGCAGAAGATTCTGGAACGCCTAGCGCAGAAGATAGCTGAATACTGGAATGGTAAAACGATCAATGTCTCAGTGCCAAGCGGCGCACACTGGTCTGACTGGGAACCTGCCTCGACTTCTACAGACGAGCAGGGCAACCCAGTGTCTACAGGACGCAAACGCGTGGAGGGGACCTACACGCAAGTATCAAACATAACAGGGTATATTTCTGCCCGTGCCACTGGTACTAATATCGTGATCAACATCGACTATCAGATATCTACAACAGAAAGCTAATATGACTACAATAAACCACGTGATAGTATACGCAGCAGGACTGTTCGCTGCAACGTCTTTGCTGCTGGCCTGGTTTCATTCCGGGCTGCCTATCCATGTGATCGGGTTCTTGCGGATCTTCGGATTCCGCAAGAACGACACCGATTTCTGGACCGCGCTGGACAACGATTGGCAGACAGCGCTGAATGTCTACTATCCGAATCTGCTATCAGAGCTGCTCACTTGCCCGGTATGCCTGTCTTTCCACGTGTCATTTTGGGTGGGTGTTGCTAGCTTTTTGCTTGATTTAGAGCTTACATTAGTGTATCCTTTCATTACGGCGGTAAGCTGGCCTGTGCTGGCGAACCTCATTCTCAAA
>JAEIGA010015633.1_pt1 | contig 11552 bp, 9 predicted proteins | sample 9270691 | NCBI WGS metagenome assembly JAEIGA01 (sample SAMN17057246, study PRJNA624740) | gut metagenome | biome: biome; isolation source: fecal sample | host: Bos grunniens | place: China: Xizang | collected 2019
ATGAGGTGATAAAGTATATTGACTAACTCTCTCCCCACAACGCTCGATCGATGATAGTCCTCTCCGAAAAAAAAGATTGCTGCGGATGTACCGCCTGCGTGGCGGCATGTCCGGTGAAGTGTATCTCCATGCACACCGACGAGGAGGGCTTCTCATACGCCTCCACAAACAAGGATTTGTGCATCGACTGCCACCTGTGCGAGCGTGTATGTCCAGAATTTTGCAGGGGTAAGCAGCGACACATTCCTATTGAGACCTTTGCGGCCAAAAATCGTAACTCGGCGACACTGCTAAGCAGTTCTTCGGGAGGAATCTTCCCGCTGTTGGCGCAACGCACTCTGCAACGTGGCGGCAAGGTGTATGGTGCAAGTTATGACTCGCAGTGGCAGGTGCGCCACACAGCCATAACATCGGTGGAGGAGTTACCCCGCCTTATGGGCAGCAAATACATGCAGAGCCACATGGGCGATTGCATGGCAGAGGTTAAGAGCGACCTGGAAGCGGGCAGGGAGGTGCTTTTCTCAGGCACGCCATGCCAGGTTGCAGGCTTGAAACAGCTGTTACGCAAAAGATACGACAACCTGCTCACCATAGAGATTGTATGCCATGGCGTACCCTCACCGAAGGTGTGGCATGAGTATATTAAGTTCATAAACCCCAGGCAGTTGAGAGTTCAGCAGGTGAATATGCGAGACAAGTCCACGGGCTGGCAACGATACAGCATCACGATAAAGGGCGAGGAGGGTAAGACTATTGCCTCGGAGCGAGCATCGCATAACATATACATGCAGGGGTTTCTTGCGGGTATGTTTACCCGTCCTTCGTGTTTCGACTGCCCGACAAAAGGCGGGCGCAGCGGTTGTGACATTACGCTGGGTGACTTCTGGGGTGTAAGGCATGTGGTTGCCGACATGTTCGACAAAAGGGGTGTGAGTCTTGTGATGGTTCACACCGAGCATGGAGCAGAGGCTCTGCGCCACATAGACATGGAACGCAAGGATGCCCCATACAAGGGGGCCCTTCGATACAACCCCAGCATTGAACACAGCAGTCGGGAGTCGGAGTTACGGCATAAATTCTGGCCACGATTCCACGAGGTGGGCATCAGCGCCATTGTTGAGCTCCTGCCCACCAGAGAGAATGTGCTCCTGCGACTGATAAAGAGATTATTCCACCTCATCACACGATAAAATCCCCAATAATGAAGATAGGCATCGTAACACAACCCCTGCTGGGTAACTACGGCGGCATATTGCAAAACTACGCCTTGCAGCAAGTGCTGCAAAGGCTGGGACACTCGCCGCAAACCATCGATTATGTGATGACCAACTCGGCGTGGCGTTACTTTCGCCATAGCTTGAAGTACAGACTATGCAAGTTGCTCGGACACCTGCACCGAGGCAAGCAAGCTTCCACACGACTGCGGCTGCGCAACGAGGTTATGGATGCGTTTGTGAAGCGACATATCAACTCTACGCATCAAATCACCAAGTACACCTCCGACATAGTTCAGGAGTATGAGTACGAGGCTTTGGTGGTGGGCAGCGACCAGGTGTGGCGGCCGAAGTACAACGACAGTATTGAGGATATGTACTTGGACTTTGCCCGAGATTGCAACATCGGCCGCATAGCCTATGCTGCATCGTTTGGAGTAGATAGGTGGGAATACTCCCACAGGCAGAGTGCGCATTGCCGCGCCTTGGCAGCGAAGTTCAACTCGATATCGGTACGCGAAAAGTCGGGCGAAGAGCTGTGCCGAAACCATTTGGGTGTGGAGGCTACAACTGTGCTGGACCCCACGCTGCTGCTTGACGCCAACGACTACGGCACGCTGTGTGAACATATTTCTGCGCCCAAAGAGCGCATCCTGGCGGTATATCTTCTAAAGTCACACAACCAACAGCAGGTGGAGGCAAATCATCGGTTTGTCAAGATGATAGCCCAGCAGCGAGGCCTTAAAATCAAATTCTTCACAGCCGACACTGCCGATGCAATGCCCATCGAGGAGTGGCTGGCCACATTCCGTGATGCCGAGATGGTTATCACCGAATCGTTCCACGGCACGGTATTTTCAATACTCAACCACCGAGAGTTTCTCACCCTCACAAACTCAAGCCGAGGGATGGCACGACTGAACACCCTGCTGGGCTCTTTAGGGCTGGCCGAGCGATTCATCTCGCCCGAGAGCTACAATCCGGAGTCTATACCCAAGATAGATTACAATAAGGTGGATGAAAAACTCAACGCCCTGCGTCAGCACTCAATCGAGTTTCTCCGAGAGGCCTTGCAAAAGAAATAGCGCATTTTTTTGATACGAAATTTTGTTTTATCGACCAATTATAATATATTTGTAGTCGGAATGTAATTAACAAGAGTTGAATATGGGTTTCTTCTTTTATAAGCGATTTTACTATTACCGCCCAAGCGGTCAGGATGTCGTGTGCTAAATGAAGATTATTCATAAAGTATTATAACTATCCTGACCGCATGCCTGCGGTTGGGATTTTTTATTACCCTATGTTAAAGATTGCTATACAAGGATACAAGGCGAGTTTCCACCATATTGCTGCCAACCAGTATTTCGGCAGCGACCGCATAGAGATACTTCCGTGCGACACCTTCCGTCAGGTTGCTGCGGCTGTCAAGAGCAGCGAAGCCGACATGGGATTGATGGCCATAGAGAACTCTATCGCAGGCTCGATAATCCCCAATTACAGCATCCTTCAGGATGAGAATCTGCAAGTGGCAGGCGAAGTGTATCTGCCCATCAAGCAAAACCTTATGGTGCTGCCCGACGTCGAGTTGGAGGATATCAGGGAGGTGGAATCCCACTCGATGGCTCTGTTGCAGTGCATCGAATACCTTGACGAGCACCCCTGGAAACTTATCGAGAGCGAGGATACGGCACTTAGTGCGCAGCACATAGCCGAGCAGGGGTTGCGCCACACCGCAGCCATCGCCAGCGAGCTTGCAGCCGAGATTTACGGATTGAAAATCATCGTTCCCGAGATTAACACCAACAAGAGCAACTACACCCGCTTCATGGTGCTGAAGCGTTTCGACCACAATACCGACAAGCTAGCCAACAAGGCATCGCTCTACTTCAAGACCGACCACGAGGAGGGTTCTCTGCTTCGGGCATTGAGCGTACTGGAGGGCATCAACCTCTCGAAGTTGCAGTCATACCCCATACCGAGCGAGCCATGGCACTATATGTTCCACATTGACCTGGAGTTCAAGTGTCTTGACGACTACATACGCAATCTTGACCGCCTGCACTCTGTCACAAAAGAGATACATGTTTACGGAGTATATCGTAATGGGAAATAGATTAATCAATAATAAATAACCACAAAACAAAAACAAACTATGGCAAAGGTAACAATCGCTCCTTCACATCGCATGGACAGCATCAAGGAGTATTACTTTTCAAAGAAAAATCGTGAAATCGCAGAGCTTCGCAAGGCTGGTCGCGACATCATTTCACTCGGCATCGGCAGCCCCGACATGCCTCCCGCACAGGCAGTAATCGACCGTTTGGCAAAGGAAGCGCAGCGTCCTGACGTACACGCATACCAGCCATACAACGGTAGCGAGCTCCTGCGCAAGGCCTATGCCGATTGGTACGAGAAGTGGTATAACGTGAAGCTCGACCCTAAGAGCGAGGTTTTGCCTCTGCTGGGCTCAAAGGAGGGTATCATGCACATCTGCATGGCATTCCTTGACCAGGGTGACAAGGTGTTGGTGCCAAACCCAGGCTACCCTACCTACCGCGCAGCCGTAACATTGGCCGGAGGTGAGGTGATGGAGTACCGCCTCAACGCAGGAAATGGCTTCTATCCCGATTTCGACGAGATTGAGAAGGAGGATTTGAGCAAGGTGAAGCTCATGTTCGTTAACTACCCCAACATGCCTACGGGAACACACCCAACAGTGGAGTTGTTTGAGAAGTTGGTGGAGTTCGCCGGCAAACACAACATTTTGCTGGTGCACGACAACCCATACAGCTTTGTGCGTAACAACCTCCAGCTCTCAATACTCTCTATCCCAGGCGCTTGGGACGTAGCTATCGAGATGAACTCAACAAGTAAGGGCCACTCAATGGCAGGTTGGCGTGTGGGTGTTGTGGCAGGTCGTGCCGACATTCTGAGCGACATTCTGCGTTTCAAGTCTAACATGGACTCTGGTATGTTCTACCCCGTGCAGGCTGCAGCTGCCGAGGCTCTGGCTTTGGATATGGAGTGGTTTGATGAACTCAACAAGACATACTACGAGCGTGAGGCTCACGGATATGCACTGCTTGACGCACTTGGATGCGATTATGTGAAGGGCCAGGCCGGCTTGTTCGTATGGGCTGCCATGCCAAAGGATTTCGAGGGCGACTGCTTTGCATTCTCGGATAAGGTCCTCAACGAGTGCGATGTATTTGTAACCCCAGGCGGCATCTTCGGCTCGGAGGGCACAAAGTACATTCGCATCTCACTCTGTATGCCTGCGGCTCGTCTGGCAGAGGCTGCAGAGCGCGTGAAGAGCCGTTTCGTAAAATAAAAAGAGATGAAAACCGCAACCATCATAGGTCTTGGTCTTATCGGCGGCTCCCTGGGCTTAAGCCTCAAGGATAAGAAGCTGTGCGACTGCGTCATGGGTATCGAGCACTCGGAAAAGAGTGCTCGGCGCGCCATGGAGCTGGGGTTGGTCGATGGCATCACCACGCTGGATGAGGCTCTTGACAAAAGCGACCTTATAGTGCTGGCAACCCCCGTAGATACAATCCCCACGCTGGCGGTGAAGATTCTCAACCGCATACGTCGCGACCAGATACTGATGGATATGGGCTCCACCAAGCAGGAGTTGTGTGAACTGACCGCCATGCACCCCAACCGAGGACGTCTGGTGGCAACACACCCCATGTGGGGTACGGAGCATAGCGGTCCTGAAGCTGCCCAGCATGACGCATTCAAGGGTCGCACGGTTGTCATCTGCGATAGGGAGCAATCCGATGCAGATGCGTTGCAGGCAATCGAGCAACTATACTCCGCAATCGGTATGCCCATAAAGTACATGAGTGCCGAGGAACAGGATTTGCACTGCGCCTACATCTCGCACATCTCGCACATAACATCCTTTGCTCTGGCACTGACGGTATTGGAGAAAGAGCGCGAAGAGGAACATATCTTCGACCTTGCAGCGGGAGGTTTCGAGAGTACCGTGCGTCTGGCAAAGAGCTTACCGCAGACATGGGCACCCATTTTCCTGGAGAATAAGTACAACGTGCTGGACGTCCTCCGTGAGCATATTCACCAGCTCCAGATTCTGCGCCGCATGATTGAGAAGGACGACCGTCAAGGTCTTGTGGAGGCCATGCAGAGGGCAAACAAGATAAGAGAAATATTGAAATAGGTATTGGGCACAGCCCAAAAGTTAGGTAATTAGGTAATATGGGAAGGTTTAAGCTTGGGGAGAAACGTCCCCTTATAATTGCAGGCCCATGTAGTGCCGAAACGCGCGAGCAGACCATTGAGACTGCCATGCAACTTGCACAGTCGGGCCGAGTAGATGTCATTAGAGCCGGCACATGGAAGCCCCGCACCAAACCAGGCTCATTCGAAGGCGTGGGCGAAGTAGGTATCGAGTGGCTCAACGAGGTGAAGCAGGCAACAGGTCTGCCTATCACCGTGGAGGTTGCAAATCGCACTCACGTGGAGATTGCCCTAAAGCATGGCGTTGATATTCTGTGGATTGGCGCACGCACCACAGTATCGCCATTCGCCATACAGGAGATTGCCGAGGCACTTCGCGGTAACGAGGATATCACGGTGCTGATAAAGAACCCTATGACTCCCGACATCAACCTGTGGGAGGGTGCCGTGAAACGCTTTATCAAGGAGGGCGTCAAGGAGGAGAACATAGGACTCATACATCGTGGATTCTCATACTTCGGTCATAGTCCATATCGCAATCCGCCAATGTGGCACATGCTCTTTGAGATGCGCAGCCGCTTCCCTGAGATGATGATGATTTGCGACCCATCGCACATCTGCGGTTGCCGTCCTCTGTTGCACGGCATATCGCAGCAGGCTGCCGACCTTTGCTTCGATGGTTTGATGATTGAGAGTCACATCAACCCCGACAAGGCATGGAGCGACGCCTCGCAGCAGGTGACACCTCAGGATTGCATCACCATGATTGACAACATCATGTGGCGCGCAAAGACTGCCAATGACCCCGAGTTCAACGACGAGCTCAAGCTCTGCCGCCAGCAGATTGACCAGATTGACTCCGAGCTGTTTGACCTGCTCAGTCAGCGCATGAAGACAGCCGACAAGATTGGCCACATCAAGAAGGCTAATAACGTGGCCATATTGCAGAGTAACCGTTGGGAGGCCATCTGCCGCCGCACACTCTCCAGAACACGCGGCATGGGCCTTAGCGAGGAGTTTGTACGCACCGTCCTGGAGGCCATCCACCTTGAGAGCATCAACCGCCAGAACGAGATTATGAACTCGAAGTAGTTGATTTAATTAAAAAATTCATTGCGAGGAGAATCATAGGATTGCTCCTCGCTTTTTTTATAACATTCCCATAAATGTCTTACACCAGGGAATATTACGAACAACCCACCACAAAATCGTCATATATAAAAACAATTTCACAATAGTAGGATGTTGAACGTATCGTCGCATTGCAATAATACTCTCGCCGTGCAAAAAAGTTGTAATTGCAACAACTACAAAGTAAGGTATAGAAAATATCAAGAAGTAATTATACCTCAATGCCAATATCAATTCACCGTGCAAGAGTGAATGAAATGCTCGTTGAATGCCACAAGCAGGACAATCCCACCCTGTTAATAAATGAAATATACATTTTGGCATCAAGTGTGAGGTTGAAGGATCTACAGAAAAATATAATAGCAGAAGAAATAATATTACTGTTATACATGATATGTATTTCATAACAATAATAACACAAAAACTTATCTAACATCAAAATAATCTAATGTTAGATAAGTTTATTAAACTTTAATCACTCAATTACAAACTACTTGCTAAAGCAGCAATAACCACAATAACGACATATAAGGCTACTACCGCTGCTCCCGACACAGCTCCTATCAAAGCCCACTTTTTTGCTTCTTCTGAAGCTTTAACGGCTCCAGCATAATCACCTGCCGCCCACAACGAATCCACCTGTGTTGATTTAACAATTGACACTATACCCAAAGGCATACAACACAACAAAGTTGTTAAAATAGCCCAAACCAAATGGTTATCAGGCTTTTGATTAGTCAAATCACTCATAATTTAAGTTCGATTAATCCCCCACCGACCTCCATGAGTTGTTTCGCAAAAAGAAAGTGTGAGGCCGATTAGTTTATCTGACACGAGGTTCTGGAATACCTTACCACAAATAAACAATACCCCACACCCGTATTGGGTATGGAGCAAGAATGCCGCCATAGATATACCAATACAAGGTGACGAGTGTGTTGCTGTCCTTGTGGTTATGAAATTTTCCAGATTTCGTGTCAAGGATAAAAGCTAATACACTTTCACTTAATATGTAAATACAATTTCACTCAAGCAGAGTGACAATACAAAGTTATGAAAATTTTCTAATCCTCAACAAAAAAAGGCCTATTTTCATGCTATATTTCGTATTATTATGAAAGTGCAATCCGTATATTGAAAAAAATAGTATCTTTGCATATTAACTTATGGGCAAGAGTATCACATATCAGGGAACGAGGTTGCACTACACCCGAAGCGGTGCGGGGCATCCGCTGTTGTTGCTGCATGGCTGGGGCTGCTCGACAGAGATTTGGCAGAGGGTATTGCCATTTCTTGAGGAGCGTTTTATGGTCATCAATGTCGATTTTGCGGGTTTCGGGCAGAGCGAGGAGCCGCCAGCAGTGTGGGGCGTAGAGGAGCACACCCGCTCGGTGGAGGCCATAGCCCAGGCTGAAGGCATTGAAAATCCCATACTGGTTGGTCACTCATTCGGAGGGCGTGTGTCGATAGTTTACGCCTCGCGCAACAAGACGCAGAAGATAATCCTTGTTGATGCTGCCGGCGTAAAACCCAGACGTTCATTTACATACTACCGCAAGGTATATACGTTCAAGCTGATGAAGTGGCTGGCACCGATTCTTATGGGCAAGCAACGTGCGCAACAGATGATTGAAAAACGCCGGGCCAAGGCCGGTTCGTCGGACTACAACAACGCCTCACCTCGCATGCGAGCCATATTGTCGAAGTGTGTGAATGAGGATTTATGCCACCTGATGCCCAAGATTCAAGCCCCTACCCTGCTCTTCTGGGGCGAGAACGACACGGCAACACCCCTTGCCGATGCCAAGAGGATGGAGAAGCTCATACCCGACGCAGGGCTTGTGACCGTGGCGGGGGCAGGCCACTACTCATTCCTTGAGAATACGCCACTCTTTATGCGTGTGGTGGAGAGTTTTTTAAGTAAGGAGATAAGAAGAAATGGAGATTAAATATATCATATTCCTGCTATGCTACATTCCATACTGGGTGGCTGTGGTGCGCTACGACGTGCAGATGTTCCAGCAAAACTCGTATCGTGAGGAGCGTTATATGCGCTGGCTGAGGCAGTACGTCAATCTACCGCAACTCATCCTGCTGGTTGCAGCTACCATTATGGGCGTGTTTCTGGCCGACAAACTATGGTTGTGGTGTGCCACAGGGGTATGTATGGCGGGAGAGGCGGCACGCCGCCTGAGGGTTGTGTATAAGAAACCCATAGTCTATACCAATCGAGTTAAGCGACTGCTTGCAACGGCGGCAATCCTCAGTGCTGGGGTGCTTGGTTGCATATACTTTATCAATCCCGACTATATATTGAGCGCAGGTGCAGCTCTGCTTGCCCTGCCTGTGGTAATGCTCGTGGCAAACCTCCTGAACAAGCCTTTAGAGGCGGCCATATCGCGCTGGTACTACAACGACGCAAAGCGCATATTGCACTCGATGCCCGACCTGAAGATTATAGGCATCACGGGCAGCTTCGGCAAGACATCAACAAAGCACTACCTCTACCGCATGCTCTCGGAGAAGTACAATGTGCTGATGACGCCCGGCAATTTCAACACCACGCTGGGTGTGGTGCGCACCATAAGGGAACATCTTAAGCCCCACCACCAGGTATTTATCGTTGAGATGGGAGCCAAGCAGGTGGGCGACATCAAGGAGATTTGCGACCTGGTACACCCCCAGGTGGGTGTGGTTACTGCCGTGGGCGAGATGCACCTTGAGACATTCCGCTCGGTGGATAATGTACGCCGCACGAAGTTTGAACTTATTGACGCCCTGCCCGAGCGAGGTCTGGCCGTTGTAAATATGGACTCGGAACTGATTGCCTCAAAACCCATCGACCACAAAGCTCCACTTGTGGGTTACGCTGTGAAGAATCACGATGCCGACTACCGCGCCGTAGATATTAGTTACTCCAACACAGCAACCACGTTTGACATTGACTGTCAAGGTGATGTGCGTGAGGGTTACTCCACCCGCCTTGTAGGCAGAGGCAATATACTCAACCTGCTGGCAGCCGTTGCCGTTGCCGACCACATGGGCATAGGCGAGGCACAGCAGAAGCGCGCCATGCGACAGATTGAGCAGATTGAACACCGCCTGAGCCTGAAGCGTACGGCCGGGGGTATAACAATTCTTGACGATGCCTACAACTCAAACCCCATGGGTGCGAAGATGGCATTGGAGGTGTTGCACAACTTCACCCGACCCGAAGGAGCGCGCCGCATAGTGGTAACACCCGGATTTGTGGAACTGGGTGAGCGTCAGGCAGACCTGAACCGCGAGTTGGGCCGAGATATGGCCGCAGCATGCGACATTGCAATAGTTGTCAATCGCACCAACCGCGATGCCATCATGCTGGGATTGCAGGATGCTGAGTTCCCCTCTGGGCAAATCATTGTGGCAGACTCATTTACCGAGGCATCGGCCACACTCTCACAGCAACTGCACGCAGGAGACATCATACTATATGAAAACGATTTGCCCGACTCATTCAAATAAACCATAGAAACCATTCGCATACAATGAAAAGTAAAATTAACGTAGGAGTAATCTTCGGTGGCCGCTCGGTCGAGAACGAGATATCGGTTCTCACCGCCATACAGACCATGGAGGCAATCAACACCGAGAAATATGATATTACACCCATCTACATCTCAAAGGAGGGCCGCTGGTACACGGGCGAAGCTCTGCGTACAAGTGCCAACTACAAGCAGATGGAGCAGCTTTACAACTCATGCACCGAGGTGTATCTGCGCCCTGCATATGGCGACAACAACCTCTACAAAGTAAAGAAGCCCCTGCTGGGCAGCGACATTGTCACAAAAATTGACGTAATCATACCTGCCCTACACGGCACGAACTGCGAGGATGGCTCGTTCCAGGGTACGATAGAGATGACGGGTATTCCTTATGCAGGGTGCAACGTACTCGCCTCGGCAAACGGCATGGACAAGATTACCATGAAGATGATTCTTGCTGCCAACGGCATCGATGTCATCAACTACGCATGGTTCTGCGACAAGGAGTGGTTTGACGCTCAGCAGCAGGTGGTGGAGCGTATAGAGAAGCAGCTGGGCTACCCCATGATTGTGAAGCCCGCCGACTCGGGCTCAAGTGTGGGCATCAGCGCAGCGCATAATCGTGACGAATTGGTGGAGGCCATCGAGAACGCTGTAAGCTACTCAAAGCGCATCATTGTTGAGCATCTGGTTGAGAAGCTCAAGGAGATAAACTGCTCGGTGCTGGGCAACTACTACGAGTGTGAGGCTTCGGTGTGCGAGGCTCCCATACGCAGTGGCGAGATTCTGAGCTATGCCGACAAATACCTCGGAGGAGGTGCCAAGGGCGGCACGAAAGGTGGCGTGAAGGAGTCTCGCGGAATGCACTCTACGGTGCGTGAGATTCCGGCAAACCTGCCTGAGGATGTTACCAACCACATACGTACAACGGCCGTAGCTACATTCAAGGCTCTGGCTTGTGACGGCGTGGCGCGCATTGACTTTATGATTGACGAAGCAACAGGCAACATATATGTGAACGAGATAAACACCATCCCCGGCTCACTCTCGTTCTACCTTTGGGAGGCAACAGGTGTGTCGTTTACCGAGCTCACCGAGCGACTTATAGAGGTAGCCTTCGAGCGTAAGCGCGACTCATCGTTCAAGACCACAAGCTACAAGGAGAACATATTTAACTACACCATCTCTGGCGCGAAGGGCGCAAAGGGATGCAAGCAATAGGATTATAAACTTTACAACTATGAAACGTCTGTGTTTACTTTTTGCCCTGCTTTGCATGACAACATATGTATCGGCAGGCATAATACCAGAATTTAGGTTTGGACTCAAGGCTGGACTTGACTATCAAGCAAACGACCTCAGCAGTGCCCTCAACACATTAAACATTCGCTCCAACACAGGCTGGACTGCGGGAGTCATGGCCGAATTGAACTGGGGTAAATTGGGCATACATCCCGAGGTGGTATATTCGCGCAAC
>JAEIGA010015634.1_pt1 | contig 11551 bp, 6 predicted proteins | sample 9270691 | NCBI WGS metagenome assembly JAEIGA01 (sample SAMN17057246, study PRJNA624740) | gut metagenome | biome: biome; isolation source: fecal sample | host: Bos grunniens | place: China: Xizang | collected 2019
CCTCAAGTGGTACGGCTACGCCATCCAGATGTCCGGCGACCATCCGGAGCGGTTCTACTGGCCGATCCTGGACAGCGCCACGGCCATCCTCCTCCATAACTACTATCGGAACGTGCTCCAGAAGAAGCCCTTCGAGCTGGGGCCCATGAAGGCGAAGAAAAACCCCGTCGCCTATCTGCTGATCCTCTGCGACGAGCTGCAGGAATGGAACCGGGAGGCCCACGGCATCCTCACCCGGACCTTCACTCTGGCGGACACGGTCCACCTGTCCCTGAAGAACGGATACCTTTCCGCCACCTATGTGACCCGCCACGGCCATCTGCCCGAGAAGTTCTGTGCGGAAAAGATCGAGCTCCTCAAGGGGCTGCTGGATCTCAAGGCCATCTTCCCCAAGGGCTTCGAGGTGGACGCGGAGAGCCTGGACAGCTTCGAGGCTTTCAAGCCCCAGCTCCAGAAGGTGACGGCGCGGCCGCTCCTCAAGGACATCGAGCTCCTGGCCATCGCCATCCACGCCCGCTACTGCGAGAAGCAGCTCCAGGACCACCCGGAGCGGCCCCTCGACTACCCCGACTTCTCCCAGCTGCCCGACGACCTCAAGTACAGCAACCTCAGGCAGGCCCAGAACATCTGCGACCGGCTGGAGCAGGTGGGCTATCGCCTGGGGCCCAAGGGCGGAAAGGGGGCGGTGAAGGAGTTCCCCCCGGAGCTGGTCGAGTTCATGGCAGAGCTGGAGCACGAGGACTGGATGCGGGAGCGGCTGAGCCGGGGCTGGAAGCTGGGCGAGCGGAACGCCGAAAAGAAGACCTCCCCCTACCTGGTGCCCTACGACCAGCTCTCCGAGGAGATCAAGGATTACGACCGGGACGCCATCCGCAACATCCCCGCCCTGGCCGAGCGCGGAGGCATGGCGGTGTATGCGAACTGACCGCATCCCCCTGACGGTGGGGGTCACGGGCCACAGGGCCATCCGGCCCCAGGACGTGCCCGCCCTCACGGCCGGGGTGAAAGGGGCATTGACGGAACTTGGGCAGCGGTACCCCCACTGCCCCCTCGTGATGCTCACCGACCTTGCCGAGGGGGCCAGCCAGCTCTGCGCCCGGGCGGCCCTCGAAATGGGCATCCCCCTCATCGTCGCCCTGCCCATGGAGCGGTCGGACTTTGAAAAAGACTTTCAGGGCCAGGCCCTGGAGATCTTCCGCACCCTGTACGATCGGGCTGAACAGCGCTTCGTGGCCCCCGCCGCGGAGGCCGTGCCGGACGCCCCCGACAGAGATTTTTATTACCGTCAGCAGGGGATCTACGTGGCCACCCACTGTCACGTGCTCCTGGCCCTGTGGGACGGCGGTCCCGGGACCCCGGCGGCCTGCGGCACGGCGGAGGCCGTGTCCTTCGCCCTGGAGCGCAGCTATCGTCCCGTCCTCAGCGCCCCCCTCTTCTCCGCCACCGCGGTGATCCACCTGTTCACCCCCCGGGGCGAACGGACCGGGGAAGCGGCGGGCACCGTCCATGTTCTGGGAGAGGACGAGACCTGGCGGACGCTCATGGACCGGACGGAGGAGTTCAACGCCCTGGCGCACCGTCCCGACGACGACGCCAGTCCCCTGCTGCCCCAGAGGCAGGAGGAGGACCCCCTGCTGGACCGCTTCGAGGGGGTCTATCAGCGGGCGGATCAGCTGAGCCTCCAATACGCCGGGGTGTATCGGCGGGTCCTGGCGCTGCTCGCTGTGGTGAGCACCCTGATCACGGCCGCCTTCCTGCTGTACGACGAGGCGAACCTGCACTGGATGATCCTGGTATGCGGGGCGGCGCTGGTCCTTGCCTTTTTCCTGCAGCGGTACGCGGGCCGGTCCAGCTGCCACCGGCGATACCTCGAATACCGGGTGCTGGCCGAGAGCCTGCGGGCCCAGGCCTGTCTGCGCTACGCGGGGGTACGGCGGGAGGCCGTCTCCCTGCTGCCCTGGAGCCAGCAGGCCGAGACCCCCTGGATCGCCATGGCCATGACCGTTCTGGGCGTGGGGGAGGCGCCGCGGCATGTCCACGACATCCGCGCCTGCTGGGCCGAAAATCAGCTCATCTATCACCAGAACGCACAGAAGAAGGCCCGGGTGAAGCTCCGGGGCAGCGGCCGGGTGGTGGGCGTCGCCCTGCTCGTCAGCATCGTGCTGTATGTGGCCGCCCTCATCTTCGAGCTGCTGTTCGGCGGCGTCTTGCCCCGCTTCCCCGCCATCCTGAGCGCGGAGAACTACCGGACCCTCCTGAAGCTGGTGCTGGGGAGCATCTCCGCCGCCACCCTGTTCATCTCCAACTACTACGGAAAGCTGAGCCTTTCCCGGGGCGTGGAGGACCACGAAAAGATGGCCGTCTTCTATGGGCGGATCGTGGATCGGCTGGACCGCTGCGGACAGGACGAATCGCTGCTGCTGCTCCTCGGACGGGAGGAGCTCATCGAAAACGGCAACTGGTGCTCCTATCAGCAGGACAACACCCCGGACCTGAGTCTGTAAAACCTGTGTTTTTTCAAAGCCGCTCCCTTTGGGGGCGGCTTTGCTTTTCTTGACAAAAAACGAGGCGCGGGAGTATAGTTATAAGGTATATGGAAAAGTATGCCCTTGGCAGGATCAGCCTGCCGGGGCGCTGAAAGGTTGAACGGTCATGACCTTCGATCCGCATCGAACAAGACGCATTTTGCTCGCCCTGGTTTTGCTGCTGGGGCTTTCCGCCTGTTCGCCCCGGGCGGCTTCCCCTTCCGTCGTGGAAGAGGCCCTGCCGTCCCCCAGCCCCCTTGCTACGGAAGCTCCCACTCCCGAGCCGACGCCCACGCCGACACCGACGCCTTCCCCTACCCCGACGCCTACGCCGACGCCCACCCCGACGCCCACGCCCGTGCCCACGGCCACGCCGGTGCCCGACCCCCTGGCGCAGACCTGGTCTTTGGACGGCACCGGTTTCTCCCTGACGCTCCTGGGGGACGGGACCTATCGGTCCAGCCTGCCGGACGGGGAGGCTGCGGGCATCTATGCCGCGGCGGACGGGCTTCTGTCCCTGACGGCTGAGAGCGGCCTCGTGACCCGTATCCCCTACGTCTGCGATGGGCAGACCCTGAGGCTGATCCAGAAGGGCCAGGCGGATCTGGTCCTCTCCGCGTCCGAAGACACCGCCTTCTCCATCGCTCCCAACGCCCCGGGCACCCTCCCTGCCGTTCAAACGGAGGGGCCGGCCATCGCCTATGCCTACGCCGACAAGGCCGTGGTGACCGTGGAGCTACAGGAAGGGACCACCGCCACGGAGTATTGCTTCACTTGTCTTGACACCCCGCCCGGCGAAAAATCCCGGGATTGGCTGCCCGTGACCGGGGACCCCTTCCGAACCTTCAAGATCGACGGGGACTACTTCATCTTCCTGCGGGACGAAGAGGGCCGCGTCAGCGAGCCCTATCCCGTCACCGTGGATTCCGGCTTCCTCTACCCCATCAAGGCCGAGGGGCTATCCGCGCTGCGCACGCCGCTGACGGAGATGACCGAAGCGGCGGGCACGTCGGTCATGGCCCTCAACGAGGCCGTGGCCGCCGACATAGCCCGGGCGGGCATCTACACCCGGGAGGGGGCCGTGACCTCCGCCGTCTCCGCCGTGTCCCATATGGCGGAGCTGGGCTACACCATCCCCTATCAGGGACAGGGCAAGTACCAGGACAAGGACCAGTGGGGCTTCAACCCGGAGTGGGGCGCCAAGCTCAAGTTCCCCACCAAGGACGGCAACGGCACCTACTACTACACCGGCATGCAGTGCGTGGGCTCCATCGTCTGGGCGCTGAAGCAGGCGGGCCTGGACATCAGCAACGCTTCCACCGGCTGGCAGATCGGCCTGCTGGGCGAGGTCAAGCGCAGCCGGGACAACCGGATCAAGTATTACCAGCTCCGCAGCGGCGACTTCATCGAGATCCGCCAGCACTACGAGATGGTGGTGGACCGGGTGGACACGGACAGGGACGGCCAGGCGGACGCCTTCCTGCTCTACGAGATGGAGGCCCCCCACCTGTCTCTGCTGCTGCTGAAATTCCGGGTCATCGAGGGGCGCATCCATTACAACATGGACGCGGTCTACGCCAATCAGGGTCGGCTGAACCCCAAGAACCGGATCTGGCAGGGCACGTCCCACATCCCCGCGGAGGACTTCCCCTCCTGGCTCACCAAGGCCCTCGAACACGCGGAGGAGGACAGGGCCCTGGATCGATTGACGCGCAGCCTCGGGCTAATTGACGGCTCACACTCCCTTTCACCGGGTCGATAAGAAGGCGCTATGAAGAAGACGACGATCATCCTTTTGCTCATACTGATCCTGCTGCTCACGGGCGTTCCCCTGGGGGCCGCCGCGGCCGAAGGGGACCCCGGCACCTATTCCATCGAAACGGAGCCGGCCGCCCAGAACCTGACCGGCCGCTGCCAGGTGACCTCGGACCTGAAGACCACGGCCTATACCTGGCGGGTCACCGACGCGGAGCTGTTCACCGCGCAGGTGCTGGAGGCCGGGCAGCGGGTGTCCCTGACCTGGAGGGAGGACGTGCCGGTGAAGGCCGTGTACCTGGCCTTCAAGGACTATCCCGAGGCCTATCGCGTCCAGCAGTTCGACGAAGCCGGCGCCCTGCTCAAGGAGGAGGTCGGGCCCCACTATGTCAACCACGCCGTGTTCCTGGAGGAGGGGACCCGGACCGTCACCGTTTTCCCGGACAGTCAAATCGTTCTCTGCTCCTTCTATGCCTACGGCGAGGGGGCCATCCCCGACTATCACCCCTGGGCTCCCGTGCCTGATAAGCTGGACTATCTGATCGTGGCCATGCACCCCGACGACGACGTGCTGTTCATGGGCGCCATCGTGCCCCTCTACGGGGTGGACCAGGGCCGGGAAGGGACCATCTCCTACACCGCCACCCGGGAGCGGGTCCGCAAGGACGAAGCCGGCAACGGGGCCTGGATCATGGGCCTTCGGAACCAGCCCATCCTGGGCACCTTCCCGGACGTCCCCCAGCGGTACAGGGAAAAGTATAAGAACTCCTTCAAACAAAAGGACGTGGTCCAGTATCTGGTGGCCCTGTTCCGGCAGTATAAGCCCGAGGTGGTCTTTTCCCACGATCTCAACGGCGAGTACGGCCACTGGCAGCATCAGCTCCTGGCCCATGCGGTCCAGGAGGCCGTGCCCCTGGCGGCGGACCCCGCCTATGACCCGGGTTCGGCGGAGCTGTACGGCACCTGGGAGATCAAGAAGCTGTACCTGCATCTGTATGCCGAGAATCCCATCCACCTGCCCGTCACCAAACCCATCGACGCCTACGGCGGCCTGACGCCCGTAGAGATCGCCGCCGCCGCCTTCCAGTGCCACAAGTCCCAGCTGCCCTCCCGCCACGCGGTGACCAACGAGGGCGTGTACAGCATGTCCGACTTCGGCCTCGCCTACACCACGGTGGGCCTGGACACGGCGGGGGTCAACGATCCCTTCGAGCATATCGACCCCGCCGTCCTCCACTCCCTGGCCACGCCCACGCCTGAGCCTACCCCCACGCCCACGCCGACGCCCGTGCCCACGGATACGCCTACACCGACGCCCACGGCTACGCCTGAGCCTACCGATACGCCCACGCCGGCCCCCACCGATACGCCGACGCCCACGGCCACGCCCCTGCCCACCGAGACGGCCCAGCCCACCCCCGAGGCGCCCGCCCCCTTCTTCACACCGGAGAGAGCCGCCGCCGTCGCCCGGCTGCTGCCGGCCGCTCTGGGGCTGGGCGCTCTGCTGTGCCTGGCGCTCCTCTTCCCGTTCAAAAAGCGGTGGGCGCGGGTCCTGCTGATCGTCCTCGCTTTGCTGCTTCTGGCGGGCGCCGCCCTGCTGCTGGTGCCCGATCGTCCCCGCTTCGTACAGACCCTCTTCCCGACGCCCACGCCCACGGCCACGCCCGCCGTCTACGAGCTTAGCTTCACCACGGACGACTTGCCCGAACCGGCGGAACTGACCCAATATGCGGTGCTGAAGACCCTGGATATCTCCGCCTGCGAGCAGGTGGACGCCGCCCGGTATGAGGCCATCCGTCAGGCGGTCCCGGCGGACTGCGCCATCCTCTGGTCCGTGCCGCTGACGGACGGCCGCTTCCCCTGCGACAGCCGAGAGCTGACGCTGCCCAACTTCTCTGAGGACGACGCAGCCCTGCTCCCCTACTTTGAGGAGCTGGCCAGTCTGGACGCCTCCGGCAGCACCGCCTACGACTGCCTCCTGGCCCTCGCTCAGGAGCGGCCGGATCTGGCGCTCACCTACACCCTGCCGGTGGGGGACCAGGTCCTGACCATGGAGGACGAAGCTTTGACCGTGACGGAAGTCCCCGACTTCGCGCTGCTCGAAAAGATGCTGCCCGCCTTTCCCCGCCTCGGGACCCTGGATCTGTCTCAGGCGCCGGTGGCTCCGGCGGACGCCATCGACTTCTCCGCCCGCTGTCCCCAGGTGAAGGTCCTCTACACCGTGCCCGTCGGCAGCCTCCGCTTCGACCCGGAGGCGGAGACCATCGCCCTCGGCGATTCCGGCATCCGGGACGCGGCGGAACTGATCGCGGCCCTTCCCTATCTGCCGGCACTCCGGCAGGTGGACCTCCACGGCACCGGCCTGGCCCTTGCCGATCTTGACGCGATCCTGGCCGTCCGCCCCGAGCTGGTGCTCCTGCAGCGGGTGAAGCTCTTTACAAGGACCGTGGAGACCGACGTAGAGGAGCTGGATCTCAGGGACGCCGCCTGCTCCGCCGAGGAGCTGCCACCGTTGCTGCGGCCCTTCGCCTCCCTGCAGCGGGTGTACCTCGCTCAAAGTCCGGACGTGGATACCGCCGCGGCCCTGCTGCTACAGGAGCATCCCGAGACCTGGTTCGTCTATGAGACCACCGCCTTTGGAAAGACCAGGGAGAGCACCCTGGAGGAGCTGGACGTGAGCTATACCCGTTTCGCCTCCCCTGACGAAGTGAAGGCGGAGCTGGTCCGTCTCCCCTATCTCAGGGAGGTGGTCATGCTTGACTGCGGCCTCACCAACGAGCAGATGGAGGAGCTTCTCGCCGCCTTCCCCCGGGTGAAGTTCGTCTGGAACATCCGGATCGGGCCCCATAAGTTCCGCACGGACGTGGAGGCCTTCAGCACCAAAAACCCCAGCAAGTACACCAGTTCCAAGTATACCGAGGAATACAACAACCGGATCCGGAAGACGCGCCGCCTGAAGGAAGGGGATCTGGAGCCCCTCAAATACTGCACCGATCTCGTGGCCCTGGATCTCGGACACAACTTCCTCACCGACGCGGATCTGGCGCTCCTCCCCAAGTACACGCCCCACTTGCAGGTGCTGATCCTGGCGGACAACTGGATCACGGACATCACGCCCCTCCATGAGCTCAAGGAGCTGCGGTATGTGGAGCTGTTCATGAACCGGATCCCCGACATGTCCCCCCTGGTGGGCCTCGAGAACCTGACGGATATCAACATTGCCAACACCCATCTCGAGGATATCACGCCGCTCCTCAGCCTCACCCAGGCCAAGCGCCTCTGGTTCTCCATGAACGACCTCACCTCGGCACAGAACCAGGCCGTGGTGGACGCCCTGCCCAACTGCGTCTGCAACTACACCACCCGGGACGAGACCGAGGAGGGCTGGCGGGAGGGCGAGACCTACCAATGGATCCGCCACTTCTTCTACGGCAGCTGATTTGGACACACATAGCCGCGGCCTGACCGCGGGACAGAGGATGAAAGATATGGATATGCATTGTGACGCTTCCCTGAGGACCTGGTGCGAGATCGACCTCGACGCCATGCTCCACAACTTCATGGCGGCCCGGCACCATTTGCCGGACGAGGTGCTCCTGGCCGCGGTCATCAAGGCCAACGCCTACGGCCACGGGGCCGTGGCGGCGGCAAAGCTGCTGGAGGGCAAGGCGGACCGGTTCGCCGTGGCCATGACGGACGAGGCTGTGGAGCTCCGTAAGGCAGGCATCGAGACCCCCATCTTCCTGCTGGGGCCTACGCCGGAGACCGACTTTGAGGCCATCGCCCGATACGACATCGAGGCGGCAGTGCCCTCTTTCGCCTACGGGAAAGCCCTGTGCGATTACGGGGCCGCCCATGGAAAGATCATTCCCTACCACATCGCCCTCGATACGGGCATGGGCCGCATCGGCTTCGCCTGCACGGACGAGTCCCTGGACGAGATCGAAGCCCTGACGAAGCTCCCGGGCGGGCGGCTCAAGGGCGTGTTCAGCCACTACGCCAAGGCGGACTACGCCGACAAGAGCTACGCCAACGAGCAGACCCGGCGGTTCATCGCCTTCACGGAGGCCATGGAGCGGCGGGGCATCCAAATACCGCTCAAGCACCTGGACAACAGCGCGGGGCTCATCGAGATGCCGGAGAAGTTCGACATGGTCCGGGAGGGGATCATCCTCTACGGGCTCATACCCTCCCACGAGGTGGACCTGAGCCTCATCGGCGGCATCCGGGGCGTCATGGCTCTGCGGTCCCATATAAGCTTTTTGAAGACCGTCACCGAGCCCACCCCCGTGAGCTACGGCTGCACCTACGTGGCCCAGCCCGGCACCCGGGTGGCCACGGTCTCCGCCGGGTACGCCGACGGGGTGAACCGCCTCCTCAGCAACCGGGGGCAGGTGCTGGTCCGGGGCGTCCGGTGCCCCATCATCGGCCGGGTGTGCATGGACCAGTTCATGATCGACGTGACCCATGTGCCGGAAGCGGCGTTGGGCGACGTGGTCACCATCTTCGGCCGGGACGGGAGCGACGAGATCACCGCGGACGACGTGGCGGACCAGATCGGGACCATCGGCTACGAGGTCACCTGCCTCGTCACGCCCCGGGTGCCCCGGGTGTACATCCGGGACGGAGAGGTCGTCAGCATACAAAGGCCGCTGATAGATTGAACACGAACAGAAACTGCCCTTTCGCGGGAGATGCGAAAGGGCAGTTTAGTTTTTGGATCGTTCAGTTATCAGCGCACCTGAGCCCCGTCGATATAGACGGCCCGGACGTTCAGATCAGCGTCCAGCAGCACGAAGTCCGCGGCGTGGCCGGGGGCCAGAGAGCCGATCTCGCCATCCCGGCGGATGACTTTGGCCGGGACGGCTGTGGCGGCCAGGACCGCCGCCTCCAGGGGCACGCCGAAGGAGACCGCCCGGCGAAGGCCGTCCATCAGGTGAATGGAGCTGCCCGCCAGGGTGCTGCTGCCCCGAAGCCGGGCCACGCCCCCCGTCAGGGTGATGGGCAGGCCCCCCAGCTCGTACTCCCCGTCGGGCATGCCGGCGCAGCGCAGGGAGTCGGAGATCAGCACCAGCTTCTCCCCGAACAGCCGATGGACCAGGCGCACGATGGAGGGATGGATGTGGAAGCCGTCGGTGATGAGCTCCACCGTGGCCCCGGCGTCGGAGGCCGCGGCCACCACCCCGGGCTCCCGGTGATTGAGGGCGGGCATGGCGTTGAAGAGATGGGTGGCGTGGGACGCGCCGGCCTCATAAGCGGCCATGGCGGTGTCGTAGTCCGCCGTGGTGTGGCCCAGGGACACGGTGCATTCCCTGCTCACCTCCCGGATGAAGGGCAAAGCGCCGGGCTCCTCCGGGGCCACGGTGACCAGCCGCACCAGGTCTCCCGAAGCCTCGTTGAGCCGGTGGAACATGGCCGCGTCCGGGGCGTGGAGATTGTCGGGGTTCTGGGCCCCGCACTTCTTGAGGCTCAGGAAGGGACCTTCGAGATGGACGCCCACGGCCTTCGCCCCGTCCGCCGGGCGCACGAAGTCCCGGATGGCGTGCATGGCCCCGATGAGCTCCGGCTCCTTCAGGGTCATGGTGGTGGGGCACCAGGAGGTGACGCCGCCCGCGGCGTAGTAGCGGGCCATCTTGACGAGGCCCTCCCCCCTGCCGTCGCTGGCGTCCTCGTTCATGGCGCCGTGGGTGTGGATGTCGATAAGGCCGGGGATGAGATAGCAGCCCTGGGCGTCGATTCCGCCCGTAACTTGGGGACCTGCATCCTCGATGATCTTTCCAAAGGCGACGCCGCCGGAAACGAATTTTCCGTCCAGGAATACCTGCGCGTTGGATATCTTCATAGGCGCTCCCTTATTTCTTCAGCGCGGGGAGGCTGGCCGCCGCCGCGGACTGGCCCACCCGGCGGAACCGCTCGTCCGGCAGGGAGGGCAGGATCTTCTGCGCCACCTCCGGATACTCCTCTTTGAGGACCCGCTTTGCCTCCGCCAGCACCCGGTCGCCGCCCTTGCCGCTCATGACGCGGCCCAGGAGCAGCACGTGCTTCATGCCGTAGAGCTCATAGTAGTAGGCCAGGGTGTGTCCAAGGTACACGCCGATGCTGTCGTACACCGATGCCGCCGCGGGATCGTCCGCCTCCATGCGCTTTTGGACCACCTTCAGCTTTTCGGCGGGGGATAGCTTCTGATCGAGCTCGATACCCGCCCGGGGGGCCAGCTTGATGACGGAATCCTGGGAGAAATACTTGACGCCGCAGCCGATGTCGCCGCTCCACTCGTCCTCCATGGCGTCGGGGGCCGCGTCCACGGGCACGAAGGCGAGCTCGTTGAGCCAGCCGGTGATCCGGCCCTCCTCGTCCACGAAGCCCACGGCCTCGCTGGTGCCCATGGCGATGCCCAAAACGTTGGGCTCGCCCAGGCTGATCATGCCGGCCAGGGCCGACACGTCGCCGTCGTTGGCCACCTCGAAGGGGACGTCCCCGAAGGTGTCCGTGATGGCCCGGATGTAGATGTTCTTCACCTGCTCGCTGAATGTATCCGGTATCTGCAGGAACAGGGACGCCCGCATGGTCCGGTTGTTGATGAATATGCCCGCGCTGGACACGCCCACGGCGTCCACCCGGGGCAGGTGCGCCGCCGCGCTCTTCAGGGCGGCCACGATGCCGTCGTAGTGGTACTGGGGATCGGAGTTGGTCTTGGGGAACCAGACCACCTCCTCGTCGTAGACGCTCTCCCCGTCGATCACGGCACTGACCTTGCGATCGCTGCCGCCGGCGTCGAAGCCGATCCGGCACCCGTCCAGGTGCCCGCCGATGGCCTGGGGCGCATCCTTTTCCGCCGGGAGACTGTCGGTATACACCACCTCGAAGGGGTGCTCGAAGACGTCGGCCATGAAGTGGAAGTCGAAGTCCCGGCTGCCCTTATCCGCAAAGGCCCCTTTCAAATACTCATACATATCCCGGTCGCCGGACACGTAGACCTTGAAGCCCCCCTTCATCCACAGCAGGGTCTTCACCAGCCGATCGAGGTAGTACCGGTCCGCCGCGGCGTATTCCGCGGTGCCGTGGACGAAGGTGTCCACCCGGGCGATCTGGCCGTCGGACCGCTCCACGGCGAGGCCCAGGGGCTTCTTCGCCGTGGCCAGAAAGGCTGTGTTGTAGAGGCCCAGGGGGATGAAGCCGGGGTCCAGCCTGGGGTGATTGGTCATGGGGATATGGATGCCGTACATGTCCATGGTGAACGCCTCCCGTTTTTTTTCATCATATCGAAAAAC
>JAEIGA010015635.1_pt1 | contig 11551 bp, 7 predicted proteins | sample 9270691 | NCBI WGS metagenome assembly JAEIGA01 (sample SAMN17057246, study PRJNA624740) | gut metagenome | biome: biome; isolation source: fecal sample | host: Bos grunniens | place: China: Xizang | collected 2019
ACCAACTACAGACTCTCTAAAAATACCAATAATATTTACTCTTCTCTTCAACGTCATTTTAAAAATAAAATTGATACGATTATTTTACATTAATTTATTTATTTTGTCAAACAATTAACTATTTTTATTCACCTTTAACAAAAATATATCCAAAGGCATTTGGCCCCCAATGACAAGCAATAGCAGGATCTAAGTTATCATATACTTTCATTTGTTTATGATATTTAACATCAGTCATACTGATTAATTTTTCTAAATTATCTTTTTTATAAGTATATGATGGAATAATTTCATGATTAGGATCACATTTTAGTTCATCTAATAAATTAACAATATATTCCATACTATGTCTTATTCCTCTTTTTTTAGCATCAACACCTACTTTTCCGTCATCTAAACTAATAATAGGATTAATTCTAAGAGCAGTTCCTACCGCGTAACTTACCTTACTTAGTCTACCACCACGTAGTAAATAAGTTAGGGTTTCAGGGATTGCTGCAACTTTAATTCTAGGTATTAATGCTTTAACTTTTGACACAATAAAATCAACAGTTTCTTTTCTAAAACGATTAATTTCATTAACTAACAAACGAATTCCTCCAACTGCTGTTAGAGAATCAATAACATTTACTTTTGGATTATCTTCGAATAGCATTCGTATAAAATTATAAGTTCCAGATATTTTAGATGAAATCGTAATAATTATGACATCATCACCATTATTAGTATATTCATTAACTTTATCTTCAAAATCAACAACTGATGGCAAAGATGTTTTAGGGAAAATTTTATTATCTATTAATTGATGATAAAATTCATCCATTGATAAATCTACTCCATCACGGTATTCTTTATCACCTAATAATAGTCTTAAAGGGATAATTTCTACATTATATAATTCTTTTTCTTCTTGCTTAATACTAGCCCCCGAATCAACAAAAACTCTAAGCATACTTTTTCACCTCTTTTTCTTTTATTTATGTTTACAATCACATGAATTAAAAATTCAACTTTTAACTAGTTATATTTGTTTTTATAATTATACCATTTTTGTTACTTTTTAACAACCTATTTATGTGAAATTTTTTTGAATAATATCTACTAAAATCAACATAAAATACCAAAAGTCCCATTAATAGAACATAATTCTACTATTGGGACTAATATTTTTAGAATGCCCTTTCTTTTCTACCAAAGTAATATTCAATTTCTTCTTTCATATTACCAGGAATTTCTTGTTCAACTGGGAAAACAACACTTGATGCCATTTTTTCAGTAAATAAAGCAATGAAATCACATGTTTTATAATAATTTTCTTCTTCTAAGAAATCCATAACATCTTTACGTGAGTGAATTACCGCTCCACCTTGAGGAGCAATTCTCGCAAATGATAATCCAGGAACTCCGTTATCCGCAAAAGGTGTAGAGTCAGATGAGTAAACACCTTGACGTACTTGAATTGGGAATCCAACCATTGCTCCTAAATATTTAATATAATTAACTAAAGATGTATTAGCTGTACAACATGCGATATCAAAACCAAGAGTTACCCCAATCATATCGATATTAACACATAATTTATAATTTTTAAGTTCTTCTTTATGTGCCTCACAGTAAGCAATAGATCCAAGTAATCCCATTTCTTCAGAACCACACCAAATGAATTTTAAAGTTCTTTCAGGAGCGTGTTCTTTAAAATAAGCTAAAAGTTGCATAATACCAGTTGATCCAGTCGCGTTATCATATGCTCCTTTAGAATAACTTACAGAATCAAAGTGAGCTGTAATCGCAATAACTTGATCTTTATATTTAGAACCTTCGATAGTAGCAACAACATTATGAGAATCATTTTGTAATTCTTCTTGAATTAATACAATATTCGCTTTTTCAGGACGTGCACGTAACACTTTTTCCGCATCTTTCATACGAATACAAACAGCAGGGATTTTTCCATGTTTGTAGTTTCTTTCACGATACATGTAAGGATCTAAATCAACCTTATCTGCATCATCATAAACTGAACCAGTACATAAAACTAGTCCAATTGCTTTCTTTTCAACTAATGTTTTATATAATTTTTGGTTAACAAGTTTTGAATGAATTAAACAAATCTTTCCTTCAACATCTTGTATTTCCGCATCAGCTTGAGATGTAATGTAAGTAAATTCTCCAGTAATTCCATCAATAGATGTAGATGATGACATTCCAACACCAGCACATTCTATTTCCATATCAGGATTTAAAAATTTAATACTAGCCTTTTCAATTTTACATCCATCAACTTTAAATGATTCTAAATGAGCTTCAACTCCTAATTTTTCACATTCTTCTTTTAAGATATTGGCTGCACGTAATTCTTCTATAGAACCACCAGTTCTTACAAAATATAGTTTATTTAATAAATCAAAACTTTTATAACTCATAATATTTCCTCCAATAATTATAAAATTAGTTTAATTTTACCATATTGTAATATAGTTTTTCAATTAACTCGCTTTTATTTTAATTTTAATCCATCACTAAAAGCATTACCTACTTTTTCTCCTAGAGTATAATAGGCATGATTTGAAGTATCATAAGCAATTGGTTTAAATTTATTTAAATCAATTTTACCATTTTCTCCTAAAATATTCTCATCAACACTTACATTTACAATTTCACCAACTACACATTCAGAATCTTCATCAAAACTTACTAATTTACATTCTAATGTAAGAGGTAATTCTTTAAAAATTGGAGCATCAATAAATTCACTTTTTTCGATAGTCCAATTAGTTTTTTCTAACTTATTTGGCACATCATTAGCTGATACAACTCCTACATAATCTGCCTCTACAATGTTATTAACATCTGCCATACTAACAGTAAAAGCTTTTTTTAATAAAATATTTTTTGTTGTCTTGTGACTAGCACTTAAAATTATTCCTACTTTATCTACATCCCATACTGTTCCCCAAGCGGCATTCATAGCATTTGGTGTACCAAATTCATCATACGTACCAATAATTAATACTGGAAGTGGATATAATAAAGGTTTTGGTTTTAAATTTTTTCTCATATTATTAGTCCTTTCAATTTATATTTTATATTCTATGCGGCTATTTTTTACGCATAATTCTTTTTGAATTTTATCCTATATTCAAAATACGCCTCATTTCTACATTTATATTTTAACGCAAAATTTCTTTTTTGTAAACCCATTTTTAAAATAAAATTAACTTTTTTTATTTTTTATCATCTATAGTATGTTAAAATATATTTGGGTGATTAAATTATGAATAAAGATATAAAAAACTTAAAAATCCATTTTTTAAATACTATTTGGAGTGATGCCATTATTTTAGAAAGTAATAACCATTTTGCTTTTATAGATACTGGTAGTAAACATTATTATCCCATGATTACTGAACATTTAGAAAAATTTAATATTAAGAAATTAGATTTTATTTTATTAACTCATTTTCATAGTGATCATTATGGTAATATGCAGAAGATTATTGAAGATTATGAAGTAGAAAAAATTTATTTAAAACACTATTATGGTTTAGAAGCTTCTACTGGTAGTGGTAGTGCCTCTGATAATGATTACATTTTAGGAGAAATGGAAAAATATCAAGGAATCCTTTCAGCAGCAATTGCTAATAATACTGAAATAATTTTTTTAGATGAAATTGGTACTTATGATACAACTATCGATTTTCAAGGTATCGAATTAGAATTATATGACATTGAAAACCGTTTAGCTAAGATTTTCTATAATCCAAATTCAGAATTTTTCTTACAAAGTCGCTTTAGTCAAAACTTTAATTCCTTAGGAGTATTTATTCATTTAAATGGTAAAAACATCTTCTTAGGAGCTGATGCGACATGCTCTGTGACTGATGTGGTAGAACTTAAAGGTTTATCAAAAATAATGGTTCAAAAATTCTATCAAAAACATAATGTAGATTATATTGATTTATACAAATCATGTCACCATGGGGGAGCAGGAACTAATACATTAGAATTATGTAATCTTTTAAAACCCGAATATGTTGTGATAACTAATACTGATCGCTGGCTTGATACTTGGAATACTTATGATAATTTAAGAAGCAGTAATAAAGATGTTAAAATATTGAAAACTGATCGTGCTAGATATATTTTTGATATTAAAGATGAAATTACTTATGAAACAATATTAGATGATTCTATTTTCATTAAACTAAATTTAAATTAAATACAAAATAAGGCTCAAATGAGCCTTATTTTTTCTATTTAAATGCTATTGAACATGTACCTGAAGTGATATCACCATTAATAGTTACAGTATCACCAACTTTAGCATTTTCATAATATGATTTTTCTGCTAATTCTCCATAAATTAAAATATAGTAATCACATGTAGGGAAAGCAAATGAATTATCATTTAATCCTTTTAAACAAGTAATTTGATAATTATTACCTGATGATTTAGTTAAACCTATAATATAGAAATTAATATATTTACTTCCTTGTCCAAGTTTTGCATATTCATATGCCATAACTGTATCATTATATTTTGTCCAAACTCCGTCATTGAAAGCTCCAATATTTAATTCACCTTCTACTTTTTCAGCAGGTGGATTAGAAGGATTACCTCCAGGAGTACTAGGTAAAGTTCCGTTTCCTTCTTTAAATAAAATTTCTTTAGGGAAAGCTCCATTTTCGCTAAATTCAACTAGTGAACCAACTTTTACATTTTTTAATGACTGAACTAACATAGTATTATCTTTATGAGCATCAGAAATCATTAATACATAATCGCAGTTAAATCCTTGAGAATATCCAGATTTGTTAATTTCTGTTACGTAGTATTTTCCATCAGTATTTTTAGTAATTTCATATGTTGTACTATAAATTGCATTAGCAGCACTAGATGCTGTAGTTAAATAAACATTTGTTTCATAACCTGTCCAGAATCCTGAATTTGCTGTAGCTGTAATTTTACCAATTACACCTTCTGGTAATGGTTCTTCATGTTCTACTTCGATTTTTCCAGTATATGTAATACCATTATATTCTTTAATAGTCTTTTCATAGATTTTTGATAATAATTCGGCACCTTTAGCATTGTGGTGTAATCTATCTCCTAAATAGAACATATAGCTAGTTTCAACAATATATTCATCTAATGGTACAATTCCACAATTATAGTCACCAGCAATTTTTCTTAATTCCGCATTATATAGAACACGATTTTCTTTGTAATTATTACTACTATAATCACTGTATCCTAATGTAGTTAAGAAAATTTGAGGATTTCCTAATTTTCTAATTTTAGTTATCATTGTTTTAATAGCATTGCTGTAATTAGCAAGACTAAATCCAGATGCACAGTCATTAGTACCTAAGAATATAATTACGATATCTGGCATACCATTATCATCAATAGTATTGATACGAGCATCAGATTGCCCAGCACTTTCTCCACTACCATAAGCGGCACTACCACTCCATGAGTTGTTAATACCCCATGCCATTTTATTATTATTAATTAATTGATACCACCATGTTTTTTCAACAGTTTTTACTGTACTTGAATAAATAGGATAATAATATCTTCCTTCTTGTCCATAATAACTATTAATACTAGATGATGAAGAATAGAATGTTGAAATACTATCACCTAAAATTGAAACTTTTAATCCTTCAAGTGATGTAATTGGTTTAACATAATTTGGATCATCAGCATCACATACTGAACATTTACCATCAACATAGTTATGATCTTTCTTAGCAATTTCTTTTTGGGCAACAATTACTTGATTACATACTGAACATTTTTTTCCTGCTGTTAATCCTTTTTCTGTACATGTTGCATCTTTTCCTGGCATTACTACTTCTGTATGAGTATGAGAAGTATTAGGATTTTCTGAATCATAATCAGGATCTGTTTCATTACATAGTAAACATTTACCCTCATAATAAAGATGATCAGTTACTTCTACTTCTTTTTGAGCAACTAAAATATCATTACATACTGAACATTTCTTTCCTTCTGTTAATCCTTTTTCTGTACATGTTGCTTCTACCTCAGGTAATATAACTTCTGTATGAGCTAATTTAGCGATTTCTTTTTGAGCAACTAATATTTCTCCACATGTACTACATTTCTTTCCTTCTGTTAATCCTACTTCTTTACAAGTAGCAGCAGTTCCAGGAATAACTACTTCTGTATGAGTATGAGCAGTATCCTTCTTAATTTCATTATATTGAGCCTTAATTTCGATATCACTAGTAATGATATCAAATTCTTTATCCCAACCTTTAAATTCATAACGATATTCATCAGTTTCTGCTCTTACTGGATTACTTGGTGCTACAATAGTTGAACCATAATCAACAGTTTCTTCTTTTAGTACTGTACCATCAAAATCAATAAATTTATAAGTATATTTATTGATTTCAAATTTAGCAACTAAATCAACATTTTCAGTAGGTGTAATTGAATTATTTTGTTTTACATCATTTAAAAACCATCCTAAGAATGTATACCCTTCTTCAGTTAAAGTATCAAGTGTAACTTCTTCACCTTCTACAACTGTTACAGTTTTGTAACTAGTACCATCTTCATACTTAAAATTAACTGTAAATTCTTTAGTTTTCCCACAACTTACAACTAAGAAAAGCATTAAAACGGTAATTAAAATACAACTTAATTTTTTAATGTTATTCATATTTTACCTCTAATTATTTTTTATTATTTGTCAAAATTAGTTTTAAACTTATTTGTCAAAATTAGTTTTAAACTTATTTGTTAAAATTAGTTTTGAATACTCTTAAAACATTTTTATAACAAATTTTATCAATATCCTCTTCGCTAAATCCTTGCATCTTTAATTCATCGATTAATAATCCCATTAATGACGCATCTTTTAATTCTATATCACTATTCCCTATTCCATCAAAATCAGAACCTAATCCTATATAATCAATACCGATTAAGTTTTTAATATAGACAATATGTTTAACAACATCTTTTACTGTTGCTAAAGTTTTTTCTTCTTTAATAAAATCATGACAATAGTTAATTCCAACAACCCCACCATTATCTCTTAACTTTAATAACATATCATCAGTCATATTACGTACATGATTACATACTGTTCTTGAACAAGAATGAGAACATACAATTGGTTTAGTTGAATATTTTATTACATCGTAGAATCCTTTATCTCCTAAATGTGAACAGTCAATTACCATTCCTAATCGATTCATTTCCTTAACTACTTCTATTCCAAATTCGGTTAATCCGTCAGTTACATTAGGTTTTAAACCTTCTTTTTTTATTTGTTCTTTGGTTATACTAAAGTAATCAATATTCGGACTCGCAATTTCATTTTTGAAATTCCAAGTTAAAGTCATCATTCTAACACCTAAACGATAAAAGTTTCGTAAAAATTCAATATTTTCTAAACATACTCCGCCTTCTTCAATTGTAAGTAGGGCCGTCATTTTACCATTTTTAATATTATTTTCAATATCTTCATATGTAAAAGCAGGAAGAATTAAATCTTTATTTTTCTCTAATTCTTGATAATATTTATCTATCATTTTATGACAATATTCAAAAGGTGAATATTTTTCATCTTCTCTAGAAGCATATGGTACAAACATTGCGAAGCATTGAAGTAAATAATCACCAGTTTTCAATTTACCTAAATCAATCATATGCTTATTTTCTCTTAATTCTTCATTACTATTCATTAAAGCCATTATTGTATCACAATGCATGTCAATAATACGCATAATATCACCACCTATAATTAATTCTATCATAATTTTATAATTAATTAAAGTAATTTGTAAGAAAAAAAGTTATAAGCATTAAAACTTATAACCTTTTTAAATTCTATTAATATTTATTATCAATATATTCAATTAATTGATCACGAAGAATAATATCCGTTCTAATAATATCTTCTTCTTTTAATTTAGCAAATTCTGTATAATATGATCCTTCAAAAACATAATCGATAACCGCAAGTTGATAAATCGTATTATCATCAAAATTTTTATAGTTACCAATTGAACTTGCGACTTGCATATAGAAATAACTTCCATTTTTATTACATAATGATTTTAAATCTTTCCCACTCATATTAACTAATACAATCATATTATTAAATGGGAATACTTCAAAAATATCCGCTCTTGTAATTTCACCACTACCAATGGTTGCGCGAATACCACCAGTATTAATAATCGTAATATCAACACCACTAAAGTTATATTCACTATAATCCCACTTCATCATCGCATCAGTCGCATAACTTCCTAATGTAGCTTTTTTAATTGAACTAGATGTTTTACCAACAGATGATTCTGCTTCATTGATTGCGTTTTTATATTTATTATATACTTCATCTAAATCACTAGAAATTGCATAATTTCCAGGTGAATAAAATTTAGTTGCATAACTTAAATAATTTTGATTATCATCTAAATTAATAGTAACTCCTGCAGCGGTGTTATTTTTATGTTGATTTTGAACAATTGGAATATTTTTGTTATCACTTCTTCTAATTGACGTATTTACATATTGATGAGAGTGTGCACAGAATATCGCATCAATTATTGAATTTCCTGAAAGAGCTGCAACTGAACTATTAAAAGCATCATCATCATCATGTGTTGCGACAACTACGACATCACATTCTAAAGTTGTTCTTAAAGTTTTAGCATGTTCTTTTATAATATTAACCGGATTAACAAATTCATAATCTGCTACATTACTAGTTAAAATACTAGATTCATGAGTATCTCCTATTACTCCAATAATTCCAACTTTTAATCCATTACTTTCAACTACTGTATATGGCTCTATCCATTCAGGAACCGTTGTTGTATTCTTATAGTAAATATTAGCTCCTAAGAACGGAAAATCGGCTTCGCCATTACTTAAATCTCCATCTTTGTAAGCTGCAATCTTATCAATTCCCCAGTCAAATTCATGGTTACCAATAACAAAACAATCAAAACCAATAGTATTGAATGACTCAATCAATGGTAAACCATAATATGTACCAGATACATAACTACCTTGAAAAGCATCTCCATTATGAATTAAAATGTAATCTTCAACTTTTTCTAACTCATTTACTATACTATCAACTCTTCCTATCGCATATCCTGCACTTGAATCGGTAAAAGCCCCATGAGTATCATTAATCATTAAAAAATTAACATTGTTTTTCTTATCACCCTCAGGTTTATCAGGATTTGGTAATACTGGTTTTTCCCATGAAATTTCAGGATTAGCAAATTCAATGTTTGCTGTAAAATCACCTGATGTTAATGTGTAGTTTTCACTAATAGTTCCAACAACTGTGATTTCTTTACCTACTTCTAAACCATTAATATCAGCAGGATATGTTCCATTTTCAAATCCATTGTAGATTCCAATTAAAACTCCATCAATACTAACAATCATTTTAACACTATAATTACCATATTGAGAATTATAGGTTGTAGCAGTCATATCGATAATTGTTGCTTTAAACTCCCATGTAGTATGAGTAGAAGTAACTCCTGAAACTAATTTTTCATATTCTGCTTCAATTTGTTTACCTAATGAATCAGGATCTTTTTCAACAATATACGTTACACTATTAGACCAATCACTTGTTAAATAATTGATTTCATCACCTATTGCTCTAACTTTTAAAGTATCATTCTCTTTTAAGAAATATTTAGTATTTGATAAATCTACGTAGAATACTTCATCATTTAAGCTTAATTCATATCTTAAAGCTTTATCAATATTATCCCAAATTGCTATATTTTCATTTAATATAACATTAGGAGTATTTAGTTTTATTTTAGCTCCTGTACCACCCATATCTGGTAATACACATGAAGTAAAGGTTAATAAACTAATTATTATTAATATAGTTAATAATATTTTTTTAAAATTTTTCATCTTTTTTATTCCTTTTCTTATTTTTATATTAATATAATATCATAAATTTTCAAAAAAGAAAATTATATGTAGAAAATATGTTTAAATAAATTCATATATCATTAGATAATTTAATTATAACATTTAAAATATATTTTTTCAATAAAAATAATTCTATATTAATTGTTAAAAAAATAGGAACTTAAAGTCCCTATTTTGTATATGCACCTTCTAAAATACTAGCCAGTTCAATTGTTTCTGTTTTACCATTTCCAGAAATTGTTACTGTATAAGTTAAAAGTTGTGATAAATTATCTTGTTTAATTACTCGACCTTTATTATTTAAGAATTCGGAATTAGTACTAAAACTAAAAGTATATCCTGAACATTTAGTAAGTTTCGCATATTCGGCTTCGACCATATCTAAGAATTCCCACCAAATTTCCCAATCATTTTCAAGCATTGGTTGTGGGCAAACTTTCGCACTAAAGAAATGATGTCCTTTAACTCTTGTGATATCTAAATTATGACGATTCATAATATCCGCACAAAGCATTGCTGTTTTATGCCAAGTATACCATAAATCAGATCCTTTATTTACACATGATTCAATACCAATTGAATTACGATTTCCACCATTTGAACAAATACGTCCCTCCCAAACTTGTGTATAACACCACCATGATGTTCCAAGTTGATATTTACCATCTTTAATATTAACAGCAAGTCCTAAATCATTTAACCATTTTGAATCAGTTACATAACCACGACCAAATTTTGTTTCTTTTGGAACTTTTAATCCTGTATCACGACCATTAATTGCGTATGTCGAATTCTTAGTAATTGACACAACTGGGAATTTTGGATCTGTTGGTAGAACTGTTACTGGTGTATCAAGCCATGAGAATTTTGCGACTGTATCTAGTGATCCATCATCTCCGGCGTGAGCTGCACGATATACTTCATCCATACCTCTAAAAATACCATCATTACCAGTAGTATAGTGAATTGATGTTTTAACACTAGATAAAGGTTTAGCAAAATACTTTGCAATAGCTTCTGCCGTATCACCTGATGCCATACTTCCCGTATAGTGAACAGTAATAAATTCAACACTTTCTAAAATACGATTTTTTAAATCATCTCCAAATTTTTCATTAGTAGCTTTATTATAAGTATTATCAACAACTAGTGTTTCATTATAAAGAAGTTTACTAACACTACCAATAATATCCATATAGTATACTGGAGTCCCTGCTCCAATTCCTAAATTATATTCCGTAAACACATTACTTACGTGAGCATCAAGTACAGTTTGTAAAGCAACACTTAGTTCTTTACTTACAACTGTTACTAAGAAATCTTGGTATTTAGATTCACTTATATATGCACGAATATAAGCACTACCTGCTTTTAATCCTGTTACTGAACCATCTCCATCAACACTTGCGATATCTTTATTTAAGCTTTCCCACTTAACATCTTCTTTTTTACCAATATTATTTACGTATACCGCATTTAATTTGATAACTGAATCAACAGTAACATATGAATTAGTATTGTAACTAATATCAAAATATCCTGGTGATACAACACTTAAAGTAAATTCATCAGTTTTATTACCATTAG
>JAEIGA010015636.1_pt1 | contig 11551 bp, 8 predicted proteins | sample 9270691 | NCBI WGS metagenome assembly JAEIGA01 (sample SAMN17057246, study PRJNA624740) | gut metagenome | biome: biome; isolation source: fecal sample | host: Bos grunniens | place: China: Xizang | collected 2019
GACTGAGGGCGGTGCTTCTGAACTCAAGGCTCCTGCAGCTTGCAATAAGGTTTCTGTAGAGCTCGCCAAGGCTCGTACAAACTATGTCGAGACAGAGCGCGGCTACATCATGTCGACTATCGACAGAGTCAAGGATGCTCCATACAACTACATGCTGAACATGCAGGAAATCGAAGAAACTTCGACATCCGCTCCTTCAGGACTTGGAGCTATCGTGAGGACACTCAGACAAAATAAATAATGCATTCCATTTCTATGAAAAGATTTGCATCAATTCTTATGACTGTGTCGCTTTTTGCAGCAACCTCATGTAATGAGGAGCTGCAGGAAGCGACACAGCTTCCTTCTGTTCAGGGAGCAGTAATGACAAAGGTTATCAATACTCCGGCTGACTCTGAAGATGGAGCCCTTCTGCTCTGCCTTACAGAAGAGGCTGCCGATGCTTTTGCTGCTGGTGACAGGACACTTCAGGCAAGTTTCTCAGAGAAAATTGAAGTGAAGAGTCTCAAGCCTATATTCACAATTGCCCCAGGTAAGGAGGAAATTGCCAGGAGACACAATCTCCACAGATGGTTCAAAGTGGAATTTGACGGTCTGGACAAGAATGATGTTGCAGCAAGACTGTCAACATTCCCTTCTGTATCCAAGATCCAGTTCAACAAGACTGTTGTACCAGCTTCAGACCTTGCCTTCACCCCGTACTATCCGGCAAGACAGGAGTTCAATACTGGAGACCTTCCGTTCAATGACCCTATGCTCGGATCTCAGTGGCATTACATCAATGACGGCAGGAACTCCGGCTCAAATGTGGCTGTTGAGGGTGCTGATATAGCTGTGAAGGATGCATGGAAACTTACAGGTGGTGACAGACGTATCATTGTGGCTGTTATCGACGGACCTGTTCAGTACAACCATGAGGATCTTGCTGCCAATATGTGGAAGAACGAGAAGGAAGTTCCGAATAACGGTAAGGACGATGATAACAATGGTTACATTGATGATATCTATGGATGGAACTGCGAAAGAGAAAACGGATACATCAATTGGGACGGAGCTCGTGCTTCAGGACATGGAACCCATGTTGCCGGAACTGTTGCCGCTGTGAATGGAAACGGAATAGGAGTAAGCGGTGTGGCCGGAGGTACCGGCAATAATGACGGTGTCAGAATCATGTCATGCCAGATCTTCGAGGGTGGAATGTCAACCAATGCAGATGCGTCAGGAATAGCTTTCGTTTATGCTGCTGACAACGGTGCAAGTATCGCACAGTGTTCTTTCGGCCTTATCGGAGGAGGCTATGAGTCGGACAGTGAATATTCTGAACTTTACGGAGCAGAATATGCCGGTGTACAGTACTTCCTCGATAAGGACAACAATAACAGTGATATCCTCGACGGAAACATCATAATCGCTGCGGCTGGTAACGAGCGTACAGCCATGTCAAGCTATCCTGCCGCTTTGGAACAGGTCGTTTCAGTTACAGCTATCGGTGCTGATTATCTTCCGGCTGTGGATTATACCAACTATGGCCCTGGCTGTAATATCGCTGCACCTGGCGGTGATTTCTATATCGGTGACATCACAGCTATAGAGAATAACAGAAGCCGTGTGCTCTCTACCTTTATCGATTCGGTGAGGGATGACAACCTCGGAACTGCAGGACATAAATATGTCTATATGCAGGGTACTTCGATGGCATGTCCTCATGTTTCAGGAGTTGCTGCTCTCGGACTTGCGTATGCTTATAAGCTGGGCAAGACTTTCTCTCGCGAGGAGTTCATCTCGATGCTTCTTACATCTGTGAATGACATTGTGGATGTGAACGGCAATTTTGTGGACGGATTCAAGGAGAAGTTCTATATAGAGAACGGTCAGTACAACTATGTGGACATGGCTCCGTATCGTAACGGAAAAATGGGTACAGGCGCCATTGATGCATGGAAGCTTCTTATGAATGTCGAAGGTACACCTTCGCTTACAGTCCAGATTCTTGGTGCTGAAGAGAAGGCTAAAAGATATGACCTTGACGAGTATTTCGGAACAGGTGCCACTGATCTTACTTATCTTGGCGTGGAGTGTGATGACGCTACAAAGGCAGCTCTCGGTATTGAGGAACTTGACATAAAGTACGGTAAACTCAGCATCAAGGCTACAAAGGCAGGTTCGGGTAAGGTGACCATCAAGGCTGTTGCCGGTTATGATGAGGATGGCGTTGCAGATGGTGAGACCCAGATAGGCGGTATGCAGATCTCAAGGACAGTTTCCATCATGTCCCGCGGTGTGACAAGCAAGAATGGTGGTTGGTTGTAACAGTTAAAAGGATATTGTCATGAAGAATATATTTAGATTACTTCTCATTCTTTCGGCTGCTGTATCAGCTGCTTCATGTGGTCTTAAGGGACCGGAAGTTTCCACTGCGATCGTAAATGAATGGCATCTTGTCAGCATTTCAGGTCAGACAACTGCGCCTGAAGTATATATCAACTTTGCTCAGGACCTTTCTTTTGAACTTTATCAGAAGATCGGTGAGGGACGTTTCCGCAAATATGACGGAACCTATACAGTGACAGAGACTCTCGTTTCAGGTGTTTACTCTGACGGTAAGGAATGGGGCAGCACTTATGAGGCTTCATTTGACGAGAACGAGAATCTTATCCTGACAGCCCAGAACGGTTCTGCGGAGGTATGTACATACGAAAAGAAAGCCCTGTCGGAGACCGACAAGGCTGATGCTATACTCGTGACCAAGTCTTCGAATGAAGACGAACCGAGGTTCTTCTAAAGTTTGTTCTGCTTGAGATTTTCGATGTATCTGTCGATTTTCTGAAGCTCTCTTGGAATATTGATACTCTGCGGGCAGTGTGACATGCACTGGTTACAACCGATGCAGCGAGCAGCCTGACGGAGTTTTGGAACAGCCCGATCGTAGCTTACAAGATAAGCACGACGGGCTTTCTTGTATCCCTCATCATTGATGCTTTCCGCAACTTCACCAGCATTCACGCACTTGTTGTAGTGCAGAAGAATGGCAGGAATGTCGATACCGTAAGGACATGGCATACAGTATTTACAGTCGTTGCAAGGAATTGTAGGGTATTCCTTGATTATACCTGCAGTCTCGTCGAGGAACACGAGTTCGTCCTCTGTGAGAGTCACGAGAGGAGAATATGTCTTTACGTTATCCTGAAGGTGCTCCATGTATGTCATACCGCTGAGAACTGTAAGTACTCCAGGCTGTGAACCGGCGAAACGGAAAGCCCAAGAAGCTACACTGCCCTGAGGGTTGCGTTCCTTAAGACGGTCAGCAACATACTGCGGCACCTTTGAAAGACGTCCACCCAGAAGCGGTTCCATGATAACTGACTGGATGCCTCTCTTGTCCAGCTCCTGCTGGAGATATTCCGCCTGAGCGTTGCGGCCGCTGGCATGCCTCCAGTCTACATAATTAAGCTGGATCTGTACGAAGTCCCAATGATACTTCTCGTGCTGGGCCATCATCTGGTCGAAACCTTCTGCGGTACCGTGGAAAGAGAATCCGAGATTGCGGATACGTCCGGCCTTGCGCTCTTCCATGAGGAAATCCATCATGCCATTGTCCACAAATCTCTGGTTAAATGTATTGAGGTCTCCGACCGAATGGAGGAGGTAATAGTCAATGTAGTCTGTCTGGAAATTCTTCAGCGACATTCTGTACATCTCGATGGAGTTTGCCTTTGTCCAATTGCTGAAGTTTGAAAGTTTTGTGGCTACGAAATAGCTGTTGCGAGGGTATCTGCTCAGAGCTATACCTGTTGCCTGCTCGCTCTGTCCCTGAAGATATACAGGTGACGAGTCGAAATAGTTCACGCCGTGCTCGATGGCATAGTCCACGAGTTTGTTGACAGTCTCCTGATCTACGATCTCCTTTCCGTTCTCATCCTTGATCATAGGCCAACGCATACATCCGTAACCGAGTATGCTGACCTTATCCTTGGTGCTGTTGCTGGTTCTGTAAGTCATCTCTCCCAGACTTGTCACTCCGGATGAAGCTGATGCGTCTCCTGACGAACTCTTGCATCCTGCAATGGCACCTAATCCTCCCACTGCCAGAGCTGTAGTACCGGCAGTCTTGAGAAACTCTCTTCTGTCTATATTCTTCTTCATAACCTAAATCGTTTTATGTACCTCGTGTCCCTCTATATGGATTGCTGTGAACGGTCTTGCCGGACAGAGGTTCTCGCAAGCTCCGCAACCGATACATCTTTCTTCATTTACAGTCGGAATCCTGAGTGATTTAGGATCATCCGGATCCTTTCTTACCATGCTGATAGCTCCAGCAGGGCAATGTCTTGCGCAGTTGCCGCAACTTACTCCGTCAGTATTCACTACACAGTTGTCAAGGCATACTACTGCATGACCTATCTGAGTCGATGATTTTTCCTCCACTGTCACAGGCCTGATGGCTCCGGCAGGACAGATGTCAGAACATCTTGTACATTCCGGACGGCAGTAGCCTCTTTCGTATGACATTTCCGGCTGCATGAGGGTCATGAGCGAAGTAGATGGACGAAGAACATTATTCGGACATACGCTTACACAGAGCTGGCAAGCTGTACAATGGTTGCTGAAATTCTTGAGACTGAGAGCACCTGCCGGAACGATAGGAGTCTGTCTCTGCGGCTTTGTTGCACGCTCGATTTCTGCCAGACCACCATCAACCTTCATTTCCTGAGCTTTTGCAGCTACTGCTGTACCTGCAATCGCTGATGATATCAGGAATGCCCTGCGTCCCTTGTCTGCGTTATCCTTAGGAGCTGAAGGCGACGTGAGGGTATTCTTCTTTCCATATCTGAATGCATAATGGATCGCTCCATCCTTGCATGTGTCGATACAGTCCATGCAGGCTACACATCTGCTGTAATCGATCTGATGTTCCTTGGTGTTTATGCATGAAGCCTTGCACTGCTTTCCGCAGAGTCCGCAGTCACGGCACTTCTCTGTGTCGATTACAGGAGCAAATACACTGAATCTTGAGAAGAATCCGAGGAGTGAACCGACAGGACAGATGGTGTTGCACCATGTACGTCCATGCTTCCATGCAAGGATTGCTATAACAACGAATGTCACAGTTGCAACAGCGAATGTCACTCCGGACCTGATCCATACCTCAGAACTATAGAATGCATAGCTTCCGGCCCTTTCTGCAATCCATGCGAAGAAATTGTTACCCAATCTGTACAGAGGGGAGAGCAGGTTTCCTGCGATACGTCCGTATGCGCTGTACGGTGCAATCAGTGCAACGACAGCATGAATACCAGCTACAATTGCAACTGCATACAGAGCGAGCACAGTATATCTGAGTATATTCTTCGCTGGAGAATAGCTGAAGCGGAAACGGTTCTTTTTCTTTGTCTTTCCGTGGATCCACGATATTACATCCTGCATTACTCCCAAAGGACAGATTACCGAACAATAGACTCTGCCCAGCAGAAGTGTCATTACTGTAAGGACTGCGACTACTCCGAAATTAAGAGCCAGAAGTGCAGGCAGGAACTGTACCTTCGCCATCCATCCCAGCCAAGCATGAAGGGTTCCTGTGAAATCCAGGAAAAGAAGCGTCACTCCAATAAAGAAAACCGACGCCAGAATGATTCGAATTTTTCTCAACATATAGTTATCGTTTTATAAAGGCGTGGATGTCCTGTATTTTCATCCTGACATCACACATACTGCAAATATAATTAAAAAAGAGTCTTTACGGGAAAGACTCTTTTACATTTTATGTCAGATTTGATACATCAGTTAAGTATTACGCAGTCAAAATACTCCTTGAATATATTTACGGCTCTTTCAAGCTGCTCCGGTGTGTTGGATGGAGTACCCTCAAGCCTGTACTCCCAACCCAGGGATTCATATTTGTGTTTTCCGAGGGTGTGGTACGGAAGTATCTCGACCCGCTGTAACATCCTGAATTCCTTGAAGTGTTCTCCAAGTGCTCTGATATCCTCTTCAAAGTCGCTGATTCCGGGTACAAGCACATAACGGAGCCAGAATGGTCTTCCATTATCTTCCAGCCATCTTGCCGTGTCCAGTGTCTGAATGTTGCTGCGTCCTGTTAGAGCCTCATGTCTTGCGTTGTTGAACTGCTTGCAGTCCAGAAGCACAAGGTCTGTCTGTCTCATCAGTTCTTCGATATCGTCGCTCCAGGCTCCTCCGTTGGTGTCCAGACATATATGGATGCCTTCCTCCTTGAGCCTTGCGAAAAGGGGGAGAAGTTCCTTCGCCTGCATGGTGGGTTCTCCGCCGGAGAAGGTGATGCCTCCGCGTTTTCCGAAGAATGGTTTCTGACTGACAGCCATTCTTATGATCTCCTCAATCTCTGTCGCTTTACCTCCCTCAAATGAAATTGTATCGGGGTTTGCACAGTACAGGCAGCGGAACGGACAGCCCTGAAGGAATACGACGAGCCTGAGCCCAGGTCCGTCGTAAGTTCCCATAGATTCGTATGAATGTACCTTCAGCATCAGAGTGCCTCGTGGAATGTTCTTGAGATAACTTCAAGCTGCTGTTCGCGGCTGAGTCTGATGAAGTTCACGGCGTATCCGGATACGCGGATGGTAAGCTGCGGATATTTCTCCGGATGCTCCATTGCGTCCTCGAGCATCTCCCTGTTGAGGACATTTACATTGAGATGGTGTGCGCCCTTGGTGAAATAACCGTCCATCATGGTTATCAGGTTGTCGATCTTATCCTCTTCTGTAGCACCGAGCGACTTCGGCACGATGGAGAATGTATTTGAGATACCGTCCTTCGAATCGTGATAGTCGAGCTTCGCCACAGAAGAAAGCGAGGCGATAGCTCCATGTGTGTCACGTCCGTGCATAGGATTTGCTCCCGGTGCGAATGCCACTCCCTTTGCGCGTCCGTCAGGTGTGGCTCCGGTTTTCTTTCCGTACATTACATTGGATGTGATGGTCAGGAGAGAGAGCGTAGGCTCTGCTCCCTTGTATACTTTGCGTGAGCAGAGTTCGGTATTGAAGAACTGAACCACATCTCTTGCAAGCGTATCCACAAGATCATTGTCGTTGCCGAACATAGGGAACTCTCCCTCGATGTCGAATCCGTCTGTCAGGCCGTCAGCGTTACGCTTGGCAGTAACCTTTGCAAACTTGATGGCAGAAAGCGAGTCTGCGACGATGGAAAGACCTGCAACTCCGTATGCAAGATTGATCTTCGGATCTGTGTCGATGAACGCCATCTGTGATTTCTCGTAGTCGTACTTGTCATGCATGAAATGGATGATGTTCATGGTCTCGTTATATACACGTGCGACTTCATGAAGAACCTTCTTATAGTTTTCCATTACCTCGTCAAAGTCAAGTACGTCACTTGACAGAGGCTTGATGCCTTCAACTATAAGAGTTCCTGTGTTTTCGCATCGTCCTTCATTAAGGGCAAGGAGAAGCGCCTTTGCAAGGTTTGCACGTGCACCGAAGAACTGGATGGCTTTTCCGATTGCCTGATACGATACGCAGCATGCGATACCGTAGTCGTCGCAGCCTCTTACCTTGCGCATCAGGGAGTCGTTCTCGTACTGAACAGAGCTGGTCTCGATGGAAACCTTGGCGCAGAACTCCTTGAATCCCTCAGGAAGCTGGGGGTGCCAGAGGACTGTCATGTTAGGCTCCGGTGCAGGTCCGAGGTTGTAAAGAGTCTGAAGAAAACGGAAGGATGTCTTTGTGACCTTGCTCTTTCCGCCTGTGAATCGGCCTCCGATGGACTCGGTGATCCAGGTCGGGTCTCCCGCGAAGAGGTCATTGTATGAATTCATTCGAAGGTGACGTACCATTCGGAGTTTCATCACGAACTGGTCGATGAGTTCCTGTGCGAATGTCTCGTCGATGATGTTGTGGTCGAGGTCATACTGGATGAAGATGTCAAGGAACGACGACACGTTACCAAGAGACATCGCTGCTCCATCCTGCTCCTTGACTGCTGCGAGGTAAGCCATGTAAAGCCATTGAACAGCCTCCTGTGCGTTTGTTGCAGGCCTGCTGAGGTCCAGTCCGTAGTATTCTCCCATGATCTTGATTTCCTGAAGGGCACGGATCTGCTCGGCTACTTCCTCGCGGAGGGTTATGCGTGAGCGGGTCATTGTACCGGTAAGGTTCTTCAGGTCATCCTTCTTCGCCTGGATGAGTCGGTCTGTACCGTAAAGTGCAAGCCTTCTGTAGTCTCCGATGATACGTCCTCTTGAATAGTTGTCAGGAAGACCTGTGAGGAATCCGAGAGACCTGTACTTTCTTATTTCATCTGTATATACGTCGAATACTCCGTCATTGTGGGTTTTCCTGTAGTGGGTGAAGATTTCCTTTACCTTTGGATCAAGTTCCACACCGTTTTCCAGACACGCCTTTTCCACGACCTTAAGGCCTCCGAAAGGTTTGATGGCTCTTTTAAGAAGTTCATCTGTCTGAAGACCTACGATAAGTTCGTTTTCCTTGTCAATATATCCTGCTGCGTGTGATGTGATAGTCGAGATTGTCTTTGTGTCGATTGAACGTACTCCTCCGTTTGCTCTCTCTTCTGCAAGAGCTTCAAGACATTTGTCCCAAAGCTTCTTTGTGCGTTCAGTAGCACCTGCTAGGAAGGATGCATCCCCCTCATAAGGGGTGATGTTGCTGTATACGAAATCCGCAACATCGATCCTGCGGCTCCATCTGCCGTCATTGAATTTCTCTTTCATAATATTACTCATTCTTCAAAAACAAGCTGCAAAGATACCTTCAATGGGGGTTTTTATCAATTGCAGTCGGGTGTCCGGATGTTAAATAAATATTAAATCGCCCCGACTGCACATGCACATTACTGTCCCTCCTCGTCGGTGATTACACGTATTCTGTTGGCTACCACCTCATAGAGTTGTCTTTCCTGACCCTCGGCATTAGTGTACTTGAATGTACGCAGACGGCCGGTCACGTGTACCGGCGCACCTTTGGTTATCATGTTCAGGTCAGGCATATCCTTTCCCTCCCAGGCTGTGATCTGATGCCATGTGGTTTCGTTTGCTGCGCCTCCGTCACGTGTCCTATAGAGGTGTTCTGTGACCAATGAGAAATTTGCAACCATGCTTTCTCCAATGATGTTAGTCCTTATTGTGCCGACTCTACCTTGAAGTTCGATCTTGTTGATGTGTTCCATGAATGTCTTCTTTTTAAATGTTTGATGAAATCATATCATGCGCGCTTGATGTAGTGGCAAAGGAAAAGAAACCGTACGGATATCCAATGGGGTTTCTAATGATGCTAAAAAATGTTTTTCCGTTCTTTAGCATCATGTCGTGTTTTTTGTGAAGCGAAGAAAAATGTTTTTCGGGTAAATATTTTTCTTGTCCTGTTAAGATTTATTTTAGTCTGCTCCTGATTATAAGAAAAGGAAAAACCTAGACTAAAGAAAGGAAAAACCAGAATCCGTCTGTTTGAGATGTCTTCTGTATGACAGATATTTGTCGTGACAAACGAAGCTGACAATGGTTTACAAGAAGTATGAAAGGAACATTCCTGTGTGTCTGGAGTGCGGAGACAAGATAAAATACGGCCGTACAGACAAGAAGTTCTGCTGTGACGAATGCCGTACCAAACACAATAACGACCGTTCAAGGAGGAGCCGTACATTCAAAAGGCGTGTGATGAATGCATTATCCAGGAATTATGAGCTCCTGGAAGGACTGATAAAGTCTGATGTAGAATCTGTAGACCTGATGTCTCTGGCTTCTATGGGCTTTAGTTCGTTCCTGATGACTTCATATAGAAAGAACGGGAAGCATGATGAGTGCGGGTGCTTCGATATCAAGTACATAATGACACGTACCCGCATATATTCCATATCGAAAATACAAAACTTTGACTAACTTTGCAGGTTGGTATGGGATTATCAAAAACTCAATAAAAACATGAAAAAATTACTTATCGCAGGCGCAACGCTTGCACTTATGACAAGTTGCAACATGAAGAATCCTCTTCTTACGGAGTCTTCCGCACCATTCGGAGCTCCTGAGTTCGACAAGATCGAGAACGAGCATTATCTTCCTGCATTCGAGGCAGCTGTTGCCGAGGCAAAGGCGGAAATTGATGCAATCATTGCAAATGAGGAAGAACCTACATTTGAGAACACTATCGAGGCAATGGAATATGCCGGTGGTACTCTCAACAGCGTAGCAGGTGTGTTCTATGCCCTTATGGAGGCTCATACAAACGAGCATATGCAGCAGATCGCAGAGGAGATCTCACCTATGCTTACAGAGTATTCTATGTATGTATCTCTCAATCCTGTTCTTTTCGATAAAGTAAAGGCAGTATATGAGAAGCGTAATGAGCTTGGTCTTGCTCAGGATCAGATGAAGCTTCTTGAGGATAACTACAAGAGCTTTGTCCGTGGTGGAGCAAACCTTTCCGATGAGGACAAGGAACTTTACAGCAAGTGGTCAGAGGAACTCTCGCTTACTACTCTCCAGTTCAGCAAGAACGTGCTTGCAGCTACAAACGCATACGTACTCAACATCACTGACGAGGCTGATCTCGCAGGTCTTCCTGAGTTCGTAAGGACAATGGCTGCTGAGACTGCTGCTGAGAAGGGTCTCGAGGGTTGGGCTTTCACTCTCGACGCTCCAAGCTACAGCCCATTCCTCAAGTACAGCGAAAACCGTGAGCTTCGCAAGGACATCTGGACAGCTTACAATACAAGAGCTATCGGTGGTGAGTTTGACAACACTGAGATTGTAAAGAAGATCGTTGACCTCAGAATCAAGATTGCCAACATCCTCGGTTATGAGACATACGCAGACTATGCGCTTGAGGAGAGAATGGCGAAGAGCAAGGCTAATGTGACTGAGTTCATCATGAACCTTCTTGAGCCTTCATTGGAGTTTGCAAAGAAGGATGTAGCTGATGTATTCGCATATGCAAAGAAGAACGGTTTCGAGGGCAAGAGACTTGAGTCTTGGGACTTCAGCTATTGGTCAGAGCGTTATCAGGAGGCAGAGTACTCACTCAGCGCTGAGGAACTCAAACCTTATTTCCAGCTCGAGAGCTGCATTGATGCGGTATTCGGACTTGCAAGCCGTCTTTACGGAATCTCTTTCACAGAACTTAATAATGTTCCTGTATATCATGAGGATGTGAAGGTATATGAGGTGAAGGATACTGACGGAAGTCACCTTGCACTTTTCTATGCAGACTTCTTCCCTCGCGCAAGCAAGAGAGGTGGTGCATGGATGACTTCATTCCGTGACCAGATGATCAAGGACGGTGTGGAGAAGAGACCTTTCATCACTATCGTATGTAACTTCACCAAGCCTACAGCAGATGCTCCTGCACTCATCACTCATGATGAGCTTACAACATTCCTCCATGAGTTCGGACACGCTCTTCACGGTATCTTCGCTGAGGGCCGCTATCCTTCACTCACAGGTACAAGCGTAAGCCGTGACTTTGTGGAGCTTCCTTCACAGATTATGGAGAACTGGGCGTTCGAGCCAGAGTACCTCAACTCTTTCGCAAAGCATTATCAGACA
>JAEIGA010015637.1_pt1 | contig 11551 bp, 12 predicted proteins | sample 9270691 | NCBI WGS metagenome assembly JAEIGA01 (sample SAMN17057246, study PRJNA624740) | gut metagenome | biome: biome; isolation source: fecal sample | host: Bos grunniens | place: China: Xizang | collected 2019
AACTTTCGGATCAAGGCTTCTGCGGTTTTTCCAGGTGAGGATCAGGTTCGCCGGATACCCCAGCAGCAGATCGACAGGAGAAATATTTGCGTTCGCTGCGCCGAAACTCAAGATGGTCGTGAATATCAACGTGTTGGCAAAGCCGCACAGCCCCTTAACGAAATATGACGTAAAAGCTGCGATAAACCATAGAATCATGACAGAATTCTCTGCTCCTTTCAAGTATATCATGATAAGTCCATCATAAACGATTGAAATTACAATGTTAAACTGTTAAAATTTGTATTATCTACAGATATAGATTGTAATCGGAGAACCAGCCATGAACTTTTCGTCAATGGAGTATTTTACAGTGCTTGCTCAGGAACGCAGCTTTACCCGGGCTGCCCGGCGGCTCCACATTACGCAGCAGTCTCTCAGTTCCCATATTGCCGGGATGGAAAAAGAGCTTGGAAGTCAGCTGCTGGTACGCCGCGTTCCATTGGAGCTGACTTATGCGGGTGAGGTCATGCTGAGATATGCGGCAGGTTTTCAAAAGCTTCACAATGAGATGCAGCGCGAGTTCTGTGACATTTCCCAAAAACAGAAGGGCATCCTTCGTGTGGGAGCGGCATCGACGCGAGGACAGATGATCCTGCCCGAAACGATTGCGCTGTTTCAGGAGACCTATCCCAATATCAATGTTGAGTTAACTGAAGGATCCAACGGTGAATTGCACCAGAAGCTGCTCAAAGGTACCATAGATCTTGCCATAGCGGATTTTTCGGAAAACCTGCCCGACATCAGCCTGACTGATTTTTACACTGAAGAAAATGTGCTTGTGATCGAGAAGCGTCTTTTTGCCAGGTGTTTTACCTTCGGTGCTGAGGAATGTGAGAGAAGGCTGCTTGCGGGGGATTACAGCGCATTGAGGGAATGCCCGTTTGTTCTGGGCGGTATCGATGATATTGACGGCAGGATCAGTCGTGACATTTTGAAGCGGGCAGGTATTGACGATCCCATTGTCACAGCGACCTCCCATAATGTGGGGATGCTGCTGCGGTTAAGCCTTAGCGGCGTCGGAGCGTGCGTCTGTCCGCAAAAGATCGTTCAGAGTGTATTGACGCCGGAACAGTTGGACGCTGTATGGGCATTCCCGCTGGGGGCGGAAACGGCAAACCGTATTCAATTTGGCTATCCAAAACAGTCCTATCAGTGGAGCGTGATTGAGAAATTCATTGCATGCGCTAAGACAGCTGTTCGCTGAGAATAAGTAAATACCGAGAACCAAATACCGGATATCGCCATGTTCTCGCGAACGCCTGATGGCCGGAGACTATAAGAATGCTGGTATCGAACAGAAAACTCCGGGTTTGATAAGGGGGTAAAACATATGCTGACGTATTGTGGAGAAAATTGCTGTAAAGAATGTAACAGGCTGTTGGAGTGCGGAGGATGTGAACAGTGCCAGACAGACGATCATTGCAATAGAAAATGATAAGTATAACCGATGTTGACATGTTTCTCTTTACCAACGAGGGGTATGAATCAGTAGTTTCATTTCCTCGTGCCAGGATTTCAGAGTGGTTGGAAGAGAAAAAATAAATCATAATTCAGGAAGGTGGAGCGACATGAAGAAACTGTTTACTGCTATAAGAGCATCTGACCTTGAATCAGTCAGATTTCTTTCTCCTTGCGAAAACCGCTAAATCAAGGAATTTCCCTGCCCGGGGTCAACACACTTCGGGACAGTGGAGATTCCTTTTTCTTTCCTCTTGATTTTCTTTCTCTCAAGGGATATAATAGGTTAGACACAACTAACTATAGCTGTGAACACTTTTGCCTGCCGAAAAGGAGTCGGTATAAGGAGGACTGAAAATGGGATTGTTTAAGGCTTTTGTGAGTCAGACACGAAAACCCGAGGGCTTTCTCGGGAAGATGATGGTCAGAGGTATGAATACCGGGCATGCCAAACTGGCGGACTGGGGCTTTACGCATCTGCCTGTCATCACGCCGGAAAGTGCCGTGGACCTGGGCTGTGGCGGCGGCCGGAACGCAGGTGAATTGCTGAGGATATTTCCGGAAGCACATGTAACGGCGGTAGATTATTCAGCAATGTCTGTGGAGAAAGCAAAGGAATATAACAAGGCGATGATCGCTGCCGGGCGCTGCACGGTTCAGCAGGGGGATGTGTCGGATCTTTTGCTCCCGGCCGGAACATTTGATCTTGCCACGGCTTTTGAGACGATTTATTTCTGGCCGGGACTTGAGAAATGCTTCGGGCAGGTAGCGAAGATACTGAAGCCCGGCGGGCTTTTCATGATCTGCAACGAATCCGACGGAACGGACGCCACCAGCCTGAAATTTGAAAAGATCATCGATGGGATGAAAAATCACACCGTGGAGGAAATCGAAGCGGCCCTGAAAGCTGCAGGCTTCTCAGAAGTCAAGAGTGATCATCATCCGTCCAGGCCGTGGATCACCGTGCTGGCGAGGAAATAAAAGGGTTATGCAAGAGATGGTGGAGAGAACCCCTTCCGTCGGGGCCGGCGGCGACTGCTGCGATTTTCATGTGGTTAAAGGGGACAGATAAGATGAGATATCATATTGAGAAAAACACCGTTCAGGAAACGCTGGTCATTCCGCTCTTCGGCCGATTGGTGTGTTCTGAACGTTTTCCGGAACTGTTTTCGGATCCTGAAGCAAAGCGGATCTGTGACTGTCTGGACTATGATTTTGAGGATAAGCGGAAAAAAATGGAATCTGCCGCAGGTCTTTTCGGTGCATTAGAAGTAGCGCAGCGGCAGTACGATCTTCGCTGTGAGGCGGTGGCGTATTTAAAAGAACACCCTAAAGCGGCAGTTGTGAACCTGGGCTGCGGTCTGGATGACACCTTCTCCAAAGTCGATAACGGGCAGTGCAGGGGTTATAACATTGATCTTCCGGATGTGGTCAAAGTGAGAAATGACCTTCTGCCGGCGGGTGATCGGGAAATGAACATTGCCTGTGATCTGAATGATTTTTCCTGGATGGACCAGATCGATGCCGGGGATGGAGCCGTCTTCTTTGCTGCAGGCGTGTTCTATTATTTCAGGACAGCGGAGGTGAAAAAGCTGTTCCAAACGATGGCAGAGCATTTTCCCGGCGGCGTACTGGCCTTTGATTCCTGCAACGAACGCGGTGCGAAGCTTATGCGTAAGACCTGGCTGAAGGAGGCCGGAATTACAGACGTCAGTGCCTTTTTCTCCCTGGAGGATGAATCAGCGCTGGCCGGATGGAGCGAACATTTTGCCGAGGTTTCGGCCAGAAGCTATATGCGCGGATACCGGGATATTTACCGAAACGTCGGTCTGCTCCACAAGCTGATGATCCGTTTCTGTGACGGCCTGGTCAGGATGAAAATCGTCAAGATCGTTTTCGAAGGGTAAGTGAATGATAAGATAATGGCTTTTAGATCAGTGTGAAGAAAAAGAGGTGTGAACATGAAACCCGATTATAAAAACTGGGTACCGAAAAGTATGGTTTACGAGCTGGCAGGCGGAACATCAGCGGCTTTGATCCTGTTCCTTCTTTTGGGAGTATCAGGAGCGGTCTTAAAGGGAAAACCGAGACTTATCTGCGGGATCCTTTTCGGAATTGGCACGATGGTTCTTTTGTTCTTTACGGTTTGGATGGGTGTGCTCCACAGAACCTTCGACTATAACGGGAAAAGGAAGCTGGCCAAGACGATCATTGACGGCACGGCGAAATATGTCAGGATCCCGGACGGCGGAACAGGCCTGGACGTGGGCTGCGGCAGCGGCGCGCTGACCATCGCCTGCGCCAGGCGGAATCCGAAGGCAGCCATGGTAGGATGTGATATCTGGTCCGGCGCCTACAAAGCCGATTTCACAAAGAAACGCTGTGAGGATAACGCGAAGGCAGAGAATGCCTCTAACGTCCGATTCGAGGAAGGAAATGCTATCCATCTTCCCTTTGCGGATGAAAGCTTTGATGCCGTGACCAGCAACTACGTCTATCACAATATTGCAGGCCATGACAAGCAGCAGCTTCTCCTGGAAACACTGCGCGTGCTGAAAAAGGGCGGGACTTTCGCGATCCACGATCTGATGAGTAAGGCCCGCTACGGAGATATGGACGCATTTGTTAAGAAACTGAAAGCTGAAGGCTTCGAAGAAGTGAAGCTCATTGATACGACAGACGGAACCTTTATGGGCAAAAAAGAGGCTTTCCTGTTAGGACTTGCCGGCTCCACACTGCTCGTTGGAAAGAAATAAACAATAATAAATGACCATGATTCTTATCAAAAAGTGAACTGCCCCCCAAAAGTTAGATTTTTGGCCTAACTTTTGGGGGGTTAGTTTATGCTGGATGGCAGCGGAGAGCCGTATATATAAAAGAAAAATTCGCAAATGTAATAAATTCAAAATGATACTATTGAATATGGACAGTAAAGTGAATATAATTAAACATAGGTGATCAAATGTTCGGCAAAAGATAACTGAGATAACTAAGCATTTTATTTGAATTTTACTAAAGAGGAGAGCAGACTTGAAAATCGGTATTATGCAACCCTATTTCTTCCCTTATATTGGTTATTTCCAGCTTTTAAATATGGTTGATAAGTATTTAATCTGTGATGATGCCCTCTATGCCAAGCATAAATGGGCATACAGGAATCGGATTTTGATTAACGGTGCACCGAGCTATTTCCGGGTAAAACTCCTGAATGTCGGTCATGATCAACGGTTTAATGAGATCAGAATATCTAATGATATCTTTGGGAAAAAGAAACAAATTCGAACCTTGGAATGTACATATAAAAAAGCACCATATTTTTCGGAAGTCATGCCCTTGCTGGAACAGGTCCTGACAGCGGATTATGATAATCTGGCAGAATATAACTTAGCGTCTATAAGGCTGGTCTGTAACTATCTGGACATCAAAACGGAAATTCTCCTTTCCTCTGAACTGAATTCTGATAAGAGCCTGAAAAAACAGTACAGTATATTTGATGAATGCAGACTTCTTGGCGGTGATAAATATATTAACGCCATTGGCGGTATGGAATTGTATGATTTTAAGGAGTTCCGGGAGAACGGCATCGAACTGGCCTTCCTGAAATCAGAAGATGTCACGTATCCTCAGTTTGGAGGGGAGTTCGTTCCGAATTTATCTATCATCGACGTCATGATGTTTAATTCTGTTCCGGAGATTAAGGGCATGCTGAACCGGTATACATTGGTTAAATCTTAGTCTTTTCTAATTGGAGTTTGTGGAGGGGGACTATTATGAAACTGATTGAGCCAACAGTGGAATTCGAAAAACAGATTCGGGAATATCGAAAAGAGTTCCTCGATTGCGGTGATTTATTGGAAGGCGCAAGCAGACTTAGAGAATTTAATTCCCCACAAGATTGGATAGCATTCTTAAATAAACTTAAAGATCCCTCGACTGTCCCCCAGGGGCGGGTTCAATTAACACAGTACATGTTTGTACGGGAAGAAGATCAGAAAATAGTCGGTATGATTAACATAAGGCATCATCTAAATGCTTATCTTGAACGGTACGGTGGTCATATCGGTTGTTCTATAGCCCCGAGCGAGCGGCACAAAGAATATGCAACATTAATGTTGAAAATGGCATTATCAAAATGCAGGGAACTTGGAATTGACAGAGTCCTTGTTACGTGCAACGACGACAATGAGGGAAGCAGAAGAATCATTTTGAAATGTGGTGGCATATACGAATCTGTTGTTTATGATTCAGCAGAAGATGAATATGTGGAGAGGTATTGGATCGATCTTTCAGAGTGAAGATGTCGGTTTAAAAGTGAAGAAGGTTAGTGATGAACAGCTCCCCGCTGCCGGATGGCAGCGGGGAGCTGTTCATATTACAAAAAGGTGATCTGGGGATATTTTTCTGTCTTATGGCTGTTCTATTGAGATCACTCGTTAAATATGGATTTAATATGAATAAATAGTCGAATAAACAACATTTAATATGTAAAGGTTCCATGATTTCTGCTGACACCATAGCAGAATTTCCCTATAATCAAAATCGAATTTTGTTATTGATCTATGGTGAAAACGATTGTTATGAGGGCGCGACTAATGAAAAAATACGGATGGCTGGTGCTTATGACCACGGGATTGGCGTTGGTTCTCGTATTCTGCCTGTATGTTCAGAAAAAGTCAGCACCTGAAGAAAATCCCCTCTCTTTTCTTTCTTTTCGTGTGGTCTCAGACGTAAACGCCGAGGCATCTGAAGAGATCCTGTGCTGGAATCAGGATGATGAAAGATGCTTTGTTTTTTTGCCTTCCTATGCAGATCTGAGCAGGACAGAAATCCGCCTGAATGAATCCATAAATTGCCGTCTGGGGGGCACAGAACTGACCCAGGGGATGAACTGCGGCAGTTTTGCTCTTGATACAGATTATGAACTGACCGGCGACGGTTTTGCCCCTAAAATCCTGCAATTTGTCCGCTCCGCCAATGTGGCGACGGTGTATATCGATACCTACTCCGGAAGCATAAACCGGGTTCAGGCAGATAAAAGCTACAGGGAAAGGGTGACAACGACCCTTTACACAGTGGACGGACGTATCGATTACCAGGGAAATAAAGATGTCATCCGGGGGCGCGGAAATTCATCCTGGTACTATGATAAAAAGCCATATAACCTGTATTTATATGAACCGGCATCCCTTCTGGGAATGGATGAAGCTGAGGAATGGGCCTTGATCGCAAACGCCTCTGACAACACTGATCTGCGCAATAAGATGATCTATGATCTTGCAGAACGTGTCAGCCCGCATCCGGGCTGGGTTCCTGGAAATGAATATGTCGATCTGTTCATCAACGGCGAGTATGCCGGCCTGTATCTGCTTTGCGAGAAAAAAGAAGATGCGGCATACAAGTTTAAAGAGAAAAATGACGAACACATTACCATTTGCCTGAATAATCATATTACAAAACTTGATGATCCTGAAACCGCATTGCGGTTAGATGATCGTATTTTCGCTGAAATTGCTGCGCCCAGCAGATCAACAGCAGCAGGATATACCTATCTGGAATCATATCTGAATGAATTCATGACCGCAATGCCTGCGGAAAACTGGAACGATTATATAGATCTGGATTCCTTTGCCAGAAAATACCTGATCGAAGAAATATTTACCAATACAGATGGCGGAGAAGCAAGTCAGTTCTATTATTGGGACCGATCCTCGGATAAACTGTATGCCGGTCCCTGCTGGGATTATGATCTGACATTGGGAGACACCACCTGGGTAGACTGGATCTCGCCATATTGTCTTATGATGCAAAGCACACTATGGTATAAGGATCTTTGGACCCATGAAGGCTTTGCCGAATATGTGCAGAAACTCTATGCTTCCGAATACCTCCCATTATTGAATCAACTGATAGAAGACTTCCCTGCCATAAAAGAAAAAATAGAAAATGCGGTAAATGCCGATCATATAAGATGGACAACGATGTATGAGAATGACCAGGACGCGGCGGCTATGCTGCAATTTCTGTCAGACCGCGTGGATTTCCTGAATTCGCTCTGGATCGATCACACGCAGTACTGCCAGGTGTCCTTTGACACACAAGGTCCGCGGGGATATCCGATCGTTTCCGTATTTGTCCCGGTGGGCAGCTCTGGCCGCCTGGTTCCAACACCGGAAGATGTGGGCATAGAGGAGGCGCCTGTCTGGTACCGGCAGGATGATGACGAGCCTTTTGATCAGGATTCCCTGATCACAGAGGATCTGACCCTGTACATCAAAGGAAGACCTGCAGCAGAAGAATCAACCGGCCTCGCCGGCAGCGTTATGGCGAAGCTGTTCATCCTGGCCATAACGATCATCCCCTTCCTTCTTCTGATCCCCGTCCTCCTTTTCATCGAGTATCGCCGCAGCCGGCCGGGAAGGAGACATGGTCATGAATAACAAAGAAGTAAAATACCGGCATGAGCTGAAATACCTCATCAGCGCAGCGCAGATCCCGCTGCTGAAAAGCCGGATCGCGGCCATTATGCGCCTGGATCCCCATGCGGGCGCTGATGGGAAATATATCATTCGCAGCCTGTACTTTGATGATTATAAAAATCGTTGCTATTATGAAAATGAGAACGGAACCGACCCCAGAGAGAAATTCAGGATACGGATCTATAACCATTCTCCGGCCGTCATTCATTTGGAATGTAAGCGGAAGGAACGGGGAAAAACCTTGAAAACTTCCGCCGGGATCACCATGGAACAGGTTAACCAGGTCATAGAAGGAGAACGCTGGACTGGCTGGGAAACACTTCCACCGCTTCTCCGCAAAATGAAACTGCAGATGGATACGCGCCTGCTTCGGCCTGTGGTGATCGTGGAATACGAACGGATTCCCTACATCTATCGAAACGGCAATGTGCGTGTGACTTTTGATATGAATGTATCATCGTCCACAGACCTGTCCGGCTTCTGGGATGAAAACCTGCACAGACGTCCCGTGATGCCGCCGGGAATGCACCTGATGGAAGTGAAATTCGACGAGTATTTGCCGGACTTTATCTACCGGGGCCTGAATCTTGGCACATTGCGTCAGACAGCCTACTCAAAATATTATCTTTGCAGAAAATATTCGCTTAAAAAGTGAAGGAGGAACCGCCATGTCAATTACTGATATTTTCAAAAAATCTTTCCTGGATGGCTACAGCAGTGCGGACATTAACATCTATACCGCGTCGGCGGCGATGCTGGTTGCCTGCTGCATGGGTCTTTACATCTTCGTGGTATACCGTGTGCTGACACGGAAAACCTTCTATTCCAAGACCTTCAACATCTCCCTGGCTGCCATCACGGTGATCACGACGGCCGTGATCATTACCATTCAGTCCAGTATTGTGGTGTCCCTGGGTATGGTCGGTGCCCTGTCCATCGTAAGATTCAGGACCGCCGTAAAAGATCCGATGGATCTGGCCTTCCTGTTCTGGGCCATCGTGGCGGGCATTATCTGCGGTGTAGGCATGGCGGAGATCGCTATAATCATGAGCCTGCTGCTGACGGTCGGCATCGTCGTGCTGGATAAGCTGCCTGTGGCGAAGGCGCCGATGATCCTGGTGGTGAACGCTTCTGATCCGGACGCGGAAAAAAAGGATCATGGATGCAGTGGCAAAGCATACCGGCCACAGCACTGTGAAATCCCGGAACATGACCGGAAATACGCTGGACCTGATCGTGGAACTGCGGACCTCGGCAGGCAGCGAATTATTGAAAGATATTTTGCAGGAAGAAGGCGTCACGTCTGCTTCCATGCTGTCCCATGACGGGGAAGTGACATTCTGATCGTTATGAGTAACGCAATACCGAAGTGTAAAATGAACGCCGGTGCCTTTTCGGACACCGGCGTTCATTTTGCCCTGCGTTAACGTTTAATATTCTTTCCTGTTGATTTTCTTCTGTCAGTGGGATATAATGAATAGGAGTTAGGAATAACTAACCACACCGGAAGATGAATACTTATCAGGGGCGGGAATAGCAGTTAGAGTATTTGGGGAGGACCGAAAATGGGACTGTTTAAAGATTTTGTAAGTCAGACGCGTAAGCCGGAAGGGCTGCTTGGAAAGATGATGCTGGGCGGCATGAACTCCGGACATGCCAAATTGGCAGACTGGGGCTTTTCGCATCTGCCTGAAATGACACCGGGCAGAGCCGTGGACCTGGGATGCGGCGGCGGACGGAATGCAGGTGAGCTGCTGAAGAAATATCCGAAAGCGCATGTGACCGCGGTAGACTATTCCGCCCTGTCTGTGGAGAAGGCCAGGGATTACAACAAGGCTATGATCGCCGCGAAACGGTGCAAAGTCCTGCAGGGGGATGTGTCGGATCTGCAGCTTCCAGCGGAAGCGTTCGACCTTGCCACAGCTTTTGAGACAGTTGATTTCTGGCCGGGGCTTGAGAAATGCTTTTCGCAGGTAGCGAAAGTGCTGAAGCCCGGCGGAACCTTCCTGATCTGCAATGAATCGGACGGGACCGATCCTGTAAGCCTGAAGTATGAAAAGATCATTGACGGTATGAAGAACTATACGGCGGAGGAGTATAATAATATGAATAAAGTGACTTTAAAGATCGATGGCATGATGTGCGGGATGTGTGAAGCTCACATTTGCGACACGATACGAAAGGCAGTCCCTTCGGCGAAGAAGGTCGCAGCCTCCAGAAGCAGGAAGGAAGCTTCTTTTCTGACTGAGGTCGCTGTGGATTCAGGAAGCCTGAAGGCCGCGATCGATGCAACAGGCTATACCTGCCTGGGCATTGATTCGGCGCCCTATGAAAAGAAAGGCTTGTTCGGACGAAAATGAAAACGGTCGTCTGGGGACTCCTGATCCCATTCATCGGGACAACAGCCGGCGCTGCCTGCGTATTCTTTCTGAAAAGAGACCTCAGGGCCGGTGTTCAGCGTGCTTTGACAGGCTTTGCAGCAGGGGTCATGGTGGCGGCATCGATCTGGAGCCTGATCGTTCCTGCCATCGAACAGTCAGCGGATAAGGGAAGATGGGCGTTCCTGCCGGCTTTTATCGGGTTCTGGGCGGGCATCCTGTTCCTGCTCCTTCTGGATCATGTGATCCCCCATCTGCACAGGAGCATCGATCAGGCCGATCAGACAGAAGGGCCGAAAGCTAACCTGAACCGGACAGCCATGATGGTACTGGCGGTGACGCTCCACAATATCCCGGAAGGCATGGCGGTCGGTGTTGTCTATGCCGGTCTGCTTTCCGGCTCGGCGAATATCACCGCAGGCGGGGCATTGGCCCTGGCCCTGGGGATCGCGATCCAGAACTTCCCTGAAGGCGCGATCATCTCCATGCCGCTTTTTGCGGAAGGAAAAAGCAAGCCAAAATCCTTCTGGCTTGGCACTTTTTCAGGCGCGGTGGAACCGGTTTTCGGCGGTCTTACAGTGTTGGTCGCCAGTCTGGTGATTCCTGCGATGCCGTATCTCCTTTCATTTGCGGCAGGTGCCATGCTGTACGTGGTCGTGGAGGAACTGATCCCTGAGATGTCAGCAGGAGAGCATTCCAATATCGGCGTCGTATTTTTTGCCGTTGGCTTCAGCCTGATGATGGCACTGGACGTAGCATTGGGATGAGGCGTGCATGATAAAATATTACACTCAGAAAGGCGGAAACGAGATGAAACCGGATTATAAAAACTGGATGCCGAAGGGAATGGTCCTCTCCGGCATAGGCATAACTGCGCTTTTGCTGTTCCTGTTTATTGTGTTTGGCTTTACAGGCCTGACAGGCGGCAGACTAAAGGTGGTCCTTCGCATTGTTTTCCTGATCGCTGCGATCATTGGCCTGTGTATTTCGGCCTGGATGGTACTCATGTACCGCGCCTTTTCCTACAACGGCAAGCGGCAGATGTCAAAGCAGATCATTGAAGGGATCGCAGAATGCCTTAAGCTGCCCGACGGCGGCAAGGGCCTGGATGTTGGCTGCGGAAGCGGCGCTCTGGCGATTGCGGTAGCGAAACGGAATCCCAAGGCTGAAGTAATCGGAATTGACCGTTGGGGGAAA
>JAEIGA010015638.1_pt1 | contig 11550 bp, 4 predicted proteins | sample 9270691 | NCBI WGS metagenome assembly JAEIGA01 (sample SAMN17057246, study PRJNA624740) | gut metagenome | biome: biome; isolation source: fecal sample | host: Bos grunniens | place: China: Xizang | collected 2019
CCGGGTACTTCCGCCCCTTCCGCGGAGGCAACTCCCGAGGAATTGTTTAACTATGGGGTGAACATGTACAATGCCAAAAACTATGAGGAGGCGGTGAAGTGGTGGCGCCTTGCAGCCGAGAATGGGCATGCCAAAGCTCAGAACAACTTGGGCGTGTGCTATGATAATGGCGATGGCGTGGCGAAGAATGCCGAGGAGGCGGTGAAGTGGTATCGCCTCGCTGCTGAGCAGGGACATGCCGGGGCGCAGTTCAACTTGGGCGTGTGTTATGAGCAAGGCTCAGGCGTGGCGAAGAACGCCACGGAAGCGGTGAAGTGGTACCGCCTCTCTGCTGAGCAGGGGAATGCCGGGGCGCAGTGCAACTTGGGCGGGTGCTATGCTAATGGCTCAGGCGTGGCGAAGAATGCCGAGGAGGCGGTGAAATGGTATCGCCTTGCCGCTGAGCAGGGGCATGCCATGGCTCAGAACAACTTGGGCGGGTGCTATGCTAATGGCTCAGGCGTGGCGAAGAATGCAGAGGAAGCGGTGAAGTGGTGCCGCCTTGCTGCTGAGCAGGGGCATGCCATGGCTCAGAACAACTTGGGCTTGTGCTATGTGAATGGCACCGGTGTGCCGAAAAATGCCGCGGAGGCTGTGAAATGGTTTCGTCTTGCAGCCGAGCAGGGGGATGCACAGGCTCAGAACAACTTGGGCGTGTGCTATGAAACGGGCTCAGGCGTGGAGGCGAATGCCGCGGAGGCGGTGAAGTGGTACCTCAAGGCTGCTGAGCAGGGGGATGCCGGGGCTCAGAACAACTTGGGCTTCTGCTATGCACAAGGCATCGGCGTGCCGAAGGATGCTGAGGAAGCGGTGAAATGGTACCGTCTCGCTGCTGAGCAGGGGCATGCTGATGCTCAGTTCAATTTGGGTGTGTGCTATTATCATGGCATCGGCGTGAAGCGCAATAAGAAGAAAGCCAAAGAATGGTACCGCAAGGCTGCAGCCCAGGGGCATGAAGCTGCCAAGAAGGCTCTTCGCGAGGACTTTTGAGTAGGTTTGCCCAGCCTGCGCACCACCGTGGTTGGTTTACGCCTGCGGTGGTGCGTTTTGTTTTGTGGAGATTCTCGGAAGTCGTATTCACGATGGCGCGGAAGGTGGAGTGAGATAACAAATCTTTCGGAGCATGGGACTTTAGGCCCATTAATACACGCGAGGCGAATCCGTAAGTGGGATTAAAGTCCCTCACTCCGATTGAATGAATGTTACAAACTCCCCATCAACTTCCGATTGATCAAACACCGGTGACAAAAGAGCCCCCCTCCTATATTCGGTAGGAGGGGGGCTGCTCTCAGAGTTCGAAGCCGTCCGTGGTCTGCACGCCCGGTTTGGGGTAAATGACCATGCCATCGGGGGTGCTGCCGGAGCTGTGCCGCATGATGCGGGTGATGTTGCCCGCGGCATCTGTGGTGAAGATGAAGGTGTGCCTGCCGATGCGGAAGTGGCGTGGGGTCTCCGTGCGGAAGCTGTGGGTGCTGTTGCCGGTGGGGGAGAGGCGAATGATGGTGAGCGTGCAGCCATCCGCCGAGAGGGAGATGATATCCCGGGCAATGTGGTTTCCCTGCTGATGCTCAATGGTAACAGAGCCGATGTGGGAAACCATGCCCGAGGGCGCCGGGGCTGCCGTGAGCATGGGAGTGCTGAGCAGCCCGGCTACCAAGAGGATTTGAGTACAAATGTTCATGGTGGCGGTGCAATTATTTGCTGATGACCTTGGTATTCGGGGAGAGGCCGTAGGTTTGGGGCTCATACATGAGCTGGGCGGAGGCGGGGGGCGCGGTGGCGGAGCCGGCGCGACGCACGCGGGCGTAGTAGCTCATGTTCAGGAGGTCACGGCCTGCCCAGCGGGTGCAGAAGCCGCGCACGCGGTGGGCTTGGAACTCGCGGTTGTCGAACCAGTGGCTCCAGGGTTGCCACTCCAGCCCCGCAGCCTGTGAGGGGATGGCGGGGTTGATGGCCTCCAGGTTGGAGGGCAGGTAGTCCTCCAGCACAAAGTACTCCAGGTCTTTCTCCGCCTTGGCGCAGGTGAGGGTCACGCGCACCACATCGCCCACCTTGAAATCCGTGCAGGGTACCCAAGCGCCTTGCTCATTGCGGCACTCGTAAATGCGGGTTACCTGCAAGCCCTTTTCGGTGACACCTGGGTACTCCGTCTGCTCAGGCTGGGCCTTGAACTTGGCGGAAACGTAGACGGTGCCCTGCGTGCGGGTGATGACGGTGGGCAGCTCTGCCAGGGTGGCAGGCTTGGCGGGGGTGATGGCGGTGATGCCGTTGCCGAGGCTGAGCTGTGAGCCGTCTTGCAGGGTAACGGTGGCATTCGGGTTGCCTGCGGGGGTGAGGCGCAGGTACTCATGCAGGGCAATGAGCATCCAGCCGCCATCCCAACCGGTGGCGTGGCGGTAGTCGTGCCCCACGACGCGCATCCACTTGAGGAAGGACTCATGGCAGGTGGCTTTGTTGCGGTGCATGGCAGCCAGGAAGATGATGCTGGCGTTCGAGCGCGAGCTGCGGAACCAGGGCAGGTTGCAGGCGCGGGGGTGGAAGGGCTCGCAGTAGTCCGCCGCGAGCTGCTCGCGCAGGGCATTCTGAGCCATGGCGCGGTCCAGCGCCTCGGTAATCAGCGCTTCATCCCCGAGGGTGCGGGCGCAGGCGTAGAGGATGTGCGGTGACATCGCCTTCCACACGTCGGCGTCTTTGCGCATCTCTTTGATGTAGTCGCTGAGGTAGCTGCGCAGGCGCTTCATGGTGTGCTCCGGCACGCTGTAACCGCGATCCGTGGCGAGGGTGAGCACCAAGCCGGCATAGGCGGAAGCCCAGGGGCTGCTGGTGTTGCAGGTGCAGTAGGCACCGGAGGGCCAGAAACCCATGCCGCCATCGTGGCGCTGGCACTTCACCAAGCGCTCAATGCCGGTGAGCACAATCTTGCGTGCCTCCTCCGCCGGGGTGGCGGCCATGGTGGGGCTGAAGGGTGCCATGCGGTCGTAGAGCAGCCAGGGCAGCAGTGAGGTAGCGTAGCGCTCCGTGCAGCCGTAGCCGGTGCTCAGGGTGAGCTCCATGCACTCATTGAGGTGCAGCAGCGGGTTGGCGGAGAGCTGCAGCTCTACATCTGCGCGGGTGGAGCTTGCGAGCTCCGGCGCAGCAAGTGCTGCTACCTTGAGCGGCTCAGAGCCTTCATCCAGCACCAAGCGGTGAGCCTCGCGCAGGACGGGGGCGGGGAACTTCACCTCGAACACGCCCTCCACCGCATCACTACCGGCAGCGGCGGTGGCTACCCAGTGCAGCTTGCGCTCGCCCTCCTCCGTGGCGGTGTAGTCAAAGTACAGGGTGGAGGTGGATTTTGCCTTGAGGGTGACCTGCTGCGGGGCTTGCGCGCCCTCCAGCTGCACGTTCCAGGTGCCATCGGTGTCCGTATTGTTGGTGATGGTGAGCGGCAGGCGCAGGCGGTCCCCCACGCTCATGAAGAGGGGGGTGCCGGGGGTGAGCATGACGGGCTGGCTCACGGTGAACTTGTTCTGCGCATGGCCGAAGCACTTGCCATCCGCCCCGAGGGCAATGGCGTACACTTGGTAAGTGGTGAGGGTATCCGGCAGCTTGACCTGCACGGAGAACTTGCCCTCCGCATCCACCGGCAGGGCGGGTGCCCAAATGGCGACGGGCGCAAAGTTGGTGCGCAGGCGCGGTGCGGGGGTGGCGGCCTCTCCGCCGCTGCCCGCTGTGGTCACTGCGTCCGCATCTACACCCCAGTGGGCGCCTTCAGGTTCCGGAGCCGGAGCTGCGCATTCCTCCACGCACGGGGCGCAGGCATCGAAGGTGGCGGACTCGCAAGCCACGACATCCGCGCGATCCACGGAGTAAGCGGCGCGCTTAGCGGCTCTGGGGGCGCCGCCCATGGCCATATTGCGGGGGGCGGGGCCCATCTCCAAGCTCTCATACGGGTGTGCGTGAGAGCGCAGCAAGGTGCCCTCACCCACGATTTCGCCCTGCCACAGCCCCTGCAGCAGCTGGCTGCGGAACTTGCCCTCCGTGGGTTTCATGGGGGCGGGCAGTTGCTCATGGCGGGGGTAAATACCATGTACCCACACATTGGTGAAGAAGGTGCCGGGGTTGTCGAGCTTGTAGCCACCACCCGCGCTGAGCATGCCTTCATCCACCGCGAAGAGGGTGACCTGCGTGGCGGGGGCGGGTTTGCCATCCGGGCCGAGCACGCTGCCGCTGAGCGTTATCTCCGTGCCGGGGGTGGGGTGCTGTGCGGGCAGGTGCAGCTCTGTGGCAAGCTTGTACTGCACGCGCTCTACCTCTGCGGAGCCGGTGGCGGTCTCCAGCGCGCTGTATTGACCATTGCGTGCCAGCGGGAGCATGACAGCCACGTTCACATTGCCGTACTCCGCATCCGTCAGCGGTATGTTCCAGGTGTTTTCACCCTTCTGCACAGTCACAGCCTTGGCAGCGCGGGCTCCTGCCACGCTGATGAGCATGACAGTGGCCTGCCCCTCGTTCTCGAAGTGAGATTTCACCTGCACCGTGCGCTCCTCCACCTTGCAGGTGAGCTCACGGCTGAGCCTGCCGGGCTCATCATCACGGGTGTCGTACCAGTACATGTGGCGCTGGGTGATGAACTCACGCCCGGCGGTGTCTTTACCGCTGATTTCCAGGTAGAAGCGGGAATCACCCGCCTCCTTGCCGAGGGATTCCAGATACTTGCGGCGAATTTCTCTGATGCCCATGGGCACACCGTTGGTGGCGTTGGCGGGCACGGTCAGGTCGCCCTCCCACACGGTGGTGGGTTCCTCTTGGCTGAGCACCACGTTGTTGGGCAGGGTGGTGCGCTTCTGCTGCCGGGTAATCAAGCGCAGGTGCACCGTCTGCTCGCGGTCCAGTATGTTGCTGCCGTTCTCTGCTCCATTGCTGACATTGCTGTACAGAGACAGCATGTCCTCGTTGAAATCCGTCCTGACGCCGAAGTCCGCCGGGTGCATGGTTTGGCGGCTGCGGTTGAGTTTGATGGGCTCCTCGCGGTCATTCACCACAAAGCCGCTCACGTGCAGGCTCCATTCACCGCTCATCAGGGCATCCGTATGCAGGTAATCGAACTTGCCGGTGTAGGTATAGGTGCCATCCTCACCCAGGGTGACGCTCTCCGACCATTGGCGGGGCTGTATGTGGGGCTTCACCTGCTTGCAGCCGGGCGGGCAGTTGTTCTCATTGTAATCGTAGGAGAGGGTGAACTCCAGCTCTGCCTTGGCACCGGAGAGCGGCACGGAGTTCAAATCCTGCGCGCTGAGGGTGTAGGTGAACTCCTGCGGGCGCACGGGCTCCACCTTCAGCTCACCCTTGGCGGTGAAGGCATCTCGCCGGAACTCCTCGCAGGGTACGTACACCTCATCGCGGTATTTGTTGCCGTCCGCCTGTATGCTGATGCGGTAGGTACCCACCACATCCTCATCACCCTTCGGCAGGTCGAATGAAATGTCGAACGCGCCGTATTCGTTCACCTTGAGCTCCTTGCGGATAAACTCTTTGCGGTTCGGGCGGCTGACGATTACCTCCACCTTGCTCACCTTGGGCAGGGCGGGCTCACCCAGCGCGGACACACTGCGCAGCACGCCACGCAGGTGCACGGTATCTCCCGGGCGGTACAGGGGGCGGTCCAGCACGGTCATGATGCGGCGGTCCGTCTCCATGCGGGGGGCATCCCCGCGCCAGTGCACGGTGCGGAAGTCATCCCCGCACTGTACCATGAGCTGCGGTGTTTTGCGGCCGTTATTGGGGATGGCGGGCATTACCGCCACGCCGTCCGTCACGGTGGAGAGCTCTTTGCCACCGCCGTTGAGCAGCAGCACCTTGCCCTCCGTCAGCTGGCTGCCGTCCGACAACTTGTGCAGCACGAGCGCCTTGTCCGTGTTGATGAGGTTCAGGTCCGTCAGCTGCACGGAGGACCACATCTCATAGTCCATCAAATCCTCCGGCAAGCCCAGCGCGCTCAGGGCGGCGCGTACGGCGGGCGCTGCCTCGGAGCGGATGGCGATGATGTAGAAACCCGCGGGGGCACTGCCGCCGCTCAGAGCATCCAAATCGAGCGCGGTGTGGGCGTAGCCCGTCAGGGCATCCCCGGTGGCGGCGACATCCAGCACCTGCTCGGCGGAGAACTCCACACCCTCCAGCTTGGAGCGCAGAGCTGCGAAGTCCGGCACGGTGGACTTGAGCTTGGCAATCTCGCGTTTCAGGTTTTTGAGGGCGGCTTTTTGCTCCTTCTCATTCTCCAGCCCGGTGGCAATGCGCTTTTCGAGCAGGGCGAGGTTGTAGGTAAGCTGAGCCAGGCGCTGTTCCGCCTCCTCGGCCTTCAGGGAGAGCTTGCCGTGGTGCTGCAGGTACTGCTCTGCGCTGAGACGAGCCACGCTGATGTGCAGCTTGCTGTTGTTGATGCTCTCCAGCAGCACCTTATGCTCGCCCTTGAGCGGCAGCAGGGTGGGGGAGTTCAGCGGGGTGTCGAAGCTCAGCACGGGCTGCATGCCGTTCACGGTGTAGCGGTGGCAGTGGTCGCAGGCGGTGCTTTGCCCCAGCATGGCTTGCGTGCCGGCTTTGATGATGATGTCCGGCGTCACCGGCAGCTCTTCCGTGCCTTCCACGGTGAAGAAGAGGGCATTCGTGTAGGGGGCATCATAGCCCACTTGGGTGTCATTGTTGCGGGTGTGGGAGCTGCACACATTCGGCTTCGGCTCCTCCAGGCGGAAGGTGATGGTCTTGCCGTTGAGCTGCAGCGTCTTGCTCTTGCCATCCTCCGCGGTGGCAGCCACGGCATCACCCACGCGGATTTCCACTGCGCGGAAAATGTCCGTCACATTCGCCTCCAACACCGGGGCGGAGAAGCGGATGCCGCCGCACAGCGTGGCCTTGCCGTCCCGCTCCTCGGTAAAGAAGCCTGCGTAGGTGCTCATCTCCTTCTCGAGGGTGAGGCGGTCCAGCCTGCCGCTGACAAAGCCGGAGCCTTCCTCCGCCACGGCATGCACATCCCACGTCTTGGTGGGGTCCAGCGCCTCCGTGGGGGTTACGAGCACATAGCCGGGCACGGGCAGCTCCTCATGGAAGCCCTGCAAGCCCTCCGCGCCGGGTTTCAGCCCCAGCTTTTCCGGGGTGCGCAGCAGCTCTGCCACTTTGTGCGGGGGGAGGTGTTTGATGAGCACTTGGCTTGCTTGGGCGGGCACGGTTTTGCCGTAGCTCAGGGAGTTGCTCTTCAGCACCTCGCGGAACTCATAGCGCACGGCGGAGGTGGTGGAGAAGTTTTGCTGCTCGCGGGTCAGTGCCGTGTGTGAGTACACGCACAGTGCCCCGCCCGCCATGCCGGGGTTGAGCGGCGCCACATTCAGCGGCTGCGCCTTGGGGGAGAACTCGAAGGCGGGCTCGGGCATTTGCTTGCCACCCAGGTACTTATCCACCCCCGGGCGGAAGGCCAAGCGGTACTTGGTGGCAGTTGCCGTACCCGGCACAAAGGTGATGAGCAGCTTGTCCTGGTCCGTCCAGCGGGCTTTGGGTTGGTACTGCGGGTCGCCGGTGATGTCGAAGAGATCCAGCCCGCGCTGCTCGGGCGTGGCTTGCTCATTGTAGCCGTTCTCCACAATGCCGGTGGACACCACGGGTTCATCAAACTTAATCAGCACGGAGTCCGACCCGCGGTGGCGCACACTATCTGCCATGGCGGTACCCATGCTCATTGCCAGCAGCACCATTGCTGCCGCCATTCCTGTTTTTCCGGTTCTGTTCATCATCATGAATCCTCCCTGTTTCATTGCCAATATACTAGCATGCATATTCCGCTATGCAAGCAAATTTCACTGATGTTAATGCACCCCACCACCCATTCCGCGAAAAAAATGTGCTGTTTTCGTTTTTTTGTTGGCTCTGTTAAAGTTTATGGTTTGAGGCCACTATTTGCTCTGCGCGATAAATCGGAAGTTGAAAAGTAAATTGCTACGCCGTGGCAGGCGCCGTCGCTCGCAAATTATTCAACAATCACCTCGCTGCGGGCACAAAAACACCGCCACCGCAGGGTGCGGGGGCGGTGTGAGGTAATCAAATGGTGGGAAAATCACTTCTGCCCGCGCAGCGCCGGCAGCACATTCTGCTCAAAGTTCTCCACATTGGCGCGAATGCGCTTCGCAGCACGGCTGTTCGGTGCAGCCTCAAGCGCAGCCTTGTAGCACTCATACATCTTCATGTAATCGCCCAAGAAGGCGTAGCTGTCACCCTTTGTGCTCAGCGCTTCTTGGCGCACCTCAGGGTCAAGGTCCGGTCGAGCCATGAACTCATCCAGACGGCGGATGCTGTCCTTGAGCTCATCCGGCGAGAACTTGCCCGCAAAGGTGGAGGTCATGGCACGCAGCTCTTCGAACTGAGCCACACGCTTCTCGGAGTCCGTGCCGTAGCCGGCATAGCCGAGGGTGTTGTCGGGGTCCAGCGCGTTAATCTCACGGATGACGCTCACGTACTTCTCACGGCAGGGCAGGGGCAGCGCCTCCAAGCCCTTGTGCAGCGCCTTTGCCTTGGCCATACCGCTCAGCTTTGCTGCCTCCGCAAAGGCTGCATCACGTGCGGCGCGCTTCTTCAGGCCCGCCTCCATCAGCGGCATGTACTCCTCCGGCGTGCGGCGTGCACCGTGTATGATTTCATACGGCATGCCGTTCTCGTCCATCAGCACCACACCGGGGAGCCCCTCAATGCGGTATGACATGAGCAGATTCTCACGGCGGCGCTTCTCCTCATCCGGAATCTTGGCCACCAGTGCCGGGTTGCGGGGGAAATCCACGGATACCAAGATGTACTTGCTGCCGTACGCCTTATCAAAGGCCTCCGACTCCACAATCTTGGTGCGCAGGTGGATGCAGGCCGTGCACCAGTCCGTGCCCGTGAAGTCCACAAATATGTCCTTCTTCTCGGTTTTGGCCTGTGCCAAGGCTGTATCCATATCCGGTGCCTCCGGCAGGGCCAGAGCGGGCAGGGTGAGGGCGAACATGGCGCCCATGAGTGTCTTGATGTTCATTTCCGTCGGTTTTCTATGGTGGTAAAATCTCTTTTGCTCAGGGGGTGCCACAGGCGCTTACTTCGCGCGCCGGCGAGCGGTGAAGTTCAGCTGGCTCAGTAGGTCTTTGCCACGGTAGGGTGGTACCACGCGCCCTTTGCGCCTCTTCACCGTTTGGATGAAGAGCCTCAGCGCTTCCACAATGACCCGTGAGCGTGTGACCCCAAGCTCCTTCGCTGCCGCATCCAGCCTTGCCAATAAGGGTTGCGGACACCGAAACGCTACCAGTTTTGAACTCATGCCTATTATTTAACATATTCTCCCCGCCTCCGCAACAAAAAAATGCCCGATTTGTTCTTTTTTCCGATAAAAATGGTAGTATTTTGCGGAAATGAAGCGCCGACTTCCGAAAAAACGGGTGGGATATTCAGGGAGGGGCGCACATGCTGTGTGTCATGGCGTGATTGTCGCTTGATAGGGGAGGGGTGAGGTGGTATTCTAAAAGAATGAAGCAACTGGTGGCGATTATAATGATGCTGACGGCGGCTGTGGCCTATGGCTGGCAGCCGGTGAATGAGAATGCGCCTGAGCCTGCGCGAGAGTTCCGCGCAGCGTGGGTGGCAACGGTGTTCAATTTGGACTGGCCATCGCGCGCGGGCTTATCCGCAGCGCAGCAAAAGGCGGAGCTCATCAGCATTTTGGACACGGCGGTGAAGCTGAAGTTCAATGCCATCATTCTGCAGGTGCGCCCGAATGCGGATGCGCTCTACAAGTCATCCTATGAGCCGTGGAGCTGCTGGCTGAGCGGTGCCGGCGTGAACCCGGGCTATGATCCGTTGGCCTTTGCCGTGGCAGAGGCGCACAAGCGCGGGCTGGAGCTGCACGCGTGGTTCAACCCCTTCCGCGCCACCATCAGCGGCAAAGCCGTGGGCAAAAACCACATTTCCCGCACCAACCCCGGGCTGTTGAAGAAAGCCGGTTCCACGCAGATTCTCAACCCCTCCAGCAGTGCCGCCCAAAAGCACGTGCTCGCTGTCATCATGGACGTGGTGCGCCGTTATGATATTGACGGCGTTCACTTGGATGACTACTTTTACCCCTACCCGCCCAACCACAACATCTCGGACGGCAAGAGCCCCTCTCAGCGCCGCGCCGCCATTGACTCCTTTGTCAGCAATCTGTACAGCCGTGTGAAGGCGGAGAAGCCTTGGGTTCGCGTGGGCATCAGCCCCTTCGGCATCTGGCAGCCGGGCTACCCCTCAGGGGTGGAGGCCGGTGTGAACGCCTACGAGCACCTCGCCTGTGATGCCCGCAAGTGGCTCTCCAAGGGCTGGGTGGACTACCTCGCCCCGCAGCTTTACTGGCGCATCAAAGGCCCGCAGAGCTTCACCGCCCTCATGCAGTGGTGGGCTTCCGTGAACCCCAAACGCCCCGTCTGGCCCGGTATTGCCAGCGTGCGCATCAACAGCTCTGAAGACCCCGGCCGCCCCGCCTCCGAAATCGGCGCCCAGGTGGATGCCTCGCGCAAGCTCGCCCGCCAAAGCTGTGGCCAAATCTTCTGGAGCTGGCGCTCCATCGGCAGCAATCGCGGTGGCGTGCAGTCCCAGCTCAAGAAGCGCTATACCTCCTACGCCGTGCCTCCGGCCATGCCCTGGTGCCGTGATAGCATACCCGGTCGCCCTGCCGTGGCGGCGCAAGATGCCGGCAAGGTCATCAAAATCTCTTGGCAAGCGCCGGACAAACGTGCCCGCAAGTGGGCAATTCAGGCCGGCACCTCCCGTGGCTGGTACACCGTTTGCGTGTTGCCCGGCTACCAAAGCAGCGTCACCCTGCCGGCCTCATACTTCAGCAATGCCTCCCGCATTGCCATCCGCCCCATCTCCGCCTGCGGTCAAAGCGGCACCCCGGGCGTGTTGCGCAGGTAATACCCCGGTACCGAGTGTTCAGCATTTTTGCTGCATACGCGGCTCTCACAGCGCACAAAAGGTAGCGAGTGCCCGCTACCCCGCGCGGTGAGAGCCGCCTGTTTTTGGCGCTGTTAAATTTATGGTCGGTCTGCTATGCGTACTGCGCGATAAATCGGAAGTTGAAGGGGGAATTGTTGGATAATTTGCGAGCGCAAGCGAGCCTAATTCGGAGCCCCGGAGGGGCGCCATATAATAGCCCGCGGTGGAGCCCCGCAAGGGGCGGAACCCCGGGAAAAGACCAAAAAAACAAAATGCGAACCCCGAAGGGGTGGCATATAATGCGCGGACCGGAGCGAAGCGACGCTCCGCGCTGGTGGGCGCGTGTTTTGTTTGTGCGTTAATATCCCATTGATAACGCGATGTCATAAGACGAATTGCGGCATGCGGGATTTTTTCGCACTTACGTGCTCCGGGCGGGTTATGCCACCCGCATACCGTCTCGGCAGGCCTCGACTGGCTGCGGGTTCTGAGTTTCTTTTTCTTTCGTTTCCTAGGGCTTACGCCCTAGGCTAAGTTAGGTCACCCGCTGACGCG
>JAEIGA010015639.1_pt1 | contig 11550 bp, 12 predicted proteins | sample 9270691 | NCBI WGS metagenome assembly JAEIGA01 (sample SAMN17057246, study PRJNA624740) | gut metagenome | biome: biome; isolation source: fecal sample | host: Bos grunniens | place: China: Xizang | collected 2019
ATCATTACTAATGGTAGTATTTGCTAAAAAATGATTATCTTTGCATTACTAATCAATTGAATATGACAAAAATTATATCTATATTGAACCATAAAGGAGGAGTTGGTAAAACGACTACATCCATTAATCTTGCGGCTGGTTTGCAGCAGAAGAAAAAGAAAGTAATGGTAATTGATTTGGATGGGCAAGCAAATCTTACGGAATCATTTGGCTATTCTATTGAGGAACCACAGACAATATACGGGGCAATGAAAGGCGAATATCCACTTCCTGTACTAAAAACAGAAAGCGGACTTTCTCTTGTCCCTTCATGTCTTGATTTGTCTGCTGCTGAATCCGAACTTATTAATGAGCCAGGACGTGAAATGATACTTCGGGGGTTGCTTGCCAAATATGAGGGGACTTCCAAGTATGATTACGTAATTATAGATTGTCCTCCATCGTTAGGCTTGCTTACTTTGAACGCTCTCACTGCGGCTGACTACCTGATAATACCTGTGCAGGCTCAGTTCTTGGCGATGCGTGGTATGGCAAAAATCATGAATGTGATAAATATTGTCCAGGAAAGATTGAATCCAAATCTGAAGATAGGAGGGATTGTCATTACTCAATACGATGGCAGGAAGACTCTAAATAAGAGTGTAACTGAGTTAATCAAAGACTCATTCTGTGATAAGGTGTTCCAGACAATCATAAGGGACAATGTATCTTTGGCGGAAGCTCCGATTAATGGAAAAACAATCTTTGAATATAGTAAAAATAGCAAGGGTGCTCAAGATTACCTATCTTTAGCACAAGAAGTAATAAAACTCAAATAATACGATTATGGGAAAGAGCGACCAACTTAAAAATAGTATGAAAGGCGGTCTTAACGGACTTATTACATCAACAGCCCCGGCAACAAGAGAAGAAACGACGACTAGCAATGCATCTGAAGTAGAAAAGGCTGTTCATTGCAACTTTGTAATCAAGAAGAGTATTCATACACGTATGAAATATCTTGCTATTGATAAGAACATGTCTCTCAAGGATATTGTAAATGCAGCAATGGAAGAGTATTTGAATAAGTATGAAATAAAGAGGTAATTACCTATCCGTCAAATCTTATCTGACTGGTATATCTAATGGAGATTGTCTTGGTTCACCCATCTGTTTCTTCTTTAGATTAGGAACGTCAATGCTGACAGATTCATCCAAACTGATAAACTTGTATGGGATTGCACGACTGAGTGACAACCGTGCAGATTATATTCTGTGTTTATCGGAGCAAATAGGAGTTGACGGTAAAAGATACTGAAGGTTTCAAAAGAGTGGTGTCGACATATTCAATCCTAATGAAGCTAACAGACACACAAAGATTGACCTGCATTTAAAACAACTTTTCCATTTTCATGTGTAAGGCTTACTTGTAATGAGTGAGCCTTTTATTTCTTAATCGACAAAAACTCTATAAAAAGCATTTCTTAATCGACAAAAACTTCATTTTTTGAAGTCAAGATGATTCTTAATGGAAAATTTCGCTATAGTCAGAATAAAAGAACAATTCTAAATGCTTAATCAATAAAAGTGTTCAATTTTGGCCCTTATTCGACAAAAACTCCCAAAAACACACCTCTTATTCGACAAAAATATCTATTTTTGCATTGGATTTAATATCTTAATAGAAAAAAATGGCAAAGAATAGTTCAATACAGAATGTCTTGGAAGTAATGATGGCTTCTTCTGACAAGAATGATTTGAGCCGGAAGGCAGAAATGTTGAAGAAGGGTACAATAAGAAAGATTGCTCCAAAGGTATATACTACCAATATGGAAGACAGTCCTGAAGTAATTATCCGCAGGAATTTGTTCTACATATTAGGACAACTGTACCCTCGTGCGGTCATAAGCCACAGGTCTGCTTATGAGCTGAAGCCGACAGCAGAAGGTGATATATTTCTAACCTATTCATATACCAAGAACGTTTCTTTGCCAGGAATAAAAGTACACCTATTGCAAGGACCGAAAGGTACGGAACACGATATGCCTTTCATTGAAAATCTCTATATCTCCAGTGCGGAACGCAGGACTTTGGAAAATCTTCAGAAAGGCAGGGCACGTTCTGGGGTGTCCAAATGTATGCCCCGTACATTCGTTGAAGAGAATTTGGAACGGATGCTTCAAATAAATGGTGAAACTTACATCAATAAGTTCCGTGACAAAGCCAGGGATATTGCTACAGAACTGGATATGGTTGAAGAATTTGAGACCTTAAACTCCATTATCGGTGCACTATTGTCAACTCGACCGACTGAAATACTCACATCTGAAAGTGCAGCAGCAAGAGCTAAAGGGGAACCGTTTGATTCTGAAAGAGTACAACTTTTTGGCACATTGTTTCAAGCACTTCACAATGAACAGTTTCCTTATATAGACGAACCCAATGTTGAAAATTCGGCTTTCAGAAATTTTGCATTCTTTGAAAGCTATTTCTCCAACTATATTGAAGGAACTGAATTTGAAATTGAAGATGCGTGGCAAATAATTGAGACTGGCCAGCCAATGCCTGCACGTAATGCTGATTCACATGACGTTTTGGGTACATTCCAGATTGTTGCAAGCCGAAGAGAAATGCGACGTACCCCCGCATCATCGGACGATTTGATTGAGCTGCTTCAAGACAGGCATCGAATAATGATGGCTGCCCGACCTGACAGAAATCCGGGAATGTTCAAGATGCAGAACAACCATGCAGGCGACAGTCATTTCGTGGATTGTACGCTTGTCAGGGGTACACTTCGTAAAGGGTATGAATTTTACCAGGCTCTCGAACATCCTTTCGCCAAGGCTTTGTTCATGTTGTTTATGGTAAGTGAGGTTCATCCGTTCAATGATGGTAACGGACGTATTTCAAGAATCATGATGAATGCAGAGCTTGTGGCGGCAGACCAGTCAAAGGTAATCATTCCTACAGTTTTTCGAGAAGACTATCTTAATGCTCTCCGAAGATTGACAAGAAAAGGAGATCCGAGTGTCATCATAAGAGCTATGTCCAGAGTCCGTCAGTTCAGTGCAAAACTGACTGGTGACGATTTTGAGACTACCCGTAAGTATCTGGAAGAATGTTATGCGTTCAAGGATGGTGATGGGTATATTCTCCGATTCTAACTTTTATGTAGTGTCGCTTTCATCTTCTGCGTCCATTAGTTCATTTCTTGTTAGAGAAAAACGCCCCCCGATTTGAGCATTGTGAAGAGGCTAGGGGGAATCGTACTGCAAACATTCTTCACCCATAAATCCTGATGCACCGAGATTATATACCATCAATAAAATAGTAAATCCCTGTGGCTGGCAAATGTCAACCATAGGGATTCGTTTTCGAGTACATAAGCACGTTTATTTTTTGGAGTCTTCCAATGATGTTTTTCTGAACTCCTTCATTAATTTCTCAATTGTCAACGATGCTTTTCGGGCGCGTGCACCTGCAGCTTTGTTTCCATTCTCTGCCTGAAGCGTCGCATCTTTGGCGAATGCTTCGTATGCCTCTGCAATCTTTGCGTTTAATTCATTCATTGTTGTTTGTTCTTATAAATTTATAATGTAAGGATAGTTATAGGGCATTAGTCTTCAATCATCCGTCGCTTCAAATCCATTCGCTGATGTAGGATTCTAATGATAAGAATTTCGTCATCGTGCAGTATCTGATAAAAGATAATGTGCTTATTGGCTCTGTAACCACGCAGCCCTTCAGTTATCTCATCATATTTCACTCCGTACAGCCAAGGATTTTCTACAATCTTTTGACAAGACTCTATAAGCATGTTGTAATAGGTGTCTGCCTGTCGCTCAGACCACGTTTCAAAGGTGTAATTCCAAATATTCGCAAGGTCTTCTACCGCTTTATTGGTAAAATGATATTTAGCCATTCGCACGTTTTTCCTTAAGTGACTTCAAATGTTCCTGAGGATTGAAATCTGCAGCGAGGCCACTATTCATGCCATCTGCAATTGCCATTCTAAGTTCTTGAAGATGGCTCTCGTTTTCCTCCAAGAGACGCAATCCCGCACGAATAACCTCACTGGCATTATTATAACGCCCTTGCTCTACTTTCGTTCTAACGAAATTCTCGAAATAAGCTCCGAGAGCTACCGATGTTGTTTTCATATCTCTTTAATTTTCCACAAAGTTACCAATATTTGGTAATATGGCAAAAAATTCTGCCAAGAATATTATGGAAACAAACGCTATTTTTGAAAAAATATAATTATAACACACTTATTTACAGTGCCTATTCATTCAAAAGTATTTCGTCAGACTCGTCTTCCGCCATCTGTGCCCTTAAAGCCCAAACCTCTTTGTGTATTTCAAAATCATCAGACCAGGACTTTAAAAAACTACAGAGGTCGGATCTGATGCGTTTTGTTTGGTTTGCAAACGATTCCCGGTACTGTGACGGCAGGTTTATAAGCATATTATCTCTGTGACGCAGCCATTTGAGCATAGCGATACGAAGTGTATCCGCGAAACAGGGATCATCACCATTATCGTCCATTTTACGAATAAATACCTTTAAATCCTCATCGGTTACAACAGACTCGTCATAGGTTATAGGGACATCATCACTGAATAGAAGTAAGATCTCTTTCAGTATGCCTATACGCCATTCAGCATTTCTTTCCAGCACGTAATTAAGATCGAGAGGAAGCGAGGAATATCCCTCATCCTTATATATGACATCTGAATATAATTCGTATGACTTTAGGAAGAAATCCAACCAAAGTTCATACTCTTTTTCAAGAGCATTATTCCATGATAATGTATCCATTTTCTCCAATTGCTGATTCTTGTCAATGGCAAGATACAGGTCTGTAACTCCTCTAACAAATGAGTAGCAGTTCATATATGGCTGGTTCCCTGCTCTATTAATCCCAAGCATCTCATGGATACGTTTAATCGCTTGCTCTGGCATACTTGTAGTATCGGAAATAAAGATATTGTTTTCACGAGACACCGTCTCAATAATCTTTGTGCATTTTTTTGCCCAATTCCAATAACTTAGAGGCATATTGTAAGCATCTTCTGTATCACAATATGTAGATACTATGTAGTTGTAGATTCTGTTGAGTTGTGGTCTGTTCTCAACATTACTTTCTTCTAATAGCATAGTTACAGGTTCAATTCGTTCCCGCATCAGATCTTCATGAGGATATTCTACAATCCTCCACAAATCTTTGTCCTCTCTTCCTGAATAATAATATGGACTAAGTTGTAAATAACAGGTATATCCATCATCAGTACTCAGACGGAAACAATTCTCGCTGTATTGTTCAATGTGAGAGAATGTAGGATCAACAATCAGCTTGTTCTTTTCTATATCATAGACTCCCCACTTTTTGTCTTGACGGACTTGAACAAATGGTTTACTCTGATCTCCAAGAGGATACAATCGTTCATATTGACAAGGAATGATTTCTCCATACCTGTCGCGTAAACCTCTGCAATGAGATTTTGGGTTATATGTCTCATAAATACCATTATGGGCATAATAATACGATATGTATTTTTGAGTTATGCGAGCATTTAGTACTGTATACTGGTTATATCCAATGGTAAGGGTTGGCAAGATAAATCCAATCACCGTTAGAATTGTAATGGCAAACTTCTTGCTTTGGCCTCTTTTTATAAGATTAAATGCTTCATAACCAAATGCTATTGCGCTGACTAATAGGAATAATATTCTGATCAGGTTGCATCCGTATTGTGCGACCATGAAAGCCATACTTCCTATTACAAGGATGCAACAGTCTTTGTATTGCATTTCAATACTCCTTGATTTGCAAATGACATAATAAAATAGTGTTGGCAACATAATCAGGCCCACCATAGATGAGGAAAAATCCATTTCCTTGCCAAATATGTAAGCGCAGTAGAAGATTGCTACAATCATCAAATACGTCTTACATATATCACTTAATGCCCTCTTCTCTTTTATATACATGGCATAAGGCAGACCTGCCATTAGAAACAGCCAAACATTATATTGACCTATAGCCAACAATCTTGGGCTTGAATTTCCTATGAATGACAGGAGAAATGCGATGATGATATATCCGATAACAAAACTGGTTTTACTGTTTAGCATTTTGATATCGCAAAACTCCTTTTTTCTCCATTGATTGGTATATACGATGATGGGATAAAGAAGTAACCATAGATAGTAGAAAATGAAAAGGGCTACTGTCAATACCATTACAAAACCAGATAGGGAAGAGTCTATCATATTAAGTTCCCAGATATCATCCGCCAACCCCAATTCTGAGCATCCCCCAAAAGAGAGAAAAACTTTTACCATTTGAAATACAGGATTCCCAACAAGCCTATACAATAAGTCTCCTTTGTCTGCAAAAGTGATCACCATCATCCAAAGTGTATACAGCGCAATAGGAAGCCAATTGCTTTTTCTCTTGTCCTGCAGTGAGAATGTCGTAAATATACGTAGTAATACCAATGAGAGGGGAAATAACCCTCCCATTGGCACATGCCACATCGACAACCCAAAGATACTAACCAAAATGAGGTCAAGTATCATCATGTTATGTTGTGAAAATACTTTCATCATTTGATAACCTTTCCTTGTCCGTTAATAATGATTCCATCCGGCTGACATAGATACAAGTCCTCAGCAATCGCTTCAATTCCTGTATAAAGAGGGGCTGTAATGCGTTTGCCATTTCTATCAATCAGTCCATAATGGTCACTGTAACCATATCCTGCATTGACACGATAACGCTGGCAATTTGCAACCGCATACACTTTGTTGTCTTCTGAATAGTCTTCAGATGAAGTTATGTCGTTCCTCAAATCCGTAGTTTCATATTGCAAATTTTCAATGTCATCAATGATGAAGTCTACGAGTACATTACCAGCATAGTCATAACGCTGAGCTGTATTGTCACCTGCTCGCACTTCGATAATTCCAGGTTCATGAAACCATATTGCAGTATTGGTAACTGCAAACATTTCATTTAGCTTAGCATCGAACAAGCCATATCGACGCTCCTTTTCCACGTGCCAGAATCCGTTGTTATTATAAATGTTATCATATTCAGGATTCAAGACCCATTCTCCTTTCATGTCTATAAGACCTTCTTTACCAGAAACAGCATCTTGAATCACGCAATATCCATTTTTGAATGCATATGAGGGCTGATTGAAATGAACATCAAAGTCCTTGTCAATAACGACATTCCCTGAATGGTCAATGAATACAAGCTTATTGTCTTTCTCAACGGCAGCCAGCCCCTCGGAGAATACCCATGCTCGTGTGAATGATAGAGGGACTGCCACTTCACCTGTAAAACGATTGACGTAACCTCGTTTTCCTTCTTTTGAAAACACAGCCAAGGAATCCTTGTCCTCAGATGTTACCACCCAATCAACCTCAGTCAATAATACTTTCTTCTGCAATTCATCATAAATTCTTCCTGTTGGACCATATAGGTCTTGGAATACAATATGGTTGCTTATATGTTTTTCCTCAAACACATACTCATCATTGGTATGAGGACGAATCCAGTCGTCATAAACAACCTCCGTCGCAAAAGCATAGAGAATAACTCCTGTAAACAGAGCGACCAAAGATGTGATACAACCAGCAAAGATTCTCCATACGACTTTTGCATAAGTACTCTGATCCTTATAGCCAAAAATTTTCGCTATAAACTCAAACACTTGACACACGCCTCTCCACAATACAGCAAAGAATAGCTTGAATGAAATTTTCTTTTTCATAATCCTTTTATTTATCTTCATTATAATATCCTTTCGTTGTTTCACTCATATTACGGGCAAACTCTTCATCAGACGTGTCTTCAAACATGCATGACACACATTCTTCCACTCTGTGGAACCATCTGGAGCGACTTTTTTTCTCTTTTTCAAACATGGCACGAGTGCCTTCACAGTTCTGCTCGAATTCCATGGAATTGTCAATGTTCATGCTTCGGGAAACTTTTTCAACATCAATGTTTGCTCCGATAAAGTTGAAGTTCCAGCCAGCCTCTTTTAATTGCTTGATCATCTCTGAAACCTGTTTGTGATTATACTCTTTAGAAGAGTTTTCCATTCCATCAGTAATGATGGTTACAGAACCAATCGCATGTTTATGAGTCTTGACAATCTCACGTAGGGAATTTACTGTAATTCCAATAGCGTCATAAAGTGGAGTGCATCCGCATGGCTTATAATCATTTTTAGTGATATGTTTTACCTTGTCCGGTGATTCATTCTGAATCAAATACCGTGAAGGAGCACCGTCACTTTGAAACGCATAAACACTTACATAATGGTCTTGTGTTTCTTTGTGCTCGTTTTGTGCGACTTTGATAGTGTTCAGGACTTCATTGCAACCCATGATCGTCTGTTTACGGATGCAATCCATGCTACCACTTTCATCAAGGACGATTAAATTAAAAATAGATGTCTTCATGTTGATAAACTTATTAGTGATTACTTATTTACTTACATTGATAAGACATGCTTTCAAAACCTATCAATTTAAGTCCTTAATAGTAAATAGAAAGTCAGAGTACTACATTAAGAATGATTAATAAGGAGTTCCTATTGCGAACTATATTCTTTGGAATTATGTGTATTATTTGTTTGCTGTTCTAAAATACCCACCACATAATATGGAGTATTGCTTGTTTTCGTATTGTCATAGTTAATTCATTATGGTCAACCCAAATTCAACCATTTTGGGGCAATTGGGACAGATGACCATATGACCTCCACGCCCGCATAATGCTTTCCAGGTCCATGGAGGTGAAAGGAAATATAGTCCGATGCACTTTTCTCCACATTCGGGACAAATGGTCTCACTTATATGCACCATTTCAGGCCTGATATGCATATTGGGCAAGATGTCTTTCCATATTGAGTGTTCTGTATTTGCCCTTTCATTATTTTCTGATTTGATGTTGAGCCACAATGGTATTGGGTAATGCTCTCGTTGATAAAAAACCACTAATTCATCAATAGACTCAGTAAAAGTGAGTTTTTTCATTATTGATTCTATAATCGTTTGCACTTCTTCCTTTTTCATATTCAATACTATTTGCAAACACCTACAATAATGAGAATTGTGAAGCCATCGCTATCGTTTATGTTTTCTCCCATTCCCCAGACAATGTTGCTATTCTCGGGAACGTTAGTCTCAATAGAAATGTGGATGAGTTCCATTTGCTCAACGGTTATAACATTTCCACCTGCATTAATGTACATAATCAAGTTGCACTCATTGTGCATACAGATTTCATTCAAAGCATCGTCAAGAACCGTGAGTGTCCTTTTTGTTATCTCTGAAATATCAAGTTTTATGGCTTTAAGTGAGGAAGACTGTTTCTTGATGAATGCATAATCCTTCATATCAACTGATATGATACCCTTTGTATTGCCAAAAGTCTCTTCGGCAATACGGTCAATCTGCTTTATGTCTGTTATAATCATAATTGTACAAATTACTTATTACTCGATATCCACTCTATGTACCTCGTCCACACCCTTGATGGCGGAGATGGACTTGATAGCACTATCCAACTCACTTGCGGAGTGTACTACAAAGTCAATCGAACATACCGCAATGCGGTCTATAGTCTCAGTCGTTAGTTTATTGATTGACAAATGCAACTTTTCTGTGATGCAGTCAATCAGGTCGCTCAACAGATGATATCGGTCAACACCACGAATCTGAACACGCACAGGATAGAGAAAATGCTCATTCTCTTTAAACTCTATGGCAAGAATAGAATCTCCTTGCTGCGATGCTATGCGGATAGCCGTCGGGCAGTTGCGTTTATGCAAGGTAATATTTCCATCTTCAGCCTTGAAGCCGATGACCTCATCACCCGGTAGCGGATGGCAATTAGGGCAACGCTGATGCTCAATGTCGCTCACTGTGGATAGATAACTGCGCAAATGACGCTTTGCTTTGTAAGTAAGTACATGGTCTATCCAATTGGAATCAGGGTACGAGTTTTCATCCGTTCCAATTTCTATACAATCTCCACGATGAAGCACAGTCTTGACTGACATCAACTTACCATTGATGCGTGCATATACTGCATGCTGACCTATCTTGCTGTGAATCTCGTATGCAAAATCCAATGCGGTGGCACCTTTCGGGAGGATTATGCCCTTTCCCTTTGGAGTGAAGACCATAATATCATCGTTATAGAATGAAGCAGTGACGCCATCCATATAGTCCATATCCTTACTATGGAAAGCGACATCCTGCAACACGCTCTTGAACTTTTCGAGCCATTGAGATATATTCTCTTCTGTACGCTCTGCTGCGCAACCTAAACGAGAAGCACGCACCATACGTTCCGATGAGATATGCACCTCTTCCCAAGTACCCTGGTCACCAAGCAATTTTACGTGAAAACTCTGGTAGCCGTTCTCCTTCGGGTTGTCAATGTAATTTGCAACACTACCGGGACGCTCCTTAAAAATCGACGTAAGTTCCGCATAAATCTTAAGTGCACTATGTTTTTCTTGCATAATCACTTCCTTCTCCATCAAATCTGGTGCCCCAAATCTGATAAAGTGTGGAATGGCCATTTCTTCCCCTCTGAACCCATCGTAATAGACAACCCTAATGTAATGTTTGCCATCAACATGATGAAAATCACATCCGCTTGTCTGCATTTTACGCCAAATGCTAAACGGAGTACGATAACGAACCTCAGTCTCGAAATATGGATATATCATACTAAGGTTATTGATTTTTTCTACAAACGCATTGAGATTTTCCAAGTTCTCTTCCTTCTCTTGTTCCAACAAGGCCTCAATCACGGCATACTCACGAGGACAACGATATCGGAACGAGAGGTTTTCCAATTCGCTCTTGATATGGTACAACCCCAAACGATTAGCAAGAGGTGCGTAGAAATAATCTGTCTCACCGGCAATCTTCATCTGCTTGTCGGGGCGCATACTGTCGAGTGTGCGCATATTGTGAAGGCGGTCGGCCAACTTGATAAGAATAGCACGCACATCATACTGCACCGATGCAAGAATCTGGCGGTAGTTATCCACCTGCTTTGACTTTTGGCTTTTGTCCTTTTTCTGCTTGGTAACGACACCTACAAGGAAGGCTACATCATCGCCAAAACGCTCACAAATATCCTCAATAGTGTACTCTGTATCCTCTACAACATCGTGCAAGAAAGCTGCAATAACGGGGTTCGCGCCCAATTCCAATTCTTCAGCAACGATACGGGCAACCGCAATCGGATGGATGATATATGGTTCACCTGTTTTGCGGCGCTGATCTTTGTGTGCTTCGGCAGCCAGTGCATAAGCATTACGCACACGCTGCATATCCTCGGCTGAAATACGCTGTTCCATATTCGCAAACAATGATTCTATACTCTCACGGATCTGGGTTGTGTAGAGGTCATTCATAATGTTCTTTTCTTTAAGTTAGTTACTCTTTTTTCATTCTCGCTGCATCACTTGAAGCGTAATTTCGCAACGCTCTTCATTATAGAATGAGCGGAGCACCTCGCCA
>JAEIGA010015640.1_pt1 | contig 11550 bp, 8 predicted proteins | sample 9270691 | NCBI WGS metagenome assembly JAEIGA01 (sample SAMN17057246, study PRJNA624740) | gut metagenome | biome: biome; isolation source: fecal sample | host: Bos grunniens | place: China: Xizang | collected 2019
CCCTCGTGGGAGTGGGTCACCTCCGGGTGGAACTGGATACCGAACATCTGCTCGCCCCACTGCAGTGAAACCGGCACACCGTCGCTGTTGCGGGCAATCACGCGGCAGTTGTCAGCCAGGTGGTCAACCGTGTCAGAATGGCTCATCCACACCTGGGAAGAGGGGCTCATATCAGCATACAGACCTTCCAGCTTTTCGGGCACCAGTGCAGCGGGACCATACTCGCGCTTATTGCTCGGGCGCACCGTGCCGCCGGTCTTGATATTCAGCAGCTGCATGCCGTAGCACACACCCAGCACCGGCACGCCAAACGAGGTAAGCCATTCAAAATCAATATCCGGAGCATCCGGCTCCGATGTGCTGCGCGGGCCGCCGGAAAGAATAATGGCGCCCGGCTCGCTGATTTCGTGCAAATCCTCCAGCGCATACAGCTTGGCGAGGAAGCCCAGCTCACGCACGCGGCGTACAATCAGCTGCGTGTACTGTGAACCATAGTCGATAACGGCTACAATGTGTTTCGGTGTCATAACGCTGCGGATATTGTAGCAGATAGCTTTAGCCCTTGCAAGCCTAATCCATGCGAGCTTGGAGCATTGATACGTCCCGGCGCTGCCCGCCGGGATGCATCATTCAGTTCTGGTGAGTTGAATCATCTGCATGAACAACATCCAGCAGCGAGCGATACGAAGGCAAGCGCCAGTTCATATACACCGCCACCATGCGCACAGCAAATACAACTATGGTGCCCAGAATATAGGAAACCTGGTAGGGGCAGTTGAAGTACTGCAGCACCACAAAGAGCAGACTGCCAGAAAAGGCGGCAGAGGCGTACACCTCCTTAGAGCGGAACACATAGGGCACATTACCGGTGAGGACATCGCGCAGCACGCCGCCGGCCACACCGGTGCACACGCCCATGCAGATGCAGACGATACCCGAGCAGCCCAGGTAATAAGCCTTCGCCGCCCCCAGGAGCGTGAAGAACGCCATGGCAAAAGTATCGGCAATGCGGATGGTACCTACCGGCGGATTCCAGAATCTCGTCACGTAGAACATGATGAGCGAGGTGATGAGCGCCATGTAGAGGAATTGCACGTCATGCCCCACCACCCAGTACACCGTCACCGGGGTTCCCTGCTGGGTCTGCAAGCCCGAGAGCAGAATATCACGCACCGTGCCACCGCCCAACGAAGCAATGGTGCCGCACACCAGCACGCCGACGATGTCCATGCGCACGCGGCTGGAGGCCGTGGCACCAGCAATGGCACCCACTACGGTGGCAAACACGCAGCAGAAATAAAAAAGCGGGTGGTCCCCAAAGTCCTTTACTGCCTGGAGACTGGTAGCTGCATTGGCAATGAGGGGTGTCATTTCAGGGCTTTACCGAGTAGCCAGAAGACGAAGAGAACCAGCAGCACCGGCCAGAAGAGCTGGATGGCGCCCACGGCGATGACAATGAAGAACACCAGCCCCAGCAGAATGAGCAGCACCGGTCCCAGCAGACCGCTGCGGCGCAGCAGGGTGAAGAAGCCGGGGTTGCGTTCCTCCTCTTCCTCCTCAGTGAGATTGACGCTGTGCAGCGGGCGCCAGGTATTGTTATCAGCCCGGCGCACCCAGGTATCATCGTTGATTTCGCCTGCAGCACGCAGACGGACCAGCTCCGTCCCGCTTACGGGACCGATCTTTTCTGTACCGGTGTCGTAGTAAAACTTACGTGCCATAGGGTGGATTATGCGTGAATCGCGCGGCCATCTGCAGCCAGCACCGCCTCATGAATCGCCTCCGACAGCGTGGGGTGGGCGTAAATCATGGCGTTCAGGTCCGCATCCGTCAGTTCGCTGCTCATGGCAAGTTCCGGCGCGGTGAGCAGCTCTGTGGCATTATCACCCACAATGTGGGCACCCAGCAGCTCGCCATGTTCCTTGCCGAAAAGCAGTTTCACAAAGCCTTCCGTATCTCCGCCGGCAACGGCGCGGCCAATGGCCTGGAAGGGGAACTTGCCCACCTTGTATTCCACGCCGGCTTCCTTGAGCTCGCGCTCGCGCTTGCCCACGCTGGCCACCTGCGGGTGGCAATAGGTGCACCCCGGCACAAGCGTGGCCTGCTTCGGGGTGTGGCCGTCCACATACATGCCTTCCACAGCCTGCTCTGCTTCGTAACTGGCAGTGTGAGCCAGCATAATACCACCGATGCAGTCGCCCACGGCATACACGCCGGGAATACTGGTTTCATAGCGTTCATTCACCTTGATGAAGCCACGCTCCGTAAGCTCCAGACCGGCAGCCTCGGGCACCACAGGCACCACGCCGATGGCCACCAGGCACACATCTGCCGTGATTTCCTGCACCTTGCCGTTCTTGCCGGTAACAGTGGCAGTCACGCTGTCACCGTTATCCTGGAGGGCATCCACCTTGGCGCCGGCCAGGCAGGTGATTCCCTGCTTCTTGAACGAACGCTCCACCGCCTGGCTCACTTCGTCATCCTCATTGGGCAGAATGCGCGGCAGTGCCTCCACCAGAGTCACCTTCGTACCAAAGCAGTGGTACACATAGGAAAGCTCACTGCCAATAGCGCCGGAGCCTATCACAATCATGCTCTCCGGGCGTTTCTGCAGCACCAGCGCATCCTTGCTGCCGATGATGGTCTTGCCATTGAAGGGGAATGCAGGCACCTCGCGGGTGCGGGCGCCGGTTGCAATGAGAATCTGCGGCGCTTCCAGCGTAGTCACCGAGCCATCTGCTGCCGTTACCTCCACCTTGCCGGCAGACGGTACGCGGGCTTCACCGGCCACACTTTCAATCTTATTCTTCTTGAAAAGGAATGCAATACCGGCAGAAAGGCGGTCACTGATCTGGCGGGAGCGGGCAATCACAGCCTCCCAATCCACGCTGAGTCCCTCTGCAGCCATGCCGAATTCCGCCGCGCGCTTGTTGATGGTGTTGTACACCTCTGCATTCTTCAGCAGCGCCTTAGTAGGTATGCAGCCCCAGTTCAGGCATGTACCGCCCACGCGCTCGCGCTCGACGCACACCACGCGCTTACCCAGCTGCGCTGCGCGAATCGCTCCAACATAACCGGCAGGACCGCCACCTATCACAATCAGGTCGTAATTCATACTTCGCATGATACTCTTTTCTCTTTCACCTGGCAAGGAGTATTCTCTCGTTATGACCATAAAATGGGTCTGTTTCAGATTTGCTGACTCATTCTGCTAGTCAAATTAACTTGGGCGAGCCAACGGCGAGCGGCAATTTGAGCTCCTTTGGGGCGGCAAGCCGTTAGACAGGCGGCCGCCTGTGTTGACAATTTTCACTATTCCTTCTTCGCTATTCTCTCTACAAAGCCATTTATCGGGCTGCAGGCACTCCGGCAAAACAAACAGCACAACCGCGGAGGGTTGTGCTGTTTGTTTCTGCTGTATGCAGGAGTTCGTTTTAGAAGTCGTAACGGAGACCCACGTTGGCGCGGACACCAGTGTAATCCGGGCTGTAAGTGAAGTCCACGTCGGCATAGACGGTGGTCTGCTGTTCCACGGGGATGGAAAGACCAAGGCCGATTTCGAAGCCGGTGCCGGTGGAATCCGCTCCCTTCACCGTGAAGCCATCGCCACCGCCCTGCAGGGCAACCTTGGCTTCATCCGTGGAGTCGCCGAAGTCCTGAGTCACGAGGGCGCGGGCCTCCAGCACAGCGCAGCGCTGGTACACGCTCTCGTAGAGCACGCCCTGGTAGCGCAGACCAAAGCCCACCTGGCCATACACGGCATCGCTGCCATCGTAATCCAGACCCGCCTCACCAATGGAGCCCTTTTCCTTATAACCATCCACCGTAGCGGAGGTGATGCTGAAGCTCACCAAGGGCTGCAGGATGTGGTTATAGTTGTAATCCAGAGCCATGGTGTAACCCAGTTCGTAGTATGCGGAGAACGAAGTACCGGAGGTCTCACCCTGTGCCTTGTAGCCCATGATCTCGCGGTCCAGGGTCATATCGTTCATACCGGCGGTCAGAATCAGCATCTGCACCCAGCGGTTGTACTGGTGGCGGGCAAAGAGGCTCACGTAGTAAGCATCGTTGTTACCGGAAGCATTGTCAGGGCCCTCAACATCCAGCTTACCGAAAGAGGTGCTGAAGGAGGCACCCAGCACAAAGTTGGAAGCCAGGTCCATATTGATACCCACGGTAGCACCGGTGGTGGAGTAATCGTAGCCGTTGGTGCCCTCGCCACCATCGGTGGTGGAGAAGCTGCCATCTGCCTGTGCCCAGCCCTGGATACCGGAGTTCACCCAGCCGGTGTCGCCTTCACCCGTGACACCGCCCAGCTGAATCACGCGGTTGCGCAGGTTCTTCTGCACATCGCGCACGCCGCGGCGCTGCGAATCAGCCAGCGCTGTTGTGGAAGCACCGGTAATTGCCTGCAGAATTTCCTGGCGGGACTTCAAGTCTCGCTCGTAAACCAGGCCAAGCGCATCATGCAATGCCTGCACAGGGCTGTCAGCCTTCTCTTCCGGAGTCAGCGCAGCCTGCATCTCGTTCAGAGCCTCCAGCGCTGTGGCTGTAGCATCATCCACCTTAAGTTCTGCCTGGACGGTTGCCACATCCTTCGCTGCTTTGAACGAGCCAACCGTTGCGCTTGCTTTGTCCACCACTACGTAGGGTTTCAGGATGTACTGCACATCTGTGCCGGCCGTATCCATAGTGCCAGTAGCAGTGGGGTCGAAGACAACCACCGACTGTTCTGTATCGCCGAACTCAATATGAGAGGCATCAATAACCAGTTTATCCAGCTTGGCCTTATCGCCCTCCTGGTTACCGGTAAGGTAGACAGCCTGCACACTTTCATCAGCATAAACATTACCATCCTGATCGACTTTGCCTACGGTATACGTTACAGAGCCCGCACCAGACCCTACTGAGTATCCCTGTCCTGCCTCAAGTTTCAATCCCTTGAACGAGAAATCTCCATCTGCAATAAACGAAGCAGAATCGCCTACAAGAGATACATTCTCCAGGCTGCCACCAGCGCCCAGATGCATATCAGGGCTATCAATAGCAGCATTCTTCACGGCATAGTCATCAGCAAAGCGAATCTGATCAGCCTTAATACTGCCGGCAGAGATCTCCGTTTCCGAAAGCTTGCCAAGGTCAGTAATAACCACCTTTTGAGTCGAGCTTGCGCCCTGCTGCATCGTGGTTGAACCAACCGTTATCGCATTAGCCTCCAGACCGGCTGCAGTAATCTCATATCCGGTTCCTGCCGCAATGTTGACTGTGTCCGCCTCAATCACCTGGTTGGATACAATCGACTGATTCGAAATACGCGTCGCAGAAGCGGCACGGGTCATCGACTGAGTCTTTACGTTGGTCAGCACCGCGTTGCCTTCCACCGTCACCTTCACGCCACCCAGAGCGCCTGCCAGCACCACGCCAGTACCGTCCTCGTCGATGGCAATTTCGGAGCCGGACATAATCTGCGCTGCCGAAATACCGGTACTATCAATGACAGCACCGCTCATCATGCCGCCCGAAGTCTGCGTAATAGTCACGCCGCTGCCTCCGGCAGCCACGCTCTCGGCATTAACAGTGCCAGTCACCGTAATAGAGCCAGAAGAAGTAACCTTACCATTAGCATCCGTGTTTACATATGTATTCAAGGTTTTCGCAGACACGTCACCATAAACCTCAATGCTGGCGCCAGCGTAAGCTGCAACCGATTTATCGGCATTGATGGCTCCCGCCTTGATAGAAGAAGCCCCTTCATTGGCTACAACATTACCTGTACCATCAACAGAATATGAAGCATTGATAGCATTGGCAACAGCCAGCTTACCAGAGACGAAAACTTTCTTTGCCGTCACCGAACCGGCAGCCAGTGAAGCCACCTCATCAACCAGCACGGATTCACCAGTCGTTACGCTCCCGGTTACTGTAGCAGAGCCCCTCTCAACCTCTATCGCACCAGCGGCAGCAACTGAATTAGCCGTAATGACAGATGCCCCTAATGTAACACCATGATCAGTACTCTTAATCGTATCGGCATGGGTTTCACCGTTAATCTCTACGTTGCCGTGGTTCTGAATCGTTCCCACATACATGACACCGCCTGTCGGAGAGCCTATAGTAAGCTTGGAGGCAGGAGTCGTTGCGAGATCAGCAGGAGGAACAGGGGCTGCAGGATTAACTAGTTTGGTCTCGGCGGTCTTGATAATGGCTGCCAGAGCGACAGATTTACCGGCCTCCAGCACAATCACGGTATCACCCTGCTCACCGGAATGAACAAGCGTAGCGTCCTTGCTGAACACCCCACTGCCTAAATCCACTTTCAAATCGCCATTGAAATCAATATCGAGCGTGGCACTCTCAGTCAGGTTCACATTCCGGAGTTCAAACTCCTTAAGATACTTCAAGTCGATACGTTTTTCTTCATTGTCCTTTTGACCATTCCATATATAGAATCCATCCAAATCAAGCTTCACAATACCTTCGCCGGAAACGTTCAGCCACACCGGAACCCCAGCCTCATCACCGGAAAGCTGCACACCCTCTGCATCAATCTGATCTTTCAGAATGGTAGAGCGAAGAACATTCTGCGCAATAACCAGCTGCGTGCCTTGTTCTGCACTGAACCCTACGCTGCAGGTCATACCACCATTAGCCACATCTGCCATAGCCATTGTGGGATTGTCGTACGTATATTCCCACACTTTCTGCTTCGCATAATTGTCTGTCAGTTGACCTTTAGTGGTAGCAAGGTTATGCGTCAGATTCAGGCATCCGTCATGACCGACGAACACAACCTTGTCCGTGTTTTTGCTGGATATTGATTTCAGTACAGAATCATTTTTAATCTGGTATTCTGCCCCAATACCAGCCTTACCAGTTACACGCCACTCACCCTCGTCAGAATCATTTTCCGCATACAACGACACCGTCACCGAACCTTTACCACCGGTATTGGCACCCGTTGCCAGACCGCCATTCTTCAGATCGAATTCCCCGACCTCTGTCTCATTACCCGAGGTCAGGAAATTATCCGGCATGGCGATATTATTCATAATCACATAGCCATCCTCAGGAATGGATCCAACTGCGGACGCTATGTTACCCAATTTTTCACCCGTTTCCGGGTCAATATACCACATACCGCGCAGCTTCAGAGCCCCACCACCCGGGAGGGTAGAGTCCGGACACCACTCGATTCTGACAGAAATATCAAACGTATCCTGCTGTTCTGACCAACCGGGAATCAGACCGAGAACCTTGCACTTGTAGCCCACCATCCAGCACAAGAGTCCATCATCGGAGATGAAAAGGCCCATGCCCTCCTTATTGATAGTCGGATTACCGGTATTGCCGCCGGGTGTCGCAAATGTCAGAAGCCGACCCGTTTCCTCGCGATATACCCATTCATCCCTGTTATCATCCCACCATTTATCGTTAGGGTCCTCTACCGTGATCTCGTACAAGCCGGTCGGAGCATTCCCCAGAAGCATGCAGGAGTTTGCGTAATTCTCATCACCCAGATTTGTACCGCGGAGATTAGTCGCCGTCACATCCAGCACCCAATTAGTCGTACTGGCGTTAATATCATCATTGGGAGTCTGAAGCTTATCCGAGAAATTGCGCTTGTCTTTCAGGTAGTCATTTATTTCATCCTGCGTCGCACCAGCAGCAGGCTCTGGCCCCGGAAGATAATCAGCATTGTAAAAATCAAATTGTGACACTTCCCCTAACATAGCACCCTGGCCATCACCATAAGTCTGAGTAGCCACCTTGGTAACTGTGTTACTGGCACTTTTATAAAAAACAGCAGGGTCAGCCGCCTGGGCTGCAGGGAGAGCTGCATAGGATAATACTGCAAGGAGAGCAGCACGAAGTCCAATGGGGAGATGTAGTTTCATGGCGATATTGGTAAAACTGTAAAAATGCGGTCAAACCGCTCATTACACACACTACCAAACCGCCCCCCTGATAGCAAGGTTAAAATGAGAAGAAAGCGAAAATTTAATAAAAAAACCGAGAGTATGCTCCCGATTCAGCGCAAACAGCGCCATTTTTTCCGCTACGCACGGACAGAATTCACACATTCCGCACAAGCCCGGCAAATGAACTTCCGGCAGAGTCCGACGCGCCTCGGGCAAATCAGACTTCATCCAGGGCGTAGCGGGCGGCAGCCACGGCCAGGAAGACGGCGGTTTCGACGCGCAGAATAATGGGACCGAGGGAAGCAGGAGCAAAGCCGGCCGCCTCGCCGGCGGCGTATTCGGCAGGCGAGAAGTCGCCCTCGGGGCCGACGAGCAGCACGCAGTCCTGCGCACCAGCGGTGCGGGCTGCTTCCAGCAATTCGCGCAGCGGTCGCGCGTGCGGCACAATGGCACACTGGATTTTAAGCGCGGGCAAATCTGCCCGCTGCAGGAAAGCGGCATAGGATTGCGGCATTTCCACCACAGGGAGCAGGTTTACGCCGCACTGCTTGCAGGCTTCGAGCACGGTGCGGCTCCATTTGGCGGTTTTAGCCGCCGCTTCGCGGGCATCGAGGCGCACGATGGTACGCTCCGAAATGAGGGGAATGATGCGCTGCACCCCCATTTCCACCGCTTTCTGGACAATGAGATCCATGTTACCGCCCTTGGGCACGGCCAGGGCCAGGGTGATACCGGCCACCGGGGGCATAGGCGGCAGGGGGCGCAGTTCTGCCAGCGTCATGAACGAGCTGCCGCTGGTGGCGGCAATGCGGCCGGTGGCAGCCTGGCCGCAGCCGTTGAACACCTCGCACTCATCCCCCACGCGCAGGCGCATCACCTTGAGGGCATGCTTTGCCTCCTCGCCCTCGATATCGAGCGAAGCACCGGCTTGCAGAGCAGCACCTGGAGCATAACACCTGTGCATGGCTGGCGGAATGAGGGTCAGTTATTTCAGATACCGGGCAGCGCGCTTGCGGAATTCTGCCACTTCGGGCTGGTTGTTTTCCTTAAGCTCCTTACCAAATGCCTTGAGGGCTTTTTCCTGGGCAGAGGAAAGCTTAGAGGGTGTTTCCACCTGCACTTCGACCATGAGGTCACCACGGCCGGAGCCTTTCAGGCTGGGCATACCCTTGCCACGCACGCGAAAAATCGTGCTGCTCTGGGTGCCGGTGGGCAGTTTGAGCTTGGCGGGACCATCCAGCGTGGGAATCGTCATTTCGCCACCCAGCACGGCATCCATGAACGGCACCGGCATGCTGCAGTGCAGGTCCATGCCATCGCGGGTGAAGATATCGTGCGGTTTCACCTCGATGAATACGTAGAGGTCGCCGGTTTCGCCGCCGTTGGTGCCGGCATCGCCATTACCAGTGGAGCGCAGCTTGGTACCGGTATTCACGCCGGCAGGCACACGCAGGGAGATTTTCACATCTTTGTGCACGCGTCCCTCGCCGCGGCATTTCGGGCAGGGATTGCTGATGGTCTGGCCTGCGCCGCGGCAGGTCGGGCAGGTACTCTGCTGCACAAAGAAGCCACTCTGGCGGGTGACCACGCCCGTGCCATGGCAGGTGGGGCAATCGTGGAAACCGGCGCGCCCATCCTTGGAGCCGGTTGCGCCGCATTCCTCGCAGGGCACCAGGCGCTCTACCTCCAGAGTCTTGGTGCAGCCCTCGGCTGCCTCCTCGAGCGTGATTTCCAGGTCGGTGCGCAGGTCGGACCCGGGGCGGCGGGGGTCTGCCTTGCGGCGGTGACCACCACCCATGCCGCCGAAGCCACCGAACGCCCCGCCGAAAATCTGCGAGAACAAATCTGCCGGGTCGGTAAAGCCACCGAACCCGCCAGGGCCGCCGGGGCCCCCCATGCCGCCATTCTTGAACGCCTCGTGCCCCATGCGGTCATAAGCGGCGCGCTTGTCGGCATCGCTCAGCACCTCATAAGCCTCACCCAGTTCCTTGAACTTCTCTTCCGCCTCCTTGTTATCCGGGTTGCGGTCGGGGTGGTATTTCATGGCCAGCTTGCGGTAGGCCTTCTTGATGGTGGCATCATCGGCATTGCGGTCAATGCCCAGCACCTCGTAATAATCCTGTGACATAGCAGTACGCGCGGTTATGCTTCAGGGGTGGATTCCTCTTCCTTGGGGGCTGCCGTCACCACATTCACCGGGCGCAGCAGGCGCCCGCGCAGGTTGTACCCCCGGCGCAGAATGCGGATGATGGTGCCCTCCGGCTGCTCGCTCGGCTCGCTCATGATGGCCTCGTGCACATTGTGGTCGAACTCCTGCCCCGGGGCGGCTTCGATAGCCTCCACCCCCTGCCCGGCCAGGAAATCTGCCAGCTGCTTCTGCACCATGCTCATGCCGATGTATATCATCGAATCCGTGCCCTGCTGGGCAGCCATCTGCATGCCCATCTCAAAATTATCAATCACCGGCAGCAGCTCTTCCAGCAGACTCCGGTTGGCGTATTTCGTGAAATCCTCGCGGTCCTTCACGCAGCGCTTGCGGTAATTATCATACTCCGCCGCCGTACGCAGCGCCATCTCGCGCCACTTGGTCAGCTCATCCACCGGCTGCTGCTCCTCCGGCTCCTGTGTCTCCGGCATTTCCGGAAGTTCTTCCTCGGGTGTTGGTTTTGTTTCCTCTTCGCTCATGGCTTATATCATACGCCACCTGTCAAGCCCGGTCAATCCCCTACGCGTGACAGTATCAGTTCAGCCGCCAGGCTGAACTGATATTCCTGCCCCGTCAGGGGCAGGATTTCATACACCGCGCAGCGGTGTATTTCATGCAGGGCACAGCCCTGCTTTCATACCGCAGCGCAGCTGCGGTATTTACATACGCTGGCGCCAGCCAGTGTAATTCATTGAGGCCCGCAGGGCCGACTGGTTACCGCTGCATCAGCAGCGGTACTTCCTATACAGCAACGCATATATGTTAAGCACGCATTGGGAAAAGAACCACCCCGCATAGGAAACATTATCTCTTCCAATCCGGCCTGGACTTAGCTGTATTAATGGATTGTATGAGCATCCGCATAATATTCCCATTCAATCGCTTCAGCTTCTTCAAGTCGTCTGCTTGTTCCCCATTTTCCGGAGTAAAGAGTTCCAGCCAGAATTTCGTTTCGTTACACTCCTTCAATGCAGTATGGAGCTTATTGACAAAATCTGCAATTCCATTACCGTACTTCGCCTCAGCAATGTTCGCACCTACGGCGGAGGAAGCACGCAAAAACTGGTCTTTCTTAGCACCGTATCCCCGCAGATGTTGGCTGTAAGCCATAGCAGCCTGAGCAAGTTGGAGTGAGAAGTCGGCCAGTTTGTCTTGTTTCATGATGGTGGGATGATAGCTTGTCAGCTGATTTTTGGCAAGGATAATGTTTCCTATGCGGGGTGGTTCTTTTCCCAATGCGTGCTTAACATTTACAAGGTGCTGCACAGGAAGTACCGCTGCTGATGCAGCGGTAACCAGTCGGCCCTGCGGGCCTCAATGAATTACACTGGCGCAGCCAGTGTATGTAAATACCGCAGCTGCGCTGCGGTATGAAAGCAGGGCTGCGCCCTGCATGAAATACACCGCTGCGCGGTGTATGAAATC
>JAEIGA010015641.1_pt1 | contig 11550 bp, 8 predicted proteins | sample 9270691 | NCBI WGS metagenome assembly JAEIGA01 (sample SAMN17057246, study PRJNA624740) | gut metagenome | biome: biome; isolation source: fecal sample | host: Bos grunniens | place: China: Xizang | collected 2019
GCATTAAGAAGAACCTGACGCTCCAGATCAGCAATACGAGCATCTTTCTGAGCAATCCTGTCGGCACAATTCTCGTCCTTAAGAGCCTGAATACCATTATTGAAAGCCGTCATCATAGCGTTCATATTGGCGTTATTCTGGGCAGTAAGAGCCTGAAGAGCATTTGTAACAGCGGCTCGATCAGCGCATGCTTCAGTAGCCAGAGCATACTTGACATCGGCAATACCGGCTCGATTCTCGCAGCAGCAATTCTGGAAAGCCATTGCCTGATTCTGAAGAGCCGCGGTGGTTGCGTTCTGATTATTATTCATAGTTGCCAGCAAATTAGCCTGCTGATTGCAACGGGATACTTCAGCATTGGAGAAACCAGCCTGGAGCTGATTCTGAATACCGTTAATACCGCCAACAAGAGCAGATTGATCAAATCCCTGACGAATAATATCCGCTGCCTGATAAGCCGATCCATTACCACCGCCGTAACCACCCATCATGTACGGAGCCGGATAAGGAATATACTGCACATTACCACCACCGTTACCACCATTATTACCATTAGCATATCCGTTATTTCCCCAACCCATGAACATAATGATAAAGAAAAACAGAATCAGAAAAAAGAACAGAGTACCGCCGTTGCCAATACCACCAAAACCGTCTCCACCACCATTAGGAACGAGATTGATAGAAGGCTGCTGATCACGAGTTTCAAGATACATAATCAAAATCTCCTTTTTATTATTTTTGTCGGTCGTCAAAAAGCTTTAAGGGTTCTGCCATGACAAATATAATTAAGAAGCATTATCCAAAGCGCGCAATTTGGAGCTTCTCAATTATTAAAGTGAGAGAATATGATTTACCCAATCGTTAAAAGTCACAGATTCCATAAACATTCCTTCTTGGAAAAATCTGTTTTTCATTCCGACTATAATTTGATTCTTAACTTCTGGAAGAACATTATCAATTTGATTTTTGAATTTCAAATAATATTCCTTAAATCTTTTTTCAGTAGCCTCTCTATATTTTTGATTTTCTTGATTAAGCCATTCTTGTTTATTCATCATATAATAAGCGTCATAAACCATTGAAGTTGCAAAATACTGTGCGTCAGATTCTCGATTACGACATAAAAATTCCGTAACAAGAGCTGTATTAGAGTCAAGCATATTGTTATATGTCTTAAGGATGTACTTAGGATCATGCCGGCAAACAGACTCATCACGCCATCTCCAAAGATAGAAGGGCACTTGACAATATTTAACTCCTCCAGATAAACGTTGAGCCAAACAGTTGAAATAAGAATCCTCATGAATTGTTAAATTATCATTGAAACGAATTTTATTGTATTTAAGATAGGTTCTACGGTACACCTTTCCATGAACAAAAGTTGTGTCCATTTCTCGATTTATGTAAATTTTTTCATTATTCTTAGGATCTTTAGTTTCTTCTATAAAGACTGAAGATAAAGCATTAAAGCCTTCTCCTTCCATCTCTCTAAATATAATGTAAAGACCACACATATTATAGAACATGTCATCAGCATCGCAGAACATTACATAGTCTGCCGTAGCCGCATCTAGACAAGCATTTCTCGCAGCAGACACGCCTTTGTGTTCTTTTATAATGTATTGAACATCAAATGGAAAAGAATCAAGAAATTCTTTAGATAATGACGGAAGGTTATCCGTTCCATCTCTACAGATAATAACTCCTACTTCGTTTTTTAAGTCAACGTTTTGTTGAAGTTCGATAGATTTCAAAAGAGGCTCTACAACATATTGTGCTTCATTATACATCGGAATAAGAATTTGTAATCTCATATTTTTCTCCTTTTTAATATCCTGTTATACGTGAAGAATAAGCAGACCAACCTGCGGCCACCCAATAGTCTGCTTGCAAAGATGCTGGAACATATACAGATCCCCAGAACGAGCCGTTAGCTGGTTCATAAGTATAGGAACTCGTTTCGGAATGCCATATGGCTTTTGTTGAGAAAGGCAAAGGCAAACCGAAGAACGACATAACTGATGTACCTCCTATTTTGAGTGTTGCTAACTCATAGCAATCAAAAAAAGCAAGGCTGCCTATATAAGAGCATTCTGGGAATATAGCTTCTTTTAAAAAAGAACAACCAGTAAAAGCCCTACCGCCTATATAAGAGCATTTAGAAAAACTTGCTATAGACAAAGAAGTACAGCCATCAAAAGCCATATAGTCTATATAAGAGCATTCTGGGAATATAGCTTCTTTTAAAAAAGAACAACCCTCAAAAGCACTATTATCTATATAAGAACATTTAGGAAAACTTATTATAGATAAAGATCCGCATCCATGAAAAGCATTGCTTCCGACATAAGAACATTCTGGAAATATAACTTCTTTTAGAGAAGTACAATTATAAAAAGCATAATAGCCTATAACAGAGCATTTAGAAAAACTTGCTACAGATAAAGAAGTACAATTATAAAAAGTATAATAATAAATATAAGAACATTCTGGAAATATAGCTTCTTTCAGAAAAGTGCAATTTTGAAAAGCACTAGCGCCTATAAAAGAACATTTAGAAAAACTTGCTACAGATAAAGAAGTACAATTATAAAAAGCATGGTTGTAAACAGAATAACATTCTGGAAATATAGCTTCTTTTAGAGAAGAACAATTATAAAAAGCCGCAGGGCCTATACTAGAACATTTAGGAAAACTTATTATAGATAAAGATCTGCGACTATAAAAAGCATCACAGCCTATATAAGAACATTCTGGAAATATAGCGTCTTTTAAAGAAGAACAATTATAAAAAGCACTATTACCTATATAAGAACATTTAGGAAAGCTTATTACAGATAAAGAAAAACAATTATAAAAAGCTCTCTCACCTATATAAGAGCATTCTGGAAATACAGCTTCTTTTACAAAAGAACAATCATAAAAAGCATTCTTACCTATATAAGAGCATTTAGGAAAACTTATAGAAGCTAATTCCTTACTATCTGTAAAAGCGCCATTACCTATAGATAAACATTCTGGAAATATAACTTCTTTTAAAGAAACACAAGATTTAAACATATGCTGAATAATCTGACCAGAGTATTTCAAAATTGCTATTTTTTGTAAAGAAGTACAACAGTAAAAAACACTCTCGCCTATAAAAGAGCATTCAGGAAAACTTGCTACAGATAAAGAAAAACAATTATAAAAAGCTCTCTCACCTATATAAGAGCATTTAGGAAAACTTATAGAAGCTAATTCCTTATTATCTGCAAAAGCGCCATTACCTATAGATAAACATTCTGGAAATATAACTTCTTTTACAGAAGTACAATTATAAAAAGCATGGCTGCCAACATAAGAGCATTTAGGAAAACTTGCTACAGATAAAGAAAAACAATTATCAAAAGCGGCATTATCTATATAAGAACCTTCTGGAAATATAGCTTCTTTCAGAGAAGTGCAATTAATGAAAGCCCGCGAGCCTATATGAGAGCATTTAGGAAAACTTATTACAGATAAATAAGAACATTTATAAAAAGCGTCATTATCTATATAAGAACCTTCTGGAAATATAGCTTCTTGCAGAGAAGTGCAATAAGCAAAAGCGCCATTACCTATATAAGAACATTTTGGAAATATAGCTTTTTTTAAAGAAGTACAATTAAAAAAAGTACTTAAATAAATATTAGAACATTCTGGAAATACAGCTTCTTGTAAAGAAGAACAATTATAAAAAGCAGAGCTACCAATATAAGAACATTTAGGAAAACTAATTACGGATAAAGAAGTACAATTACTAAAAGCATAATAGCCTATAACAGAACATTTTGGAAAACTAATTACGGATAAAGAAGTGCAATAACAAAAAGCTTCACCATCTATAACAGAACATTTTGGAAAACTAATTACAGATAAAGAAGTACAATTTTCAAAAGTATAACGACCAATACTTAAACATTCAGGAAAACTAACATTTTGTATTACACTGTTGCTATAAAAAGCACAACTTGCAACATAACTAACTTTTGTATTTGTGCAGTTGGTCATGGTTCTATGAACAAATTCGGTTTCTTTTTTCGTATAAAATCCTCCTTTCTATTCAGAATATGAATATATACGAGATGCTATATTTGACCAAACAGAATGCGTTTTATAAGCATTAACTAACGAACTAGGAACGTATATTGCTCGTACAGAATACATAGCATCAGAAGATTTCAAATTTACAACAGAATTACTCATTAAATATAAACTTAATAAACTGCAATTATAAAACGCACATTCGTCGATGTATGTACAATTAGGAAAGGATGCTTTTGTTAAACTACCATAACTATAAAACGCATAACTTGGAATAAAAGCAACTTCGCTATTTGTGTACACACTATATGTTCTTTCTATAAGATTTCCATCAGTATTATCTTGTACGGTATAGCTTTGACTTGATTTGACAGAAGAAGGCGTTGGCGTTGTATCATAGCCGCTGTCACCATAACTTGGAGTACTACCAACTGGAATTTTGTCATGTCTGAGAAGTTCTCCTTCATAATTATACCAAAATACATCGTATTTAAGGGCAAGTCTTGAAATATCAGCGATACTATTTTCAAAATCATAGTGAAGCGTGATAGTTGTGTATTTATCATCTGTTCTGTAATCTTGAACAACAATTCGTCCAACATAAAATTTATCCCATTTCCCAGTATCAAGATAATCATTCAATCTGACTGCCATTTTGATTCCATGGAAGTAGCTCACCAAATTACGGTATGCAATCATCCAGACTCTTTCGTCATCTACCGAAATATTTAAAAATCCGGTATAATAGTCGGCTTCTGCGTATTCGTTTTTTGTAAAGTCGACATTGTAATGGTCCTCGATGAGTGATTTAATAGATGTTTCACCAGGCTCCTCAACAACGCAAAGCAGATACGCACCTTTAGTAGTCCTTTGGAACACTACGCCTTCATCTATCAACTTTTGCCCGTTTTGTCTTCCGATAACTGGTAACAAACTTTCATCTGGCACATCTATTTTTCGCTCGAGAAGTAAAACACTATCCTCCGCATATTGTCTTACACCATCGGAAGTATTCATAAGATTAAAATCAAAATCGTTCCAGACCCATCGGCCTATCAGTTCCATAATCTCGATCAGCTGTTTTTTCAGTTCATTAGCACCAAGTTCAGAACTAGACATAGCTATTTTGAACGATTCATTATCAATATAGAATTCCCATTCGCCTGATCTCAATCCATAAGTCTGTTTTTCTATAAGATATTTTGGTTGATAAACTCTCCTATTTGTATTAGGAAATCCAAGCATACCGGAGACTGGCTGTTTTGGATTAACAACCGGTTTTTTAACCGGAATTAAATGAAAATCTACCCAACTATTTTTGCCAACTCTATCTCCACCATCTAATCTAAAAAAATCTATAGAATGTTTTCCATTGTAATAAACACTCATTTTCTACCAAATCCTATTCCATTTAAGAACTGTTGAGTAGTACTAGCAAGTTCAGAAACCTGCTGATACTGTTCTTCAGACATAGCTCCAGAAGATCTGAGATAATTCGTGACAGCTTCGGGATTATTAGCAGCATTATTACTTATGTTGCTTGGAATATTTAATCCAGATTCTAATAGAGCCCCAACAGGATTCGATAGAAATTTACGAAACATATTAACAAGGTTTATAATGTTTCCAAATTTTCCAAGAATTCCAGGAAGTTTAAATCCTCCACCGTTCATTCCATTTCCTCCAGGCATTCCTCCGCTATTGCCCGGATTAAAATAATCACGCATTCTGTTCATTACCTATTACAATCCTCCCTCCATTACCAACACTAAGACTCCCAATAACCCTATTAAATTCGTCAGTGGTTACGTATCCATCCATTTTAGGAGAAGGAATTTGTATAGAACCTAAAGCTTTCGAAATCATGTCTCGAATATCGTCTTTGGTAGCATAAGGAGTCAAATCAATATTTTGCGGAGTTACCGGCTCTGGCTCAACATGAGGCCCATAGTCGTTATCTTCAAAAATTCTAGGTCTACCATTATTATCATAAGATTTAATGAAGAATCGATTATAATCGTTATCGAAGAGAAGCGCTTTATTTACACCAGTGGGAAGTTGGTAAGCATCTGCTCCAGCCCGTCCGTTTACATAATCGATCCATTGAAAATGGTCATCTCTAGAAGGCTGCTGGCCGTATTGCTGTTGATTATTTCCTTGATAAGAAAGATTGTTATAACCTATATTATTATAACCTATATTATTGTACCCGTTATTGTTTTGATAACCATTATCATTCTGATAGCTATTAAAATATCCATTATTTCTATTGTTTTGATAACCATTAAAGCTAGGCATTAAACTTCCCTCCTCCATACATAAGTTACTACTTCATCTCCGCTATCCCAGGCATCATAATAGTTACCGTCCATAACGGTTACCATATGTGATCCGGTTGCTAAGATAAAGATTCCATTTTGATTTCTTTCACAAAAATCTCGAACGGTATAGCAATTCGGACAACTAGTTGGGAGCAAATAAGGAACAAAACCGATCGATTTTAGAAAGGTACCCCATACAGTATCTACGCTTGGCATATTTTTAATAATAAAACCTTCTAAGCATAGATGAATGTAGATATCATCCCAAGATCGATCGGTTGCTATACATACTGCTCTTACTACGCAGTCCTCAACATACACGCCGTTCGGATTTGGATTGGCGTGAATATACATATATTATCCACCTTGCATATTAGATATATCTTCATTTATTACAGAATCCGGAACGATGGGTCCTATAACATATTCATTGTTCTGAATATCAAACAAATCAAGCTTGATAGAAAGACACGGCATTATATGGACAACATTATCGATATCCTTGACCATCGTAACATGGGCGAGTTTGACAAGCTTGTCCATGTCATCAAAAACTTCACAAGGCTCTATGGCATTAACCGTGTATTTAAAACCAAAATCCTTGGCAAAACGATTAATATAATCATCACCCGCTTCACGAAGCGCTGTAACTGTTTCGATATCAGAAAATTCTACAGCTTTGACGATGTAACCATATTTAGAAACAAGTTCGGGAATCCAAATAACGTCTCCATATTTTAGAGGGCTATCCGGATAAACCATGCTTTCAAGTCTACATCCATCTTTTCCAACAGGCATTATTCCGCTATATACTTCCGACTTAATAGATTCCTTTGAAATCGACAAAATGTTATCACCAATACCAAACGAAGGATAGCGACCGTATTCTTCTTGCACAATGGCTTCGACTTCTGGAAATTCAAGAGCTGTATGCTTATAGTTATAGCCAGGATTAATATTTTTAGTATAAATAAATTGTATATTGTATTTTGGAAATTTTTCTTCATAGTATCTTATTAGATCCTCATTGTGGTGTTGTTCTATTGTTTCTTCTAAAGTAGCAGCTTTGCTTGGCTCTTCTGGGATATAATACCTAAAATAAAGTACTCCACCGTAAGAATTAAGAACCTTATCTGAAATTAAATCTCCGGATTTAGTACTAACCGAATCGTAATCTTCTAAAACCTCATGCTGATAAGCTTCTTCATTTTTAGTGTCAAGCCCTTCACTTGCATGAATATCTACGCCAATATACATTTTATAATAAGGATACTCTTGCTCTTTATAGATTACTCTGGAACTTGCTTCAGCAGCTTTAACAATAGATTCCAAATCGGGATATCTATTGTATCTCTCGCAATATGGGGTATATACATCGTTAAGAAAAGCAAAAGCACCCTCGCATGTAACATCATAATTTCCATAAATATCAACAGAAATATCAGACACTCTTCCCATAAAAGGATAATACCAATCTAAAATTTCTCCAGAAGAATTCATATAAGCTTGGTAAACATAAACCAAAGTGCTTTTTCTACGAATATTTTGAAGAATGGGGCTATTGCTTGAAATCCTTAGCGACAAATTTTCAGGCTGATTAATTTCTAAAGAAAGGTTTGCAGATAGTATTCCTTCGTTATAATCAATTTCAGAATCGTAGATTTTATTTTTATCGATGTAAATTTTATAAATAATCAATAAATCTAACCCCCCAACATGGTAATATCATTCCAAGTAATATCGTAGTCTAATTTAATCTTAGAATACTGATCTTCTGGAGAATAATTAGATATGAATATTATCCCTGAATATGTTCTGTTTGGTTCGGCGTTAAAACATATTTCGAACTCGGACCCATCAAAAAAATCTTCAAGTTCGTCTATGGCTTCAGCCCAGCTATTCCATTGATCTGTATCTAAATAAAATTCCCAAGAGCCATAAGACCCCTCGTAGATACGGCTTTTTGTCAAACTATTCGTCAAATCGAGAACTTTGTTAGAACGAGGAAGTTTAACAAAAATGTTATTAATCTTAGGGATTGCTAAATAAGGCCGGGTAGAGGGGATCAAATGGAAGTCTACCCAGCTGTTTTTTACGATTCTTGTATTTGTTCCTGTCACAATCTTAGTGAAAGTAATGGAATGAGAACCGTAATAATAAACACTCATTTGATCACCCCTTCCCAACTTTTGTGGCAGAAAAATGCCTTCTACCAAGAGCTTTGTCCATTCGATCGACAGTCCCAGCAACAATTCTTTCAGAATCCAAATACACATCAAGATCATCGATATGTTCGTCTATAGCATCAAGTCTACTATTAATCTTTTGAAGTTCGCTTAAATTATTAGCATTACCCGTAGACAATTCTGTATAAATTTTATCAATACTCGTTTGCATTCCGGATAAAATACCAATGGCTTCTGTAATAGAAGTATTAGCTATACTAATTTTGGAATCCAAAGGGGGTATCATTTTGTCAAACATAGATTGCAAATTATCTTCAGACAAATATACAGGCTTAATAGTTGGAGTGGTTTCATATTTTTCATTATTCGATATAATAGTTTTTAAGCTTTCAATAATAGAAATTATTTCCTGGCAATCAGAGAGCGGTTTACTACCATTTTGATTATTCGAGTTATTTATATCAGATATAGCTTCTTTGGTAGTAGATACTGCAGAGGTAATATTTTGTTTAGCTTCAGCAGATTCAGCATTAGCAGAATTAAGAAGTGTCAGTAATCCTACGACAGAATTATCATTAGAATCACTAGTCAATTCATTTACTTGATTTTGTAATTGACTAGCATTATCACCAGCAACGCCTAATAAACTTGCTAATTGATTCGCATCTCCGCCAGCATCTCCTAATAAACTTGTTAATTGACTAATATCTCCACCAGCAGCTCCTAATAAGCTTGTTAATTGACCAACATCTCCACCCGCAGCTCCTAATAAGCTTGTTAATTGGCCAACATCTCCGCCAGCAGCTCCTAATAAACCAGATAACTGACTAAGATCTAAACCAGCATCTCCAAGTAAACTCGTTAATGCACTAGCGTCTATACCGGCACGACTCATCATATCACTTATTAAACCAACATCTCCGCCAGCGGAACTTAATAAGCCTGCGAATTGATTTACATCTATGCCAGCATCTCCTAATAAACCCATAAATTGATTAGTATCTACACCGGCAGCACTTAATAATCCTGTAAATTGACTAAGATCTCCACCAGCATCTCCTAATAAACCTGTTGATTCATTAATAATACTTAATTTTTGTTCAGCGCCATCTTTAAGCTCTTCATCGGTTCCATAAACTGAATTCAAAAGTCCACCAGCGCCTGCATTTTCAGGATCACCACCGATAATGCTATCGTACAGCTGTTCCATATATGCTTTACCAGTAGCATCTTCGGTAGCTTTTTCAACTGTGGCTGCTTTTTGTTTGGTTCCTTCTTTAAGTTCTTCATCAGTTCCGAATATAGTGTTCATCATCCATTCAAAAGGACCGACAGGCTTCTTTTTAGCTCTCTTTTGAATGACGGCATCTAAATTACCATCTTCGGAAATCCATTTTGCTAATTGCCATTCTTCCCTATTTGTGAATTTTGTAGTGTCAGATGCTTTCGGTTCAGCATCATATCCGAATAAATCCTTTCGCAATTTAGCCAAAGCTTTTATAGTGTTTTGATCTTTTGTATATCCTGATTCATATTCGCCATTCTTTAAATATCCATATTTTACTAATGTTTCTTGTAATCCTCTTCCAAATTCGTCTCCATAGATCTCAGATAATTTTCGTTTACGAGTAAATTTTGATTTATCAGAATAAAGCTTTTTATTTCCTTTTTTAGTTAATTCTGGAAGATCATCAATGACATAATCACGCGCTAAGGAACTCGAAGTCGATTTGTCCCTATCAAAGGTCGTTCCTAAAACTATACCGTATCCTCCATTATCTGTTTTATCGTTTTCTTTTATATTTCCACCTTTTCCAAGTAATTCATTAATATATTTATCAAATGCATCTTTACTAAGTATTTGACCATTTTCAAGAACTGGAGTTACAGCTACAGAATAATATCCTTCAGCACTAATTTTCTTTCCAGCAAACATTTTAGAATATATTCCTTTTTTAGTATAGACATATACTGGAGTTCCAGAATAGTCATCCGATGTTTCAACTGTATATCCAGCTTTTTCTAAATCTTTAGTTGTAACCTTAGGCCGTTTAATTTTCTTTCCTATTCTGTCAGGATTTAATTGTCTTTGATCTTTATTTGCTGTATTAGTGTTAGATTCCTTTTCGTTTTTTTCTGTTGTTTCATTTTTTTCTTTCATTAATTTTGCAATTATTTTTGTTCCCTCTAATAAAGAACCAGAATCATCTACAATCTTTTTATAATATTCTTCCGTTTCAGGATCGAGTTTTCCAACATCAGAATGCTCAAGCCAATTCTGGAAATCGTCTAGATCATTACCCCCACCTTTTGTTCTAGTTTCAATAATGCCTTTTCTTAATGTATCTATATCGTTGTTAGATCCATTCTTTTTAGATTCTATAATACTTTTTCTTGTTTTATCAATAAATTCCGAATCTTTCGAATGATCGACAGTTTTTCCGGACGCGTTCTGAACCAACTTATCAACTTTCTTATTTATGCTCGAAGAAGTATTCTGATTTTGTTTTGTGTTTGTTTTAACCCCATTTAAATTGTCATTAAATTCCTTTACAGCTGCTTTTGTCTTAGGACCATATACTCCGTCCTCGTTTAATTTTTCTTTCAATCCACCTTGCAAGTTTAATAGTTTCTGTAATAACGTAATATCCTCTTTAGAAGATTTGCTATTAATCTGCTTAGTTAGTTCTAAAATATCTTTTAAAGTCCAGTCAACATTACTAACAGCTCTTGTTTGTTTATCAATAGAAGAATTTTCACTATTTTTCGCATCTTTAGTCTTTTTGCTAACTCTAGCATTGTGAATTTCTTTCATATGTTCTGTAAAATGTTCAACCGCTTTAATTGTTTTAGAATCATATACTCCGTCCTCGTTTAATTTTTCTTTCAATCCACCTTGCAAGTTTAATAGTTTCTGTAATAACGTAATATCCTCTTTAGAAGATTTGCTATTAATCTGCTTAGTTAGTTCTAAA
>JAEIGA010015642.1_pt1 | contig 11550 bp, 20 predicted proteins | sample 9270691 | NCBI WGS metagenome assembly JAEIGA01 (sample SAMN17057246, study PRJNA624740) | gut metagenome | biome: biome; isolation source: fecal sample | host: Bos grunniens | place: China: Xizang | collected 2019
CGTACCATATTCCTTGAACATATCAATAAGTTCAAGAGTCGTCACGACATATTCATCAACCGTTTTATCCTTGCGATTGAAGAGATAAACGGAATTAAGGTGTTCATCGGAAACTTCAATGTAAGTCTTATCGACGAAGTGAATACGGTAAATGTCTCGCTTACCCTGTGGGAAAACACCCGTCACCATCGTATGGTTACCCTTACCATCCAAGACAACCATACCTTCGTACACATCACCCATATAGACATAACCATTAGGCGTAAGAACCTTGGATGTCAATGGTTGCGCTTTGCCCATACCCGCTCCGTTACTGTGGAGAATAAGATTTGGGGTATCACCCTGTTCGACGAACTTTTGGAGCGTTTCCTTCACTTCCTTCGGAAGAATACATTCGCTCACTTTCTTGGGACGATACTTTTCAGCCCACAACTTATTAACTGCACTTTCTAACATAAATTACTCCACGGTAACGATATAAGAAGATAGTCTCTATGGGCTACCTTCGATGAATTTCCAAAACGCTATTATTATAGCAGATTTTTCGTGATATATCAAGAATTAATGAGTATTGCCGGCAACATCTAAGCACGTGATTCCTTCTTCACGCCACATATCAATTACCATCTTACGGTCATCAACCGCAAACGCAATCTCATATTCAGGTTCAATGACGTGTTCTTTGTAGAATTTCTTAGCCTTGTTGTCGGTTAATTCTTGTTTATCGGAAGAAATCAACACATCATACTTCACACCATTTGTCTTTAACCATTCGATGGTAAGATGCTCATACTTCTTTGGACGACACGTCAAAATCACCATCGCATAACCACCATTTCGGAACATCTCATACAGCTCGAACACTCGAGGAATTAGTGTGTCACCAACACAAGACGAATGGAAACGTTCTGATTGTTTCGGGAAACATTGGATATACTTCAAGCGATGGTTGAGGTCACAAAGTGTACCATCCAAATCAAATACGACACATTTCTTCTTAGCCATTTATTCCCTCAAATTAGTCAATTTTTGGTGATTTCTTCATAAAGTCAAACTTTGGCATCGTGAATCGAACGCCATACTTCTTTTCGATGGTTACGAATTTACCACTTTCTTGTGTGAGACTTTCTTTTTGTGTGGTGAACATTCCTCGTCTCTTCATTGCACCAACAACATCACACGATTCGGTTTGTTTTTGTGTCATTTTTAATCTCCACAGAATCTCTTCACAAAAATTATATCACAAATAAAAAAGGGAAGCAACTGCTTCCCCTTTACTATCACCACACCATCAAACCTTGGAAATCGTTGAAGATTTTCATTCGTTCGGGTGTCATTTCTACCATATGTTGAGTATCAACACAACACAAAGCTTCGTCGATTTCTTTTCTCGTTGCATAAGTCATAAAGAACTTACGCTTTTCGGAATCTTCCACTTCAATCATATACGGATATTCGATTGACGGAACAAAATCAACAATCGTTTGATTCTTATCGTATGCTTTAATCGCCTTGATATATTCTTGAGTATTGGTGATATCCTTTTTCATTTGCTTATGGATATACGTCATCAAGAATTTTGCATCGACGGTTGTATTTTCCGAATAATCGTGTCCCTTGACCAACAAACCATTCTCTTGAATTCGATAGAATGTTTTCATTGATGTGCATTTTGGTGCACTTGTGTTTAATCTCGAGATGAAATTAAACCAACGAGATTCGGAAATGCGAGGATGTTTAAGTCGTTCCACCATAAAGATTTGTGGATTGGAAGCATCGCAATAATGCAAGACTCTTCCGTTGTAAACATCTCTACAAGCATTAACCAAATAAGACTCATCAATCAAACGGCAAAGTTTCTTGTATTCGGGTAACGTGATTCTACTTCGTTTTGTCGAAAAAACATCACCGAGAACCTTCTTGATTCGTTTCTTGACTAACAACGGATGCTTATCAACATATGTCGATAAGGTGTATTTTATATCCGAATGTTCCAATTCACGAAGCTGTTCTGCATCCAATTGAAGGTACATCGGGAAGCTTTTGTTGTAGTTTTCCATCACATTATTCCGATAAAAATTGATAAGCCGACGATAAGAGCAAATGCCAAGTAACCATATTCTACAATGGTTGATTGGTTGAATAAGTGATAGTATGTATTGTTTCTCACGAACAAAATCTTACTCACATCACGTTTTGCGACATCCATCAATACGGTTACTTCGTCACGATTAAATGTTACGGGTTTTCCTACCGTGGATGACACAAAAGAAAATGTTTTCGAATCTTGCTCATTAAAAGATTTTTGTGCATCAACCAATGTTGAGATAATGAGATTATCATCATTACCACATTGATGAATCACTTCTCGCACAAAATCACAATTGAACACGTAGCGTTGTAACATATCGAAACATTTATGTTTTATTCCGTTATTACGTAAAATTACGTAACGAGAAATTACGTAATAAAGATTACGTAAAAATACGTAATGGAATCTGTTTAAAAAATGGATGGAGTAATTAGTGGCTTCCGTCTAGAAATAACTTCCCGAAGTTTACTTTTATCAACGTTAGTAATATGTTCGTCTAAAAGAACATCACCATTGATAGAAGTCTGAGTAATATAAACTCCTCGTTCGGCAAAAATCTTAGCCAACTCGTCTATTTGTTTCTCTGTCGGGACTCTTACAAAATCAATGTAACCATCTTTGCTATACTGTGTTGTAATTCTGAAACGAATGCAACCCGTATAAAACATAAAGCTAGCCACACAGTTTTTCTCAACCATTAATTGTGGGAATTCTTTTGTTAAACAATACCCATTGTGGTTGATTCCATAAAATATACCGTGTTCTACACTAATAGTATTGTTTTAAACAATACTATTACGGAAACCGACCTTCAGATGTCTGCCTGTGAAGTCAAGCATCTTGCCATCTTTGGACATATAACCGCCTTCATACGGGCTTTCGGTTAGTCCAAAAAACTTAATAGCGCCCTCTAACAGTCCCTTAAACATTATACTATTTTATCAAAAATTGAAAAGTGATTGGGGTACAATCGAAGAATTTTTTCTATTTCTGATAATATTATTGAACTTTTCTTTAGTAAAACAAGTAATACGCTCATCCATCACAACTTCACCATCGAGTGTTGTTTGTGTGATGGTAACAGGTCTATCTAAGAAAATTTTAGAAATCGCATCAATTTGCTTTTCTGTTGGTGTTCTCACAAAATCAATGTAGGTTTCTTTATTATAAGATGGTGTGATTTTATAGCGAATACACCCCGTATAGAACATAAAACTAGCGACACAATTCTTTTCTAGCATTAAATTTGGAAATTCTTTGGTAAGACAATAACCACTATGATTAATTCCATAAAAAATACCGTGTTCTATACTAATAATATTTTTATCATTCAGTATAGTGTGGTTACGAAACCCAACCTTTAAATGCCTACCACTGAAATCAAGTATCTCCCCACTCTTTATCATATACCCACCTTCATATGGGTTTGTTGTGATACCAAAGAATTTGATAGCGCTTTCTAACAGTCCATTAAACATTATGTTTTCTTAAAAAACAAAAAGTGATTGTGGGATAATTGAAGATGTTTTTTCATTACGAAGGATTGTGAGTAGTTTAGTTTTACTAAAACAAGTTATTCTCTTATCCATCAAAACATCCCCATTAAGAGATGTTTGTGTGATGTTGACATTTCTTCCATCTAAAAATTTCGAAAGTTCGTCAATTTGCTTTTCTGTTGGCGTTCTCACAAAATCAATATAAGATTCTTTCACGTACCACGGAGAGCATTTATAACGAATACAACCTGTATAGAACATAAAACTTGCTATACAATCCTTTTCAGACATCAATTGTGGAAATTCTTTGGTAAGGCAATAACCACTATGATTGATTCCATAGAATGTACTATGCTTGATTGTAATTAAATCATTTAAAATGATGTGGTTAAGAAATCCAATCTTCAAATGCCTACCACTAAAATCGAGTATTCTCCCATCCTTCGTGATATACCCACCTTCATATGGGTTCGTTGTGATACCAAAGAATTTGATAGCACCTTCTAAGAGCCCATTAAACATATTGTTCAACCATCTTCTTTAAATCATCGCAAACGAGAGGAATGTTATTTTCTTTCGTATATTCTTTAACAAACTCAGCAACATTCTTTTTAACATTATCTTTGATACCATCGAAGAATAAGTCAATCTTCGGAGTGATATCTCTATTATGCCAAAATGATTCCTGAAAATCAATAATGAATTGAATCCACTCTTTCAAGTATTCCAATTGAATATTTTTATTGAAAATAACAAAAATATCAAAAGATAATGCTGAAGTATAACTGTGGGTTAACCAATAACTGACATACTCATCGTGTTTAACAAATTCTTTTTGATTTGGTAATGGTGTGCTCATATCAAATCCTGTTTAATTTGGCATTGGTGTTCCGTCAACATCACCCCAAACACCATATCGTTCCTTCCATCGACGATAGAAATCATCTTCCTTCTTTGTCGATTTCTTGATTGTGATTGGTGCGTAATCTTGTGTCAATGATTCAGCCTTTTTAACGACGGGAAATAGACGAGACAATTCATCGATAATCATTTGAGCTTCAGATTCGTCAAACGTTAAAGAGATTTGATACTCATCGTTTCGAGAGACCTGAAGAAGCAATTTCTCTTTACCATCAGCCTCGACAATCTTATTAAAGAGAACGGACTTACCGTCGGGATTTTTAATAATCATCCTATAATCTATCAATTGAGAAAGGGGTGGTTATCCCACCCCACTTCAAATTATTCCATCGTGAATTGGGAATCAGGCATTTCACCTTCACCCTTATCGTCGGATAAGAGCTTACTGTTGGCAATCATAAAGGTCTTCTTAACCCAATCCTTGAAGTGTTGGCGCTTGAGAATCTCGTCCCAAAATTCCTTGTTGTTCGTGTCCTTGGCTCGAACCTTGTTACCAATCACTTCGCCCGTTTCGACATCAACAACTTGATACCAACCGTTAGATGGCTTAACGACATCACCCGAAGCAACCGCCATTTCCAACAAACCACTCCAAACATTGATACCGCTATCAAACATAACCGTGATAGGAATACGACTCTTTTCACGGGAATGTCGAGACTTCAAAACATTGATGTTGAAATCGTAACCGACAATTTCCGTACCGTTCTTTTGTTGGGAACGAGTAATATTCAAGATATTGTCAGAGGCATATACAAGCCCTGTGTTGTGAGAAACAACACCATTCTTCAAGACATAATGTTGAGCATCCTTAACAGACAAATCGTATACGGGCTTCTTACCAACCTTCTTAATGCTTGTGATTTTCATTTTATAAAATTTCCTCTCATTCCACAGATTTCAAATTATCGGGATTATGCTTACAATTTTTACCGTGCCATCGATTGTAATTTGGTGTAGTACACGCCAATCCACAATATTCACAAACTTTCGATTTCGTCAATTCTCGTCCCTTATTTTGAGATACCCAATCGGGAGAGGAACAACGCTCATCTGTATGAAAAACACGAATAACTTCGTTTGTGTGGATATTACGTAAGTTTTTATAACCCTTCCGCCCAATCTTCGCTTTATGTTCTTCGCTCTTTGGTGCAGATGCCATTTTATAAAACTTTTCTTTCCATTCGGGATTTACTTTATCCCAATAACTTTTACCCTTTCGCTTTTCACTCAAAATCGCTTTTGTTTCTTCGGAGTGATGTTTCCCATAGAAAGGATTATTCTTACCACGATTACGTTCACTCAATTCGGGTCTAGCCTTCCCTGTAAGCAATAATCTAGACGCTTCAGCATTAGCAATCGACATACACTCATATTCGAAAGAGGTATAAACTCGTTGCTGATTGCTCTTTGATGAAAATCTCATACAATTAAACGCAAATCCAAGTTTTGGGGTTCTATGTTGTTTCCATAACAACCAATGACACAAAAAGTGCTCTCTAGCTGTTAATTTTACTAGATTACTCTTTTCATTTGTCCCACCCATACAACGAGGAATTATATGATGTCGTTCGGTGTACATCCCTTTGCGGTTCGGTTCATCAAGTTTGGCGTTTTCGATAATTTGATTATAAACACGTTCGTAATTCATACCTCGGTAAATTTCAAAGTTAGGACTAATGTACTCTACTTATAAAAAACCGCGGTATATCATTAAATTACTTGCAAATCATCACCAACATTAAGGTGTTGAATTTCTACCCATTCACCGTCCTTCATAAAGCGGTGAACATCGGAGCACGTTACGACCGTACCATCTTCGAATTCAACTTCGTAGCATTCGGGAGTACCATCCATCAAGGTATCGGGATTCCACGTGGCTGTAACTTCCTTATCACCTTCAAGGGTCTTTACGAGTTCGCCGACCGTGATTTCTTCAATTGGCTTCATCGTACCATCAGCCATTTGAACCATCGTACCCTTCAACACACAACCACCGCCCGTAATCGTCTTGGAGTAGATTTCGAGCGTTTGATACGTGTGGTTCACCACAATCATCGGAATATTCTTAAGATTGAGGTGTGGTGTAATCAAACGAGTCAAACTCTTCAATGCCTTAGCACGACTCATATCCGCGGCGCTCTTTTCGTTCAAAGCGTCTTCAACTTCCTTCTTAGAAGCCAAGTTACCGATAGAGTCAACAACGATAATAACGTGGTCACCACGCTTGATTTCTTCCAACTGAGCCATCACATCGAACTTAAATTGTTCAACGTCGGTAATCGGAATATGGAGTACACGCTCAAGGTCAATGTCGAGACTGTTGAAGTAATTCTTGGACGCACCCATTTCGGAGTCGTAGAAGAGCATAATCGCATCGTCGTATTTGTCCATATAGGCTTTAGCGCATACGAGGGAGATGACGCTCTTAAACGTGCGAGATTCGCCCACCACCATCGATAAGCCCGGCATAAACCCACCATCAAGGTCACCCGAGAACGCAATGTTTAATGCGGGTACAGGAAGATGAATAACGTCCTTGCTATTCAATACCTCACTCTTACCCAACGTCTCCGTCAATTCAATCTTACTAGCCTTCTTAAGGCGGTCAAGTAATCCTGACATCTATTCTCCTCAGTTTAATTTTGATGATTCTCTAATTGTATCACAAATGCTCAAATTAAGCAATGTGTTCGAGATAGAATTCGTAAACCAAATCCAACGGCAATTCCATCGTGATATCACTATATTCGTTGGTTACGGTTAATACTTCATCAACCAATTCAAAGCGCAATTCATCTAAAATACGAACTTCGTAGTCGTCACCATCCTTAATAGACTTAAGAATGCCAATAACGGCATCTGACAACTCTTCGATGTCATCATCATCCATCATTACACGAAGGTTGAATTCCTCATCATCACTGAGTTCGAATACACGATTTACTAATTGAAACTTCACTTCTCGTTATCCTTTTCAAAATCATTTTCATTCATTTCAAACGCCACCTGAGTATTGTTCATACGGAAATGTGCAGTGAATTCTTTATCACCACTCTTTAAACAATACTCCCAATCCTCATCAATTTGAGCGAGGAATTTAGAAATGTCGTCGGAATTACCACCAAGGCTTCGAATGGTTTTAATGATTTTAAAAACCATTTCATCCTTTAAACGGTAGATAGATGTACACGCTTCTTTTCTTTCGTCGATGGTTGATACATTATACGTTTTAACCATTGTGCACCAACCATCAACAATATCAGATAAGATGATGCTAGAACTCTCTACAATAGAAACATAATGACTATAATCTAACCAACCGCTTGTACAATAGCCTTCACGAATCAATTTTAACATATTAAAGGCGTTTTGTGCATCATAAGCGTTTCCGTACCGCCACGTACGCTCACCAACACGGACATTCGCCCCTTCATCTTCTAAAACAATCTCTAACTTCATCACCACACCACCACAAAGTCACGCTTGCTGAGATTTAATGTTAACGTCGTGTATTGCGTTTGATTTGGAGCAAGTCGATAATCAAACTTCGAGAAAACCGTAAACATCATATCAGCTTCAGCACAAATGCTATCCATAACCGTTTCGGGATTTTCACAAATCGTGTAGATTAACTTAATCAATTCGGGATTATCGATTCGGTAACGATTTAAGTTAAACTCACCGTTTTCACTCAAGATAATGTGTCGATAAGCATATTCAGCCAAAAATTCTCGATATTCTCCCTTGGTGAAGGACATAATATCACCGAGGCAATAAACGATAATTTTGTCGTTGATAACCTCGAGGCGAACATTGATATTGATACCCTCGTCTGTAACCTTGAACTTATAGCGACAACCACTATCCATCCCTAGTGCCTTCTTGAAGTGCTTAACGTAAGACTTTCGAAAGCTAACCAAGACGGTAATCAAATCTTCAACTTCATAATTTACAGTATACACATCCATCTCCCTATTTCTTACTCAATGCTCGTTCGGTGATTGCTCGAATCTGTTCCGCTTTGATAAACGACGAAATTTGATACAAGCGGTGTGCAACAACTTCATAATGTCGCCACATACTTTCGATATCATCACCCGTGAATTTTCGCAAATCTCGCATAACAATTGTAGCACATTCGTTAGTTGATGGGAGATTTTCGTGACATAGTTCTTCAGGTAATCCCATATTGGTGAGCATTTCGTGAATGCCACCCCAATCATACTGATAACCCATTTCATAACTCCTATTGGTATTTTCAGTTAAATCTTACCATAATCTATTCGAAAAATCAATACTTCGTCCATAATCCGAATTTGATTTTCGCCTTTAATCCCTGATAGGTGTTACGGTGAATAATGTTGATGAGGTCTTCCTTCGAATATCCACCAAGAATCGCCTCGTTGATATCTTTAAATGGTAACCCATCTTCCCACAAACAAATCTTGAAGCCGTCGTCGATGATATGACGCATTTGCTTACAAAGTTCCCTATTTCGTGGTTCGTTATCGAATACAACTGTAATTCGGGATTTGTGTTTCGTCAACCAATCATCCTTAACACTTGCACCACTCATCGCAATACAATTCGGCAAGAATAACGAGTCAATCGGTCCTTCAACCATCAAGATTTCTTTACTTGGGTCTACTCGATTCAAACCATAAAGCTTCGTTTTCTCTTCATCCAACTTGATGGTGAAATAACGAATCGGATTCTTCGGGTCTAATGCTCGTCCCTGTAAAGCATACATCGTACCATTCTCGTCGAAAAACGGGATGACCAAACGCTCTTCGTCATACTTGACATTTGTGAACTTATTCGGAATCAGTGCGTTAATGTATTCCTTGAACTTCTTGCAGAAGTAGAGTTCCTTAAACATCGATTCGGGGATTTTTCGACTTTTAACGTATTCTTTACACGGATGATTATCGGGTAACGTATCCAATCGAATCAACCCACGAAGATACTTGGTGTTTGGATTATCCTTAAGAATAGATGGTTTACTCGTCTTGAAAAAATCGAATTTCTTCGCTTCCTTTTTCTCTTCGATAAACTTGAGGGAAGATTCTCGCTTTTCTCGTAATAACTCGAATTGAAACTCTCGATAGGTGTAGGGTTCAACCAACTCTAGGAATTTCGGGAACGACATCGAAGCACCACAGTTATGGCACTTGTAGATGTAACCTTGCCCCTTTGGGTTTCGATAAATGTAACCTCGAGCTTTACCGTGTTCGCCGTCACCACAGAGGGGGCATCGGAAACAGTATAAACCGTCGGATTTCTTCACGAATTTCTCAAATTGTGTGGAAACCCGTAACAAATACTGATGTTCTAGAAATAACGACACTTCTCACCTCTCTTAGTATGGCAACTTCGGATAATCATACTCTTTTTGACGCATCTTTTCAATTTCAGCATCCAAACGCATTTCTTCCAAATGCAAACGCTTAGCTTCCATACGTTCTCGAGCGATTTCGTTATCATACTGTTGTAAAAGCAATCGTTCACGGTCAGCCTTCAATTGTTCTTCTTGATACGAATACGAATGTCGACGCTGATTGTTATACATCATATACGAGGTAACAAGCCCAACACCCGCAATCAAAGCGGGATATGCATAATGATGGTGGTGATGATGAGGACGAGCAACCGCCACACCCATACCGAGCGTTAAACACATCGCACCAACAGCTAATTTCTTAAACATATCAAAACCCCTCAATTAGTTGGAAATAATGCCACTCACCATCGAATGGTTCGGGGCGATATAATTCAAAGAAGTTTGTGCCACTTCGTTGTTTCGTGCTGAGCGAACCCATCGGGTAGAATGGTCACCAACCAAAATACCGAGAATTAAAACCACGAACAACAAACGTACCACATTTACTCCTGTATCAAATTCAATACTATAATAACAAAAAAGCTACCCCGTGTCAATAGGGTAGCTTCTTTTTATGCTATTTTAAATTAACCGACACGGGGGCGGTCACTGTCTAAAATAACAAGGTATTCGATATCTCGTTCCATATTCTTGGCGAAGATAGCCTTCTTACCGATGATGGAATAGGTGTAATCACCACCAATCAACTTCAAACGCTCTTGCTTGAGGTGAACTTCGAAATCCTCGCCTTCGTAGTTGTCTTGAAGGTCAATCGTGAACGTGTTTGCGTTAGCGCCACTTTCGTCATAAACGATGGCTCGAATCTTACCTTCGCTACCCTTAAACTTCAAGTCAGGACATTGAATAATACCACTAGCCTTCTTCAAACGTTCGGAATTCACCGCCGTCATCGTAAAGGTCACTTGGGATTCGGGGATTTGCTTCAATTCACGAACCTTCGTCAAAATGTTCGGACTCGCCGCCCAAAACTTGGTTTGAATCGTAGCATCTTCCTCGTCGACGATATGGCAGTAACGTCGTCCATTTTCGTTATCTTCGAACGTGATTTCGGGAGTCTTGAACATACCCAAGGTGGATAAGAATTGACTCAAGTCATAAATCCAAAAATCCTTATCGAAGTATTCGGAAATCTTAGCCATTGCATAAATCGTACCCTTTTCGGAAACCGTCTTGATTTCAGAACCTTCGTTGATGGTGAAGTTCGGGTTGATGGATGCAAAATTCTTAAGAATCAAAAGCGTTTCAGCAGTTAATTTCATTTTATAATCACTCTCTCAATGTTGGTAATACCGAAATACTACCACGCATTATTTCAAATGTCAAACTTTATTAGGCTTGGGGTTGTTCTTGATTGAGAACGGGTTGTGCAACCTTCTTCGGTGCTCGTTGTGGACGAGTTGCCTTCTTGGCTTGCGGTTGTGGTTGCTCCGAGTCAACCTTCGCTTCCTTAACTTCACCCTTTGCGTGGTCCTTCGCATAAGAACCATTGTAGAGATGTGCCGTTTGAGCACCAACACAAAGATACTGTGCAACACGTTCACCATAGCGAATCTTAGCGCCGTTTGGATTACAAACTTGCATAGAACCAATCATCTTGTTGCCACCTTCAACACCGAAGCCATAGCCCGAATCATAGA
>JAEIGA010015643.1_pt1 | contig 11548 bp, 6 predicted proteins | sample 9270691 | NCBI WGS metagenome assembly JAEIGA01 (sample SAMN17057246, study PRJNA624740) | gut metagenome | biome: biome; isolation source: fecal sample | host: Bos grunniens | place: China: Xizang | collected 2019
AAGTCTGGAATAAACTTGAGGAAGATGGTACACTTGCGAAGTGGCAGAAAATGCTGGAATCTGACCCAGGAGAGTAAATAGTATGAACAGTCAAGTAGGCGGCATCTATAACAATTACGTAACGAACGCGGCAAACAAATCACGTCCGACACAAGAGCTGGCGGACATGATGTCGCGTTTGCTGCTGAATAAACCGTTTAGTCAGTTGGCGCCGTCTGAGAAGTCGACGGTGCTTATGATTGTTTCTGCTGCGCAGCGTTCGTTCGGCGGCGTGGTAGGTCAGGATCCGGCTGCTAACTTCAGCACTATTTACAGCGGTGTGGCCGCTTCCTCCATGGGAATGCCTATCTCCGGATTAGGCACTGGTCGCTCGTCTGCATCTTACGGCGGCCCTGCTGCCATGGTAGCTTCGGGCGCCGCATTCAGCGCCATGGATCGCTACCTGAACGGAAATAAGCAACAGTTTACAACAGGAACATCCACAGGCTTGGCTGCCAGCACAGCTGCAGGATACCTGTCACAGTTCTTCCAGGCTCGAGGTGGAATGCAGATGGGCGACGTCCAACGCTTCGCTATCCCGGCCAATGTGGCGGCGCAATTCCAGACACTTGGGAATATGCAACGTCGCACATCCATGTCGAAGGAAGATACGAATCAAGTATACGGCACGATGCTCAATGCGCATATGTTGGATATGTATGCGCGTCGCGAAAAGGGCGAAAGAGGTGGCTACGATTCAATGACGGCCGCCGATCAGGCAAAGATGCGCGATGAGATGAAGGCTAAGTTCGCTAGCATGAGCGAAGCGGAACGCAAGCGGTATCAAGAAGATCTCAGAAAGTCACTCAGAAAAGAGTACGAAACGCAACTTACACAGCAGCATAGAAGGAACGGTAAGTGGGATGAAGGATGGAACGCCGAGCGCGTAGCAAACGAGGCTTCGCTGCAGTTCGACCTCATGACTAAGTCCGGGGCTACGGCTGATCTTAGCGCACAAGGCGTAGACGCTGGCGTTCGCACTCGCGAAGGTCGTACTGACTATACAAAAGGCACCAGGCAGTTAGAGGAAGTCACAAAGAAGGCTTTGGCCGCCGCAGATAGAACACTGGCAGACATGACAGAGGTGTTCGGCACGGACAACTTTGAAGAACTTATGGCACAGGCTAATAAGTTCGGCGTCACTACTATGGCCAGCGAGCAGCAAGCCCGGAAGATGCGCAACATTATAGATGCTGCCAGGGCACGTGCTGCGGCTACAGGACGTACAGTGCAGGAAACCATGGCAGAATATGGGCAGGTTGCCACTATGGGGGCTGCTGTATTTGGCGGCGCCCAATATATGCCTGCGCATTATCTGCGCACGTTCGATCAGGCGCAGCGAGCTAATGCAGCAAATAGGGCCTCTGGGTTTGAAACACGCTCAGAGGAAGAACTTGCCGCAGAACACGCAGCAACTATGGCAAATGATGCCGAGCATTACACAAACGCAACCTGGGCTATTGAGCACGGCGCAGAGAACGGAGACGAACGCATGCGTCACTGGCGCAATCGTCTTATGGAAGCGAAGAGTGGCAAGCCCCTCACCGAAGAGGAACGTCAACAAATGCTCGCAGAGACAGGTGACTATTTCACAGCGAATGGTACCCATATGACGCCGCAGGCATTGAAGGCTTTTTATGCGAACAGCCAGATGGCCGGGACTATGACGGAAGCGCTGAATGCAGGAAGTAGAGAGACGTTCAGTCGGATGCACGCTAATAACATCACTTTGGAGTGGCAGGATAAGCAGAACTCTTTAGCCTATAAGCAGCTATTCCAATCTCATGCATTAGGTGCGACAGATGAAGAGACTCAGGCTGTGCTGGAGCAAGGTATATCTGATATTCTTCATGAGTACGGCTCGGATAATGCAAGCATGTTGTCTATGTTCGGTAAGAACGGAACGATGCAGACGTTGCTGGACGCCAATAACAACGATGTGGAAAAGGTGAAGTCTGCTATCGCCGAAGAGATGAAAGCCCAAGGACGTTCAGAGGAAGACATTGCACGCCAGTTGAACGCTGTGGATATGATGTCCAAGTTGAGCGTACAACAAAGACAACGTGTACTGGAAGGTGTAGAGTTCGGTCAGCGCGACACACAACGTGTAGGCGTTGGTGCAGCTAATGCGCACAAGAACACACAAGCGGAGCTGCAAGCGGAACAAGAAGCCATTAGACAGAAGTCGCAGGGCGTCATGACTAGATTGGCTAGTAATGACTTGTCTACGTTCTTGATTCACGGACAAGACGGAACAGAACAATCTACGTTGTTAGCAACAACCTACTCTGCGTTTGAGTCTGCCGGACTAGAAGGTATCGTTGGCGCAGCCGATGGAAACATCTCAGCAGACGCACACAACGACTACCTCCATATGACCGACGAGCAGTTAAGGCAAAGGGGCGTAACCAATCAGGCCGATCTCGACCGCATTGCCCGGATGCGTGGCAATCAGATGGCTTTCAAGGCAGGTGATAATAAGGGTGAGCTCAGTGCCGAGTTTGCTCGTAAAGAAGCACAGCGTTTGAATTCCGCTGCTGCTAATCTGCAGCGTCGCATCGACAACGAAACAGATCCTGAGAAGAAGAAAAGACTTCAAGCTATGCTGGAACAGGTGCAAACCCGTCAGAATCTGTTCCAAACTGTGACAGGATTGACAACGCAGGAGATGGCAGAATCGGATATGTCAGACGCGGCGTTTACAACACACGTCAACGAGAACAAACTGGAACGTGGTCTGGCTGATGCGGCTGTAGACGAACAGGGCGATATGATTTTCAGTGCAGATGCCTCCAAGGTGGAACAGTCTGCTTCTGAGTTCAGACAGCGTGAGATGGTGAAAATGCTTACGCACATGTCCGGTACAGGTCTTGATCCTAATACACTAAAAGCAGCTAGAGAAGGAAATCCTGAAGCGATACAGAGTTTATTACAGTCTGCGGCAGGCAATGAGCGTATACAGGAACTGTTGCGGATAGCAGAAGAGACAGGAGGCGCCATAAAGGTAAGCGAAGCAACGACTGATAGCAACGGTAACAAAGTGCCGGCCGGTGTGACGATCAACGGAGAGTTGGTTACCGATGTACGAGATCAGAACAGACTGATTTACAGGCACGCCATGTCGAAGGAAGGCGGTGCAGCTGCGTTGTTGGAGCGAGCAATGAATGGTGATACTACCGCAGCAGCAGCCGTAACTCAGAACTTAATAGACAGACACCACGGCGAAAGCACAGACGGATTCAAATATTTGAACCTGGCTAAAGGCTTGCGAGAAGGCGGCGTAGAAGGTATAGATGTCGATGCTGTTCGTACGAAAGAGAACGAATTGGATAGTTTGCTCAATCAGGCAAAGTCAGGAACACCACTAAACCCGGAACAGATTCAGCGCGTGCAGACTTTGAGCGAGGAGCTTGAAGAGCTGACAAAACACGCTCGTAATGATGAAAATCTGCTCAGCAAGATGGAAGGCGAAGAGCACATCGAAGCTGTACAGGCTACGAGGAACATAGGCGGTGGTACTACTAGTCTTTTCGAGCAAGCTAAAGCAGAAAGAAGCGAAGAAGAAAAAGCCGCTGCAGCTGCACGAGAGCAACAAGAGCAAGAAACAGAATGCCGCACCAAGGTAACGGAGTTGGCCAAAAAGCTTTTAGAGGCATTCGATGATAAAGGCAGACTCCAGGTCGAAACAGACAGTTGGTAATTATGAGTGATACGTTTTACATGTCAGCAAGCGGGCAGGCTTATTGCTTGCGAGGAGGTGAAGCTTCACAGTTGTCTCTGGAGCTGGACGGCTTCGATGCGTTTAAGCCTAAATCCGGTAAGGAAGGCAAGTGCGACGAGTCTGTGGTCCTGGTGCAGAATGTGGCCATAGCAAAGCAAGCCATCGCTGTCCCGGTAGTAGGTGTAGACAAGAAGCGCCTTCTGTATTCATTCGGAGAGAACTTCGGTACCGTACGTATTACGGCGACTGTACTTACCGGCGGAACAGAGTACAAAGCCACTGAACCAAAAGGATTGCTGGACAAATGGGAACAAGAAAGCGTAATAGGCAAGAAAGAGCCTTTGAACTTAAAGTGGGCAGGTACAGAGACTAAGGTGTATGTGATAGGTATAACGGTTGCAGGTTCTGATCCTCAATACGGAACGGTTAAGGTGGAAATAACTGCAATTATAGCCCCTGTAACAAATAAGGAAAGCTAACATAGCATGATCAAGTTTATTACATATCTTACCGGGAATTCGGATTGGAATCGCTTTGCTCCAGCGCTTGATCAAAGTTACACTCCGCTGCCTCTTTGGCTGTCGGATCTACTTGGCACATTCGATGCGCGAATGTGTGCCTGTCTGTATCGTCTATACAAGAGCAAACCGCAGTACGCAGATGATCTGCTTGGCACGGATGAAACAGCCGTTACGGATGCGATCTCCGGACTCAGGGGAGGTGTCTTGCGCCTGGACGGTCAGGGTGCTGCCTCTGTTAAGCCGTCGCAGCCGCCGTTTGTAGGCGATAAAATGTGTGTAGCTACTCCTGTGTTAACGTGTAAAGCAAATGGCGAGGCCACGATAGTTGTTGGGCCCTACACAGAATACACACACTGCACTACAGGAAATGGTCTTACAGCAGTGAAATGGCCGTCCTGGTTGCAGCTGCACGGAAGTATCAACACGCCAAGTCTCCCTTACGTAGCCACACTCCCGGTAGTATGGTCGTACCCAGTCGAGGAAGTTGATCGCAGGATACGTAGAAGTTCCGCAGCCTATGACTTCATGGAAGAGTATAATGTGGTGGGACTATTCTTTACAGAAACTACCGCAGAGGGACGCTTATGTGCGTTTCTTCGTGCTGCGTTGAAGCATGTAAACTATTTGAACTGATATGAGCGAACACAGAAAGCCTGTAGTCGAAATAAAGCAGTGGGGAGGTAAGCAGCGCATTGTAGAATCCGCTACGTACCAGATAATGTGCGCATCATATCCATCGATTACAGTAAAGCATCACACAAACACTGAGGCACAGCAAGAGGCTGTGGAGATGACAGCAGATCAGCTGTTTGCGGAATTGGGCGAGCAGCAGACAAAAGCTTTCAAAGGAAACTCAGAAACAGACACAGAGCTGTCTATGGACCCGGACGACGGTAGCAAGCTGGAGTTCAAAGGGCTCTCGACCGGTGACAGATATTCATTTTCGTCTACATCGGTGAATGTCGTAGGCAGTGCTGTACCGGATTGGGCGTTGGTGGATATGCTTAACTACTCGATCTACACAGATCTGTCAGTAGATATCCGGGACGGAGAGAAGGGTGCTTCTTCACTCATCGAGCTTATCAAGATGACGGAAAAGCGACTGATCGATGGGTGGCCGAAAGTCAAAGAGAAGTTAGCGCAGCCTACGGAGGAGGATCCTTACAGACCTATAGCGCTTAAAGCTCGAGAGAAAATTCACGAGAGAAATCAGAAGGTCCGTGACATATTTTTGAAGATACTGGATAACAGTAAGGATACAATAGGCTGGTCTAGTCTCGACAAGTACTTTAAGCGCCCTGAACAGGGTAAACAGGTGCGGAACGGAATAGCTCGCACCACTATGCGTACGCTGGTAGGATCTGGCGGCACGTTCTTGAACGTATTGCAGCAGTTGGCAAATCAGTTTCAGTGTATATACGTACCGAGCATGGAACCCGGCAATCCGGGGAAGCTGGTGAACATGGCCTATCTTGTGGCGGCGGAGCCGGAAGAGTTAGAGGTCGAGACTTTGGTAGGTGCTAGTATGAGTGCTGGCAATCCTGCAGGCATATTGCCTATTGGGTATACTTTTGTTCGTAGCGATGTTAATGCGGATACACGTTGTCTAAATCCGTTTCTGGGTATCGCTGTGCCAAAAGAGGCATTAGATCTTGGCGGGGCGTGCGACATGATAAAGTTGCCGAACTGGGCACCGGATAACACAACTGACTTTTTCAAAGAGGAAGACATTAAGAAGATCTCAGAGTCGGAGCCACAGTCCGCATCGCTAAACGAAGCCAAAGAGCCTATAAAAGAAGAAGAGGACACTAAAGAGGAATTAGGATACAGCATACACTCAATAGCAGCAGCTTATGGGCTTTGCCATTACGCTTGGGTGTCTTTAGCGCATTGTCGTGCGGCGCTAACAGTGCCTTGTACGTTCCAGTACGAGATCGGTAAACGCTACAAAGTAATGAGCAAGGGCAAAGAGCTGTTTACCGGTTATCTGATGGGTTTTACTAGCAGTATTTCGACAGGAAGCTGCTTGACAGAGCTTTCGTTTTCCCATATAATGGCAACAGGTTTCAGCTTGCCGGGAACTTCGGAGATGAAGGAGGCTAAGCTGGTACAATAACACTAGCTTTAGTCATGTCCGATCCCGATAAGTGCGAGAAGGTTGTATTTTATTCCGAGAATAAACCCGTAGGTAACCCAATACCACCTCCCCCTTGCGGAGAGGAACCGCAGAAGTTACCACAGGAATTGGTAGAGCGTACAGGCGAACTGGAGACCTACACTCCAGATCCACTGCCACGTCCTATAACACTGTATAGCCTACCGGTGGTGGCTCGATGCGAGATAGACGTTATAGATACGACCTCTTATCCCGGAGAGGCTATCCCCAGTGAAGGTGCTCCTGTATTTTTGGCTGGAGGAGAGAAGACCGGCGTAATCAGCATTCAGTCTATAGCTGGTATAGATCAGTCGATCTTGACGTATATCGCTAAAGCAAAGCTGGAAGATGAAATCGAAGCGGCCCTGAAGAGCCGTACACTGACGTCGCAAGGTCTGACTCGTCTTACAGGTATGCCACCATCTAAGGCAGCCGTGTTTATGCAGCTGGCTGATGCCATTCATACAAACCTTGACAGCACCGCAAAGGCAGTTGCAATAAGTGCACTGGAATGTGTATGGTGGAACGTAGCACAGACAGCCACATGTGAGACCGACATGGGCATGGAGGGTGTGGCTACAGTCAACGATCACCCGTCTGCTGTTGCTACAGCTACTGTACCGGCTCGCACCGTATCCTCCGATGTAGGACGTGGCGTTGCTGACTCAGTCGCGCATGCCCAGGCTGTATCGGCTCTGGAATGCTTTTACATATCAGATCCCGTAGAGGTTGATTGTACTACCCGCCCGGACCGTCCAGAAGAGTTTACTGAATGGGTCGTAACTGACCCGGAAGGAGTCGTACCTCGTCGCGTAGGTTACTACGCACTTCCCGCAGGGCATGTTGTTTCGTATGTGTCAAAAGCAGATGCTAATGCTGTTGCCTTGCAGATGGCTCTGGCAGAGCTTAATTGCTTCTACATCAATAAGCATATTGACAAACAGTGTGAGGAGCGGGATGCTCGAAATTTGAATATAGATCCAGACATACCTGGCAATAAGCCTATAGGCATATACTTGGGTCACACGGACTCTTTACTTGAAAGTGACTGGAATTGGATCAAGGATCCAGATGTGCGCACTCCAGCCCAGCGTGTAATTGTACCGGAGCGCTATATTATTTCGACGATCTCGACAGCTGATGCGAACAATCAGGCAATCCAGCTGGTAGAGTCTATGCTGGCCTGTTGCTACATCAATGATCGCATTTTCATTGAATGTCCGGAAGAGGCAAACAGGGAATACTCACCTACATGGTCGTATGAGGTGCCGCGTGGCACCTTCGTCAGCTGCACAAGCAAAAAAGATGCCAACGATCAGGCTTGGGCCTCCGCAGAGGGCATAGTAGACTGCATCTATTGTAACGACGTAGTGCTTCCTCAATGCGTACCTAACTGGGTGATCGATGCCGTGACAACCGGCATTATGTTGGCTCAAGATATCGAGATGAACGGCGCCGTATACCCGGCTGGCTCTATTTTCAAACTTCCGTTACCACTCAAAGTAGACGGCCTGGTCAATCCTTACACCGGGGAGCTGGTTAATGTTGCCGACTGGTCGATGGATGCTACTATCGGTGTGGCGAAGGACACAGTGTGCAGCACGTCGAAACGCGAAGTGGATGAGATCGTAGAGCTGCTACCGGCTGTCGTGACCGAGCCTAAGACGGGGGTGCCGGCCTGCCGCTTTAAGAGTACCAGATTGTTGGCCGGATGCGCATTCGTGGATCCGTACAATCCCAGCAATAAAGAAGACGACGTTATCATGTCCAGAGCCGTATCGAATAAAGGAGAAAGCTCTTCTGCGACTACTCTGTATGAGCCGGCACCCATAACTTACTATGGAGTTGATGCTGACGGCAAGCGGTATCGTGCTTACAAAGCAAAACCTACTCGCAGTCTGTCGACCACCCTGTCGCAGCCGACCCCAGGAGAATACCTTGACTTCCCGGAAGGTCTGTTTGTGGCCACTGCTGCAGACGTGCCTGAGTATAGAGATCGCGTTAACGATCTGACATTGGATGAAGCTGAGCAGATCGTAAAACGCTATTTGGACGCTTTGGTGCTTGAATTGGCGAAGAGCGTTATCGAATGTCGTTATGCAAATCCCAGAACTGTGGTAGATTGTACTTATCAACGTAAGACACCTTCCTACTCCGGCAGACGCCGCTCAGGAGATATTGTAGGAGACGGTTACTCTGGATTTAACGATCCCGTCGCTAGAGCTGCAAATGGATGGTGCTTCGGATGGAATAAGCCCAGCCATAATTTAGCCCCAGGATCGACACATCCATCGACAAGGGACGGTAAATTGACTATAATTGAAGCAGGCACAATTCAGGATGGGGTATATCAGAATGTGCTGAAGCAGACACAAGCATTGGCGGAGTCTTTGTTGTACTGTAAGTATATAAATGATCCTATGGACTGCTCCACATCGTGTCCGCCTCGCATTGGAAATGGCGTTTACCTTGTATCGTCTATCGGAGATTATAAAGCCGTAGAAAGAGGCACGATCATTGCGGACTCTGTATCAGAAGCCAATGATTTAGCCAGAGAGATGGTGCAGTGCAACCCGGCAGTTTGCTTGTACGGAAATGAAGAGGTAAAGCTTACCTGCAGTTGTGTGCCTCCGGGCATGGATGAATCTCCCCCTCCGAAAAGCAGAGCCGGGTCCGGAGGCAGCGGGGTTGTATCTCTGTACTACGGAAGCGCAGTAGTTCCCATGAACATGTTTGTGGGGGAAAACCCAGCACAGGTAGCGACAGCAGCAAAAGAGTACGTAGCTACTATGTGCGAGTTGGACTGTCTGTCCAGAATACCTACACCGATATTACACTATAGTCCTAAAATAGAGATTAAGTGCGAAGCGAAGGCAATGTGCTCGTTGAGCTCTGGCGATCAAGGCACATCCATGGTGACGTTTAACCCGGCAACGGTAGATCTGGTATTAACAGGAGCACCAGAAAAGATTACTTTACCAGAGGGCATGTTCGTTTCTGAAAAGGCGGAAGAAGTCAGCCAAAGTACAGTGCAAGCTTTTGCAATGCAACTGTGCGCTGGCGTATGGACTACTGAAACTGACGTAAAGTATTCTACGAACTTATCGATAGTGTCTTATCTCTACAAGCCGGGAGCATCGGCTGTGACAAATATGAGCTCTGTGGAAAGCTTTAAGAGCCGTAATGTGTATTCGACCTCTACGTCTACATATACATTGACAGCCGGGGCTGTAGTCGCAGATTCAGCGCTTGGCGTGTGTGATGCTATTAAGGCTATTGCAGAGACTGGTATCGCTCAAACACAAGAGGCGGCAACGCTGGCGGCGTCCAGATGGTTAGCTGGCGGTTCTGGCGTAACACCTCTGTGCGGGGAGATATGCGAGATAGAGTACACGTCGGGCGTGGCTCCGCTTATCGAAGACGGTAAAATAAAGATAAACTATGCAACCCAGGAACAAGGTAATGTTCATGCTGGCGTTATTAAGAGCATAAAAGCAGATAGCTCTGCTGTCGATTATCTTATCAACAACGGAGACATTACGATACCGTACGCGAATAAATCCGCCGACGGCAAGGGTGTGTACGGTGTTATAGGGGACGTTCAGGAAGTAGAAGGAGAAAGTGCTGTACTGGCTTTGGAAAATGGCGTATTGAAGATACCCAAGAGTAGTGTGAATATTACAGGTATCGAGTACGATGAAACTATCGCAAAGCCCGAGATCAATAGCGGCATGATAAAGCTGTCAGTTGCAGATTCTGAAACTGCCGAGCAGTTGGGCGGTGTAAAAGGTGTATCTGTGGTAAGCAACTTGTCGTGTGGCTTTAAGAAGGGTGTATTGCAGCTGCCATTGGCCTCCGCAGGAGGAGTTGGAACAGGTATCGCTGGTCTGATAACAAACATCGAGACTAAAAACGAGGCGTTAACGGTATCTGATGGTATTATCATTATTCCGACGGCGAATAAATCAGACTCACGTGCAGGTGTCGTATCAAGTATAGAGGCAGCTACAGATTCAAATTGGGATATTGCAGACGGCAAAATTAAGGTTGCCTTAGCGAATGGAGGGAGTGCCGGTCTCATCAAGGAAGGAGAATTAGATGATCAGGCTACAACCGTGACCATAGCAAATGGAAAGATCACTATCCCTGTCGGTACGTACAAGTTTGATGAGATCTGGCTGAAGACGAGCAAGAACGGCAAAATAACGAATGTACGCTTTGTTGAGGAGAAAGCTAATGCGTTAGCTACCGAACTGGCCAATCAGGCAAAAGCCAAAGTGGACGCTACGTCCATCACCGTAACAGGAAGTACGGTGGTTATGGCTGCGACGATAGACAGCGAAGGCAAAACAGGTGATATTGTCGCGGACGCAAATATAGGTGGGACGGTAGGATCGCCTAGCGGTAACGTAGCTTACTCACACGATGAGAGCGGCTACGATAATGGCAATCAGGATACTTAAAACAAAGAAGCCATGGCCACAACCATAAACGTCAAGTTTGACGAGGACAAGCTGAAGCAATATATAGCGGATAAAGCTGCAAAAATATTGCAAGACTATTACGATGGTAAAACTTTTACAATATCTGGCGGTGGACTATGGTGGAAGGATCAGTACAGCAATCCGCCTGTAGGACGTTACAGCGGCTCTCAAGTATTGCAGTATGCTGCGACGGCGTCCGCAGACGCAAACGGGACAATAACTGTAACTATAAAACCCACGCTGATCATTCAAGTAACACAAATCCAGTAGAAAACACATGCTACAAGTTATAAGCACATACTTAGTAGGCCTGTTCGCAGCCACCTCGCTGTTATTGGCCTGGTTTCACTCCGGGCTGCCTATCCATGTGATCGGGTTCTTGCGGATCTTCGGATTCCGCAAGAACGACACAGATTTCTGGACCGCGCTGGATACCGACTGGCAGGCAGCACTGAATGTCTACTATCCGAATCTGCTATCAGAGCTACTCACTTGCCCGGTATGCCTGTCTTTCCACGTGTCATTTTGGGTGGGTGTTGCTAGCTTTTTGCTTGATTTAGAGCTTACATTAGTGTATCCTTTCATTACGGCGGTAAGCTGGCCTGTGCTGGCGAACCTCATTCTCAAA
>JAEIGA010015644.1_pt1 | contig 11548 bp, 5 predicted proteins | sample 9270691 | NCBI WGS metagenome assembly JAEIGA01 (sample SAMN17057246, study PRJNA624740) | gut metagenome | biome: biome; isolation source: fecal sample | host: Bos grunniens | place: China: Xizang | collected 2019
TAGAATGTGTCGCGGCTGTCAGTTGGTATGCCCGTGCCCGAAAGATTGTCCTTGCGCGAGTAACCGAACTCCTCAATTACAAGTGGCTTGTCCAGTTTCCTGGCAAGCTCAATGTGCTCGGCAATGTACTTGCCGCTCTCGATGCAGGCATTCTCGATGCCGCTGTCGGGGTTGGAGCGTGGAGCCCAGCCCCAGTTCACAGGCCATATGTGTATTGTAATGTAGTCAATGTTCTTGTCGGCGTGTATTTTTTCGCACAACTCCATATCGACCTCGCAACCTATGTAGCCTTCGCTGCCGGTTGATACCAGGTGGTTGGAGTCAATGCTTTTGATAAGGGCTGCCGCCTCGGAAATCCATTTTGCGAAAGCCTCCTTGTTCTCCTTTGCAAAGGGGCGGGGCTCGTTGCAGAGCTGCCAGGCCATAATTGCAGGCTCGTCTTTGTAGCTGCGGCCGGTGATGCTGTTCTTGCGCGACACAATGGCCTTTATGTAGTTGTAGTACATCTCTATGGCCTTTGGCTCGCGCGAGAAATTGGCGCAGTAGTCGACATACTCGCTGTATCCGCCGGGTACATTGGTGTTGGGCGAGTCGCCATAGCCGCACTCCTTCAGGTAGAAACCGTATCCTCCGCTCCAGTCCCAGGCGTTGTTAAGGTAAATTACGGCATCCATATTGCGTTTCTCGAGTTCGGCGATGACAAAGTCCAATCCTTGGAGGATGGTGTCGTTGAGCACTCCGGGCGCACTCTGCAAATAGGGCTTTGCAGGGTTGGCAAGTGCACTGCCGGCGTCGGGGCCTGTCAATATTCTGAGGTTGGTGACACCTATGCTTTTCAGGTGGTCGAGCTCGCGGCACAGGCGCTCCCTGTCGCCTCCTTGGCCATTTGAGCCCAGCACCGAGGCATACCACATATTGGTGCCAATGTAGTGATAGGGTTTGCCGTCCTTCACAAATTGCGTTCCCTGTCGGGTGATGGGGTTGTTGTCACTGTCTATTGTTGCATTCTTGCTGCAACTGCCGATTATTGTAGCTGCCATAACGAGCAGAAACCAAAAAGTTCTTCGTGTTTTCATTTGTTCTCAGTACGATATCTTTGCGAAGATAGCAAAAGGATTTAAAGAAACGAACAACTGTGCCTTTTTTGTGCAATGAAAGTGCTACTTTTATTATATAATATTGTCTTTTTCATTTTTTTTCTCTTGTCATTGCCTATTTGGTTACAATTTGTATATCTTTGCACACATTGCACGAATTGACAAATAAACAAAATACAATAAAAATGGGAAACGAAAACAAATATCTGCGTGTGGCATATACTCTTTTGTCACACCGTGACGGCGAGTGTGAAGAGGTGGAAAAGACAACCCGTGAGCAACCTTTTGCTTTTTTGACAGGAGTGGGCTACACCCTCGACTCTTTCGAGGAGAACCTCAAGGATTTGAAGAAAGGCGATGAGTTTGACTTTACAATACCTTTTGCCGATGCGTATGGCGAGTATGACCCCGACCACGTTCAGGATTTCGACCGCGAGGTGTTCACCATTGACGGCAAGTTCGACTCGGCACACATCTACGAAGGCAATGTCGTTGAGATGATGCGCGCCGACGGCTCTCCCATCTTGGGAACCGTGAAGGAGGTTACTCCGCTCAAGGTGGTTATGGACTTCAACCATCCGCTTGCCGGTTGCGACCTGCAGTTTGTCGGCAGCGTTGTCGAGGCTCGTCCCGCAAAGGAGTCGGAGCTGAAGAAGTTCTATGACTCGTTGAAGGCTTCTTGCAGTTGCGGTGGCGGTTGCAGCGGCTGCAATGGCGGTAGCTGTGGCGGCGATGGTGGCTGCGAGGGCGGTTGCTGTCACTAATGTATTGAATGACTATGAATAGTTTTGGCAATATTTTGCGTCTCACCACTTTTGGGGAGTCGCACGGAGTGGCCATCGGCGGTGTGCTCGATGGTTTCCCGGCCGGTGTGCTCATTGACGAGGCGTTTGTCCGCAGTGAGATGATGCGCCGTCGTCCGGGGCAGAGCGCAATCACAACATCGCGCAACGAGGCCGACGAGGTGCAGTTCCTCTCCGGTATCTTTGAAGGGCGTTCCACCGGCGCACCCATTGCCTTTACTATCGCCAACAGCAATAATCGCAGTGCCGATTATGACAATCTGCGCGAGGCATTCCGTCCGTCGCACGCCGATTATGTGTATGACAGCAAATATGGTGTGCGCGACCATCGTGGTGGCGGCCGTTCTTCGGCACGCGAGACGGCGGTAAGGGTTTGTGCCGGTGCACTGGCCAAATTGGCTCTCAAGCAGTTGGGGATGGAGGTCACAGCTTTCACTTCGCAAGTTGGGGAGATTGTGCTCGACGGTGGCTATGCAGCCTATGACCTCTCGCAGGCCGAGAAAAATGCAGTGCGTTGCCCCGATGCAGGTGTTGCTGCCGCAATGGAACAGCTCATTCTGGATGTTAAACGCACCGGTGACACTGTCGGTGGCGTTGTCACCTGCGTTGTGAAAGGTGCTCCTGTGGGTTTGGGCGAGCCGCTTTATGGAAAACTGTCGGCGTCGCTTGCTTCGGCAATGCTCTCCATCAATGCCGCCAAAGGATTCGACTACGGTAATGGCTTTGCCGCGGCTACGGGGCGCGGTTCGCAGCAGAACGATATATTCTACAACAATGGCAATGGCATTGCAACCCGCACCAATAACAGCGGTGGCATCCAGGGTGGCATCTCGAATGGTAATGACATCTATTTCAGGGTAGCCTTCAAGCCTGTCGCCACTGTGCTGATGGAGCAACCCACCGTTACGAAGGACGGTGTCGAAACCACACTGTTGTCGCGTGGTCGTCACGATCCTTGTGTTGTGCCCCGCGCGGTGCCTGTTGTCGAGGCTATGGCGGCTCTTGTCGTGCTCGACCACTATATGCTCGACAGGGCAGCCCGAGGATTATTTTCATAAGTAAAAACAATATCGATATGGGGAAAAATATACACGGCCAGCTCATTGAGGAGAAGAAACCGACACTCTTTGCACAGTTGGCTGATAGGTTGAACGGATTGCCATCTTTTCTTGGAGGCAATCTGTTCGCTGTGTTCTTTTTTGTAGCAGTGTGGGCACTGCTGGCATTCTGTGAGTCGGCGCTTCTATTCCGCGTCAACGAGTTGTCGGTCTTCTTGTACGACGACCTTTTCTATGAGGAGATGATGTCGCTACCTGCCGGTATCCTCTATTATGTGGCAAGCTGGCTGGTACAGTTCTTCTATTATCCGGTTCTGGGTGCAACGATATATGTTGCACTTCTTGCACTGGTCTATTGGCTCACATACAGGGTGTTCGGGATTCCGTCCCGTTTCAGGTTGTTGGCAATGTTGCCGGTGGTGGCTTTGTTGGCTTCGAATACGCAACTCGGATACTGGATATACTACATCAAGATACCCGGCTACTATTATGTGGCGCTGTTGGGAGTGCTGGTGTCGTTGTTGGCAATATGGGCTGTAAAGCGTGCCCATATCTACTTGAAGCCGCTTCTTATTGTGGCTTGGGTGTATTTTGCTTTCCCCTGTATCGGCGTCTATGCGATAGCTTCGGGTGTCGTTATGGGACTCCACACCCTTTGCCGTGCGATAGGCGGCAGGCGTGGGGCGGTGCCGGTTGTGGTCTCGTCTGTGACACTGCTTGTGGCAGCCGTGGCGGCTTATGTTGTCCCTCCACTTTACTATCAGCGCTATACCACCGTTCCGCTCGAGGAGATATACAGGGTGGGTGTGCCGTCATCGCAGTGGAAAAGCGAATATGTCCCCGACAATGAGGTCAAGTTGAATGAGGCTTCCATAATAAAGGATATCAACGGCCGTGTCGGTTATCCTGTGAGCAGGGTGCTCACAAAATTCAGGCTCAACATTGACGGAAGTTTTTCGCAGAAGGCTTTGAATACGGCAAAGAGCGAACTGCTCTCGAGCACCGATATAAACCGTCCGGTTGATGGTAAGAAATATACCTTTACCTTTGTCGAGAAGGATGGCGACGAATACTATCTTTATGATGCCGGCGACAGGCTTGCCTTGGCAAGGCTGGAGAAAGGAACCGCGATACCGGGCTCGGGGCATTTTACCTGCGTGGGCGATGGCAAGATAAAGGAAATGGCCTCGTTCAAGGCGCAGAGTGGCAAGTATCTTGTATGGAACAGGCTGCAGGACACCGATGGCGAGCGTTGGGTTCCTGCCTTGGCGGCATCTCCATCCGAAGGCTATTCGCGCTGCACAGTGGTTAAGATGGGCAAGACCGACAAGGTACAGGCCGCGGACGATTTGGCACTCTTTGGCGTTGTCAACCTGCTTATTTTCGATAATGTCTACAAAGTCAGTGATGGCATTTCCCCACTTTGTGTCGTTGGTATGTCGAATGGGGAACTTGCATCCTCTCCGGCAGCAATGTTGAACGATGTGCACACTTCGGCAATGCGCATAGATGAGGTTGGTTTCACCCCGAAACCCTTCCCGCTTGAAATGCAGGAGAGGTCTATGTGGTACAATGTACTGGTGTACTGGGTTCCGTTCTTCCTGCTGATGTTCTCGTTTGTGCTGCTGGCGATGTTTGCGGCATTTGAACCGCTTTGTGGCGGGTGCAGGCCGGGGCTGCTGCAACCGGTGCTGTGGCTTGTCGGGGCATTGCTTTTGGCCGGCTTTACATCCGTGTTCTGGTATAGAAACGTGAATTTCCGCGTTGAGAACCAGCAGAACCGGGCTATGTGGAACGAGGAGTGGAGCGAGGTTGCCCGCTTGGCGCGCAAGACCGATGTCCCAACGCGTCAGGTGGTTATGAACAAGAATCTGGCGTTGCTCAAATTGGGCGTTTCGGGAAACGAGATGTTCGGCTACCCCGAGGGTAGTGCCGACATTGAGGCTTCTATACCTGTGCGCTTGGCACAAACAGGTGGCAAGATGGCCTATTTCCAATATGGCAAGTTCAATTTTTGCTACCGATGGTGTGTCGAGGATGCCGTTGAGTATGGTTGGCGAATAGAGTATCTGAAGCACGCCGTGCGTTCAATGATTCTCTCGGGTGAGTACAGGCTTGCCCAAAGGTATATTGATATATTGAAGAAAACCACATTCTATGCAGATTGGGCCGCTTCAATGGAAAAATATGTGCAGAACCCCGAGGAGATTACCCGCAACAGGGAATTCTTGATGCCTCTGAATATGACCTGTTATGATGATTATCTGGATGTTGATGAATCGTATGTCGAAGCCTATCTCACAAAGAACCTCACAAATGCAACCGAGAAGATGTCACGCGTGTATGTGGAGTCGGCATTGGTGTCGGCGCTCACACGCAAGGACTCCAAATCGTTCTGGTTCTTCCTGAACTACTATGTCAACGAACTCAAGGCCAGTGCGCTTCCAAAGCATTATCAGGAGGCGGTGCTCCTTTTCCTGAATCTCGACAAGGGACGCACTGTGCAGGTGCCAAAAGGCTTTATTGACAAGTTTATATCAGTGGGCACAAATACCAAGTTGAACAAATTTATGCAACTTGTGTCGCAGCATAAGGGCAAGAGCGAGGAGGAGATGGCTCCATACTTCAAGGACGATTTTGGAGATTCGTATTTCTATTTCTATTTCTTCGTGCGTAACATAAAAACCAATTAATCCGTTTAAAGGTCTTGACTATGAAAAGTTACTTTAAATATGCGGTTCTGACCGTTCTGCTTGTCTGTGCCGCCTGCTCACCAAAGGCTCCTGTGGTGCCTGCCGAATATGGTACGGTGAGTGAAAAACCAAGGATATACCCCGATTATACCGATGTTGTCATCCCTTGCAATATCGCTCCGCTTGTCTTTAGGGTAAACGAGGAGGGTGATGACTTCGTTACACGTTTCAGGGCCGGCGACAAGGAACTTGTCTGCGCAGGCCGTGAGGTTGCACCCGCTGTGGACGAGTGGCACTCTCTCCTGGCACAAGCTGCCGGCAGCAGTGTCGAGGTCGATGTGTATGTGCAGGTCGACGGTGGGTGGCGCCGTTATGAGCCGTTTGCCGTCAACGTGTCGGCCGATACCATTGACAGGTACATCTCCTACAGGTTGATACCCCCGTCATATGTGGCGTATGAGAAACTCACCATCTCCCAACGCGACCTCACCTGCTTTGACGAGAGCGTGATATACTGCAACAAATTCGTTGCCTCGGAGCCCGACGGACAGTGCATCAATTGCCATTCATACAAGAATTACAAGACCGACAATATGCAGTTCCACGTGCGCCAGCACCTTGGCGGAACGGTGTTTGTCCATAACGGTAAGGCCAAGAAGGTCAATATGAAGACCGACTCCACCATCTCTGCGGGTGTATATCCTTCCTTCAATCCCAAATATGATGTGGTGGCATATTCAGTCAACAACACAGGCCAGATTTTCCACACCAAGAACCCCAACAAGGTCGAGGTTCAGGATCAGGCCAGCGATGTCATAATTTATGACCCCGTGAGGGATGTTGTCTCGCACGTTGTCAAGGACCCCGACTGCCTTGAGGTGTTCCCCGCGTGGTCTCCCGATGGCGAGATGCTCTACTACTGCTCGGCCCATTTCCCCAAGCGCAAGGATATCCCTCACATCGAGAATATGATACGCAACTACAAGGATGTGAAGTACGACATTCTGCGTCGCCCCTGGAATCCCGAAACAGGTGAGTTCGGCGCTGTCGACACGGTCTTTGCTGCATCGGCGATGGGAAAGAGCGCTACATTCCCACGTGTTTCGCCCTGCGGGCGCTATCTGCTGTTCGCGTTGGCCGAGTACGGATGTTTCCACATCTGGCACAAAGATGCCGACCTCTATCTCCTGGAACTTGCCACCGGTGAGTGCCGCCCTCTTGATACCGCAAACTCGGAATTCCCTGAGAGCTACCACGTCTGGAGCAGTACAGGAAAGTGGATTCTCTTTGCCAGCCGTCGTGACGACACTAACTACAGCCGTCTGTATATCGCTCATATCAACGACGACGGAACAAGTTCCAAGGCATTCCTGTTGCCACAGAAAGAGAGTGAATATTACGACTTTTTCGACAGGTCGTTCAATGTCCCGGAGTTTATGGTTGAGCCGGTTTCCATCACGCCTCACGAGTTTGCCGAGGTGGTCAAAGGTGATGCCGTAAATGTTAAATACAGTCCTGTTTTTAAATAGATTTTAACAAACAATTGTTAAAATATAAAAAAGAGCCAATCTCCCGTTTTTTTGCATTTTGTGCATTGAAACGGGAGATTTCTTTTGTGGCCTGTTAAAAAAACATTCCTCCAATGGAAAAAATACAGCTATTTGTGCGAATATTTATTTAAAAGTCTTATTTTTGCACGTTAACTATGGGATAATTGTGCCGTAGTGCGAAATGTTTAAAAAAACAAAAAAATAATAATTAATAAATTTGTATTTATGTTTAAGCACCGTTTAATTAAATTTGGCGTGTCGTCGCTCTTTGCGATGTGCGTGCTTTTTGTCGGTGGCTCACTGCAGTCGTGTAAGGATTGGCTCGACGTGTATCCTTATGACGACCCGGGTGACCCTGAGTGGCTGGGATCAAGTGTGTATGAATTCCTCAAGGAGGGAACGCCAAACCACACTTATACCAATTTCGTTGCCATCATTGACAGCTTGGGCGAGCAGGAGACACTTGCTCACACCGGTAGCAAGACTCTTTTTGTAGCCGATGATGCTGCTTTTGAGAGGTTCTTCAATGGTGGAAACAATGTTTGGGGCGTGGAGAGCGTTGGCCAGATGTCAAAGGCACAGATGAAGACCATTCTCTTTGGTTCTATGCTCGACAATGCAATGTTGCTCGATATGCTTTCAAGCACAGGTGTTGAGACAAACCAGGAGGGTACCTGTCTGCGTCGTTGGTCTTCATTGCAGGTTATAGACTCAATTCCACTTTCTCCCAACCAGGAGGTCGCTGCAAATCACACCAACTGGCCTACATACAACATCTATTGGGATGTGTTGCGTGGCAAGGAGAGAACCGAGAAGCTGCGCCTTGCTATGGATGGAACAAAGCCAATGATGGTTCATTTCTTGAGTGACTATTTGAGAAAGAACAACATCAAGGCCGAGGATATCGAATTCCTTTTTGCCAAGAAGGGCGAGGCTGTGAAGACTTTTGAAGATGGCGATGCTTTCATCTATGGAAACAAGATTGTTTCAAGCGATGTGACAAACGAACTGAACCTTGACGATAAGTTGACCATAACCTGCAAGAACGGTTATGTCTATCGTATGGACGAGCTCCTCCTGCCACCTTCAAATATGGCCGACGAGTTGCGTAAGCACGCCGATACAAGAATTTTCAGCCATTTGCTCGACCGTTTCTGCGTTCCGGTGTATGATAGCGAGCTCTCAAAAGAGTATAATACATATCACAAGACAAACGACAGCGTTTTCACACTTAAATATTTCTCCGATTCGTACACATCTCATCCGATGCTCGAAACTGCAAACTGCAACCCATCGGCCGAGGAGAGATTGAATATCGATCCGGGACAGAATAATCTTGGCGCGTCTTCGTCAATGGCTTCTGATATGGCTGCAATGTTTGTGCCTAACGACGAAAGTCTTTATGCATATTTTGCCAGCGATGAAGGCGACGGAAACTTCCTCCTGAAACGCTTTGCATCAAGTGTGGATGTTCCCAAGGAGTACAGTGAGGATAAGGATATCGCCCTATTGCTTTCTGCTCTCGACAGAATTCCTCAAAAGAATATTGCTCCATTCTTGAACAACTTGATGAAATCATCTTTCTCAAAGAGTGTTTTGAGCAAGTTCGATAAGATTACTGACGATGCGAATGAGTTGATGAACATAAAGGCTCACCACGTGGACGAATGTGTTATTGCAAACAACGGTGTTATATATATATTGAATAGCGTGTTTGGTCCGGGTGCTTATGAGGCGGTTTCTGCTCCAACTCTTGTAAATGACAATATGGGTGTTATGCGCAACGTAATCAGCCAGTTGCGATATGACTACTACCTGCTTGCGATGGATGCAAACTATTCGTTGATTGTCCCCGATGACAACCATTTCGTGTACTGCGATCCACTTACAGTGACAAGAGACGAGACGGGTGAACTGACAGCCAATGCTACTCCACAGGCATATTCATTCCATTACAACACCAACAAGCCAAAGGCAAATGGTGCATTGAAATTCTGGGCCGATGTATACAAATATGACCCAACAACATTTGAGATTAAAGATACATTGACCGAACAGGAGTTCTCTGTTGCAGGTACTCAGTTCGATGGTATTGGCGGATTTGCCGCAAACCGCTTCACCGACTTGATGGAGTACCTTATTATAGTACACGATGATGAGGTAGGTTTGAGACCCGATGTCAAGTATTACCAGACAAAGGGCTATGCAACAATCAAGATTGATGCAAGCAACCCCGATGATATAAAGATGTATGGTGGTGAGCAGCTCGAAAATGGTACAACCATTGCCGTTGCCGACAAAACTATGCACGAAAACGGTGTCACATACTGCACTGTCCCAGGTCAGGATGGTATACCTGGTTATATCAACTCTGCGGTTCCAACACCTCCAACAAGGTCGGTATATGAAAACTTGCTGTTGCAGGCCGATTCGGAGTATGAAAAGTTCTATGAGTTCTTTCACTTGTGCTATCCCGGTGGAGACTATGCTTCAAATACCGCAACCGGCTTGTTGATGAATGTCTTCCCAATCAAGAATGCAAAGGCTTTGAACGACTCGGCATTGCGTTATTCTATCTTCTATACAAACACCTCGGATACCAAGGCGTATACAAAGAACACCATTCCGTTCTTCAATATCTACCACTACACAGTATATGCTCCTTCAAACGAATCAATAAAGGAACTGCGTGGACGTGGTCTGCCTACTTGGGAACAGGTGAAGGCTGTGGCCGATGCCGGAAAGAAAGCCAAAGCGGCTTCAATGTTGAATTCTATCATCAACTTTGCCAAGTATCACTTCCAGGATAACTCTATCTATGTCGACAATTCACCTATTACAAGTATCGACCCTTCAACAGGTGAGGCTGTCCATAGCAAGACGTTTACAACAGCCGTCCTCGACGAGAACACAAACCGCTTCTTTGAATTGAAGGTTGAAAGAGATGGCAATACATTTACAATCCAGGATGATATCAGTGAGCAGCCAAGTCGTGTTGTAGTAGAAGGTGAGGAGAACAAGGATTGGAACATTATGTGTCGCGATAATGTCTACATCTCTGCCGATCCAGGTCCTTCGGCAAAGCTCAACAACTATTCATCTTCATCATACACTGTATTGCAGCCAATTGACAAGGCTCTCTTGAACAGGTCTATGTTCGGTTATGACGGCCTTTTCAAGCGTTTTGCCGATAATGGTGCAACTGTTGATACTATGTATGTAGATGGTGAAGGTGATGTAACTGTCGATGGCAGGAACTACTATCTTATTGCAAAGCGTGGAAACATCAGGCTCATCGACCCGAGAGACGGTGTTCAAGAGGTTCATAAGGCCGGTTACTTGATGCAACCTATCGCCGAGGGCGAGTCGGACGAATACGATGCTTTGTTGACACGCGAGAAACTTATTACTGAAAGAAAGGCCGTTGACGGTGTATATAAAGACCTTGAGATTCTTGTGACCGACGAAGGCTATGGTGTCAAGGAAATCAAGGACAGCAAGGGCGTTGTAACATCGTTTGAGTATGATACCGTTGAGAAGGATGGCATCATTTATATAAAGAAGTATAACAACGACGGTACAGTCAAGGAAGAAATCGAGGTTGGTGTAGTTACTCCCGAAGAAGGTGAGGACAACAACTGATTGGTGATGTCGAAAAAACATAATAGCTATGATAAAAATAAAGCATTTATTTCTGCTCGTGCTTTTCTGCTTTGTAAGCAGTAGCGTATTTGCGCAAAAGGGTGCGAGAATTTCGGGTACGATTACAAGTGATGCCGAAGGTCCGCTGATTATGGTGAACGTCACCGAGCGCGACAACAGCAATCGTATCATCGAGGCTTGTGTGACTGACTTTGAGGGTAACTTCTCAATGGTTGTCAAGAACACAAGCAACGTTCTTGAGATTTCGTATGTGGGTTACAAGACCCAGCGAATTGAAATTGGCAGCCGCACTGTGTTCAACATCAAGATGGTCGAGGACAATATGCTCGAGACTGTGGATATCGTTGCCGAGCAACGCTCACGTTCGGGTGGTCTTGACATTCTTGAGCGCGAGATGACACACGCCACACAGAAGATTAGTATGGACGAAATGGACGGTCTTTCGTTTGCATCTGTCGACGAGGCACTCCAGGGACAGATTGCCGGTCTTGACGTCGTGTTCAACTCGGGTGACGTAGGTTCCGGTACACAGATGCGTCTTCGTGGTAACTCAATGCTCGAGGGTGATGCTACACCGCTTATCGTTGTGGACGACAACATCTTTGAGGTTGATGAGGGCTCATTCCAGTTTGAGAATGCCACAAACGAAAGTTTTGCCGAGCTTCTTATGATTAACACCGAGGA
>JAEIGA010015645.1_pt1 | contig 11548 bp, 9 predicted proteins | sample 9270691 | NCBI WGS metagenome assembly JAEIGA01 (sample SAMN17057246, study PRJNA624740) | gut metagenome | biome: biome; isolation source: fecal sample | host: Bos grunniens | place: China: Xizang | collected 2019
ATGCTTACTGAATAATACCGGATATGGAACTTAACTTAAAGAAACCTATCATATTCTTTGACCTTGAGACTACTGGTATTGATGTCTCAAAGGACCGCATTGTGGAAATATGCTACATCAAAGTGTGGCCCGACGGTTGCGAACTTGAGTACTCAAAGCGCATCAATCCCGGAATGCATATTCCCGAGGCAGCTTCGGCGGTGCATGGCATATATGACGAGGATGTAAAGGATTGTCCCCTTTTCAAGGAGGTTGCGCGTGAGATTGCAAACGAGTTCGAGGGTTGTGACCTTGCCGGCTTCAACTCCAACCGTTTCGACCTTCCGATGCTTGCCGAGGAGTTTCTCCGTGCGCAGGTTGACATTGACCTGTCGCGTCACAATGCAATTGATGTGCAGGTACTCTACCACAAGCGCGAGCCCCGCACACTTGCCGCTGCGCACAAGTTCTATTGTGGTACCGAGTTCGAGAACGCGCATAGCGCCCTTGCCGATACACGTGCCACATATAATGTGCTCAAGGCTCAACTTGATCACTACAATGACCTTGAAAACGATATGGAGGCTCTTTCAAAGGAGTCGTCATTTACAAGGAACGTTGATTTTGCAGGCCGCTTTGTGTATGATGACAACGGACGCGAGGTATTCAACTTTGGAAAGTACAAGGGTATGCCTGTGGATGAGGTGCTTGCCCGTGACCCCGGCTATTATGGCTGGATGATGAACGGCGAGTTCCCTTTGAATACCAAACAGGCTCTTACAAGAATCAAGCTGCGTGGCTTGAACAAATGATATTGTTTTACTTCAGATGCTGAAAGGAATAAAGATAGTATTGGGTGTGACAGGCAGTATTGCGGCCTACAAGGCTGCGCTGCTGGTGCGCCTGCTTGTCAAGGAGGGTGCCGAGGTGCAGGTGGTTATGACTCCTGCCGCAAAGGAGTTCATTACTCCGCTTACCTTGTCCACCTTGTCGGGACGTCCTGTGTTGAGTGAGTTCTTCAACAATGACAGCGGTTCATGGCACAGCCATGTTGAACTAGGTCTATGGGCCGACGCCATGATTGTGGCTCCGGCAACGGCTTCCACACTTGGCAAGATGGCTGCCGGCGTTGCCGACAACCTGCTTGTGACAACCTACATGTCAATGAAGGCACCGGTATTCGTTGCTCCGGCAATGGACCTCGATATGTATGCCCACCCGTCGACGGTGAAGAACATTGCGACGCTGAAAGGATACGGTAACCACATAATTGAGGCCGCAGCCGGCGAACTTGCAAGTCATCTCAGCGGCAAGGGACGCATGGAGGAGCCTGAGAATATTGTGAAGGTGCTGAAGGATTTTTTTTTGACCGGATGTGAACTGTGCGGCAAGAGGATACTGATTACTGCAGGCCCTACGTACGAGAAGATTGACCCGGTACGTTTCATCGGCAACTACTCGTCGGGCAAGATGGGCTTTGCCATAGCTGCTGAGTGTGCACGTCGCGGTGCCGATGTTACTCTGGTTGCAGGCCCTGTTTCGTTGCCTACACCTCATCCTTCAATCAGGCGCATTGATGTTGAGTCGGCGCGAGAGATGTGTGAGGCTGCTGTAGGTGCATTCCCATCATGCGATGCGGCTGTGCTCTCGGCTGCCGTTGCCGACTACCGTCCGGCGGTTCAGGCAAGCAGCAAAATCAAGCGTACGGGTGAAGGTATGATAATAGGACTTGAGGCGAATCCGGATATCGCTGCAACCCTTGGCAAAGCTAAGAAGGAGGGGCAGTGTCTTGCCGGTTTTGCTCTTGAGACAAACGATGCTGAATCCAATGCGCGCCTGAAACTTGAGAAGAAGAATCTTGATTTTATTGTGCTTAATTCCCTTGAGGACAAGGGTGCTGGTTTCTCCTGTGACACGAACAAGGTTACTATTATAGACCGTGAGGGAAAGAGTGAATATCCGCTTAAGAGCAAGGCCGATGTGGCAAAGGATGTCGTGGCACATCTTTCAAAACTGCTTGTAGTGCTGGCTCTTATATTCCTGCCATCTGTGGCAAGCGCCGAGGGAGAGGAACTGAACGCAACGGTCAGTCTCAATGCCTCAAAGGTTCAGGGTTCCAATACCGAGGTCTTTACAATGCTGCAGGATGCCGTCACGGAATTCATAAATAGCCGCAGATGGACAAGCAACACCTACGAGGAGAACGAACGCATAATGTGCAACTTCAGTTTTGTGGTGAATTCGTACTCCAATGACGGTTCGTTCGACTGCTCGCTGATGGTACAGGCCACACGCCCGGTATTCGGTTCATCGTACAATTCCATGCTCTTCAAATATGAAGATGCAAGCATAAAGTTCAAATATCAGCCATATGACCGTCTTGAGTTTGTCGAGGACAATCTTGACAACAACCTCACAGCTGTGATAGCGTTTTATGTATATACGATTATTGGTATGGACCTTGATTCGATGGGGGAACTCGGGGGCAGTGAATTTCTGAACAAGGCTCTTATGATTGCCGGCAATGCCCAGAACCTTGGAGATGCGGGGTGGAGAGCCGGTAGTAACAGTAATAACCGCTATTCGATAATTGATGACTACATGAACGGTGCTCTTGAACCGGTGCGCAAACTCATGTACAAGTATCATAGACTGGGGCTTGATACAATGTTCAAGAATGCCGATGACGGGCGCAAGGCTGTGACTGAGAGTCTTTCGCTTTTGAAGAAGGCTTACGATGACCGTCCTATGGCATATTTTACCCGTCTTTTTACCGAGTATAAGGTAGATGAGATTGTGAACGTCTACTCAAAGTGTACTCCCGATGAGAAGAGGGATGTCGTGAAGATTCTCACAGAGATAAACCCCTCGCTGTCTTCGGAGTGGGACAAGATAACCAAGAACAATAACTGAGTATAAATGCTTAAGCATATTTCTATACGTAACTTTGCACTCATTGAGAAGGTAGAGATTGATTTCTCTGCCGGTTTTTCTGTCATTACGGGTGAGACCGGTCACGGAAAATCCGTTTTCCTTGGTGCAGTTGCCATGCTGCTGGGGCAGCGTTCCGATGTGAAGGCCATACGTGAAGGTGCCGACCGTTGCGTCATTGAGGGTATTTTTGACCTTACAGGCTTCGGGCTTGAACCGTTCTTTGAAGAGAACGGCATCGATTATGACCAGGAGTGTATTGTGCGCCGCGAACTTGCCTCGAGTGGCCGAAGCAGGGCTTTCGTGAATGATTCCCCTGTGAATGTTTCGGTTCTCAAGGAACTGGGAGCAAGGCTTATCGATATTCATTCGCAGCACCAGAACCTGCTGCTCGGTGACCGTCTTTATCAACTTGGAGTGCTTGATGTGCTTGCCGACAACAGGCAACGTCTTGCCGTTTACAAGGAGGAGTATGACGGCTATCTTGCACTGCAGCGCGAACTTGTCGAACGTAGGAAAACTCTTGAGGCTGCAAGGCGCGATGAGGAGTGGCTCCGTTTTCAGCTTGATGAACTTGAGGCGGCTTCACTCAAGAACGGGGAACTCGAGGAACTTGAACAGGAACTGCAGGAACTCTCGCATGCCGAGGATATACAGGCAGCGCTGTACGGTGCATGCAGTGCCATTGACGGTGATGAACGCAGTATGTTGCAGGCTCTGCGCGAAGCTTCATCGGCCCTTTCACGCATTGCTGTGCATTATCCCGCTGCACAGGAACTTGCCGAAAGACTCGAGAGTAATTATATCGAGTTGAAGGATTGCTGCGATGAGATGCAGCAGCGTGCCGGTCGTGTGCAGTTTGCTCCTGCCCGCCTGGAGTTCGTGGAGAACCGTGTGGCGCAGATATATTCACTAATAAAGAAACATCGGGTGGAGAGTGTGGATGAACTTGTTACGCTTGCTGCAGAGTACAGTTCAAAACTCGATTGTATTGCTTTGGGTGATGACGGTATAAGGGAACTCGAGAACAGGATAAAGGCTGTAGCCGATAAACTTGCAGTAAAAGCTGCGGAACTTACTACAAAACGCAAGGCGAGTGCTTTGGAACTACAGGAGAAGATAAAGGCGATTCTTGTGAATCTGGGAATGCCGATGATACGCTTCGATGTGGATTTCAGGCCTGTCGAAGGCTTTACACCGTCGGGGTGTGACGATGTGGTGTTCCTCTTCTCGGCAAACAGCAGCAGTGCTCCGCAGCCGCTTTGCGATGTTGCATCGGGTGGTGAGATGGCACGTGTGATGCTTGCATTGAAATCACTCATAGCATCAAGCACCAAGCAGCCAACTCTAATATTCGATGAGGTTGATACCGGTGTTTCCGGTATACTTGCCGAACGTATGGGACGCATCATGCAACAGATGGCGTGCGGTTTCTGTCAGGTGCTCAGCATAACCCATCTGCCTCAGGTGGCGGCTTTGGGTGCAAATCACTACAAGGTGTACAAGGAGGAGACCGACAAGGGTACAGTAACGCACATCGTAAGGCTCGAGCAGGAGCAGCGTGTACGTGAGATTGCGCAGATGATGAGTGGCGAGGTGCTCAGCGAGGCTGCGCTTGACAATGCCCGCGGCCTGCTCTCAAAGGAATGAAAACAATTATTTATAGAATATTAAACAGTTGCCTGCTTTATGGTAAACACAAATGAAATGATTTTCGGCGTACGCGCCGTTCTCGAGGCTCTTGAGGCCGGTAAGGAGATTGACAAGATATTGGTGAAGCGTGATATCCAGAGTGAACTTTCGCGTGAGTTGTTTGCGGCTCTCAAAGGACGTACCATACCGGTTGTCCGTGTACCGGTAGAGAAACTTAACCGTATTACACGCAAGAACCACCAGGGTGTCATTGCATATATGTCGGCTGTGGAGTATGCCCATGTTGATACTCTTGTGCCGACTCTTTATGAGGAGGGTAAAGTACCATTCCTTGTGCTTCTCGATGGTATAACCGATGTCCGTAACTTCGGTTCAATAGCACGTACATGTGATTGTGCAGGTGTAGATGCAATCATACTCCCTGCACATAACAGCGTTACTGTGAACGCCGATGCTGTAAAGACCTCGGCAGGTGCATTGCATACGCTTCCCGTGTGCCGCGAGAAGAACATTACCGAGACACTGAAATATCTTAAAGAGTCGGGTATACGTATTGTCTGTGCTACGGAGAAAGGCGACATGAACTACACACAGGCGAACTTCACCGAGCCAATCTGCATTGTTATGGGCGCTGAGGACACTGGTATCCCCCGCGAGCATCTTGCACTTTGCGATGACTGGGTGTCAATACCTCAGTTCGGAAATATCGAGTCACTTAATGTGTCGGTGGCAACCGGTGTGATACTTTATGAGGCTGTACGCCAGCGTCATCTCCAGTAATTTACGGGTATGAAAAGGAGGCTGTTTCTTCTCTTTGCTTTGTTTGTAGCCACTGCAGCATTGGCTACCGACAAATTGCCGAAGAAGGTGGAGAAGGCACGTGCGGCTGTAGCGAAAGTTCTCACTTACAAGGATGGGCAACTCAAGGAGAACGGTACTGCTGTCTTTGTAGGTGGTGAGGGCGACGTTATTGTCTCGTATGGCCTGATGTGCGGTGTCGACAGTGCTGTAGTGATAGATGCCAAAGGAAAGGCGCATTCCGTATCGGGAATCGTTGGACTCAATAATCTGTACGATTGTGTAAGGATGCGTGTGCCGGCTGGGAAGAAACCGGTTCATCTGCCGCTTTCTGTATTTGGTGCATCGGTAGGTGATGAACTTTATATGCTCACCTATGGAAATAAAGGTACAGGTGCTGTGACAAGGATGGTTGTCTCTTCTGTTGATTCACTCTACTCCAATGCATATTTCACTCTTGATGTGAAGATGGATGAGAGCTACGAGGGATTGCCGTTGGTGAACGCCAACGGTGAACTTGCGGCAATAATACAGCCGATGACTACCGGTGATACATGCTGCTATGCCATAGCGGCGACAATTGCCAATGAACTTGTAACGACATCGGTGACATACGGTAGAGGTTACCACAGCGGTATGGGTATCCGTACGCTGTTGCCCGGAGAAAAGGAGGTTGCCCTCTCCTGTATGTATATGCAGGGCGTAATAGGTGACAGTGCATCATATGGCAGAGTGGTGGAGGAGTTTGTAAAGGCCTATCCGAAAAGTTATGAAGGTTATCTTTGCAAAGCAGAGTTCGAGGCGGTGTATTGCCATGACATTGATGCAGCCGATGCTGCCTGGGAAAAATCCCTCTCGTTTGCCGTCAAGCCGTCCGAGGTCTACTTCAGCAAGACAAAGACTATAGCGTCAGTCATTCGTAATGGTGATTGTGCACCGCATCCTACAATTGCTGTTGAAAATGTCCTGTCGTTGCTTGACAAGGCAATTGCAGCCGATAGCCTGCCTGTATATGTATATTACAAGGCCGACCAGCTTTATGATGCCGGCAGATATGATGAGGCTTATGACGGTTATATGTCGCTTGTAGGGAAGAGTGGCGTGGAGCAGGATAGGGTCTTTGTCAACGCTTCGCAATGCCAACGTGTAATGAAGAATTACGATGTTGCGATAGAACTTATGGACAGCGCCGTGAACCATGCATTGGTAAGGAGTACCGATGATGCTTTGCCGCTGGTATTCAGCCGCGGGCTGATGAATGATTCCGTAGGCCGTTTCCGTGCGGCTGTCATGGATTATAATTTCTACGAGAAGAATGCGCCCTATGCATTAGGTGCGAATTTCTATTATATCCGTTCTCAGGCCGAGTCAAAATGCAAGATGTACCAGCAGGCACTCAATGACCTTGAAACTGCGATATCGATGGTTCCCGATTATGCTTTGTATCATTTCGAGAAAGGTCTGTTGTGTTACAGACTCAATATGCTTGACGATGCGGTAGCTGCGCTTGAGGCTGCCAAGGGATTTGCCAATGAAGCTTCTGATATATATTATCTTCTTGGTTGTGCATATTTGAAATCGGGCAATAAGCCGTTGGCCGAAGAGAATCTGCAGAGAGCTGTCGTTCTTGGACATCCCGATGCCGAAAACAAACTTGAAGAACTTAAAAAATAGTGTTTCAAATAGGGAAAATCCTACTTAGGGTTAGGCTTTTTCCATTTTATTCCCTTGTAGAGCACTTTAAATTTGCGCAGTAACAATAATCTTTCTTTGCTATGAAAAAGTGTATGTTCCTCATGCTGCTGAGTTGCTTTTCGGCACTGGCATATTCTCATCCGGTAGCAGTTCCTGCTGTTGAAACAGATTCCCTTGAGGCGATGTACATTGAGGGCGTTGAGGCTTACAATGACGAGGAGTATGTTGCGGCTGCAGCCTTGTGGAGAAGTGCTGCAGAGGGTGGGCATGCAATGGCAAGATATGATTACGGGCTCTGTCTCTATAATGGAACCGGCGTAGAACAGGATTATGACCAGGCTTTTGAATGGTTTGTAAAGGCTGCCGTAGATGGTGTTGCCGATGCCCAGTTCAGTGCGGGATACTGTTGCGAGTATGGTTATGGAATTGGACCTTCGCACGAGGATGCTATCGAGTGGTATACGATGGCTGCTTCTCAGGGGCATGCCGATGCCGAGTGTGCCTTGGGCATATGTTATTATAGCGGTTTGGGCGTGGAGCAGGATTATTCGGTTGCTGTAGAATGGCTCAGACGTGCTGCCGAGAAGGATAATGCCGAGGCGCAGTCTTACCTTGGTACGTGCTATGCCAACGGATATGCTGTGGCAAAGGATGAATATGAGGCTGTCAAGTGGTATGGCAAGGCGGCTGAAAACGGCAATCTTGAAGGTATATATAATCTCGCCTACTGTTATGAGTGGGGCGTGGGTATTGAAGGTGACAGTTGGGTGGCTATGGACCTGTATGAGAAAGCTGCAAAAGAGGGTTTCGTCGAGGCGCAGTATGCCCTGGCTCTCTGTTATCTTGATGTAGATTGCGGCAATGACAGGAAACTTGCCGTGGAGTGGCTTGAGAAGGCTGCAAAGAACGGACTTGCCGATGCCCAGTATACCATGGGGCAACTCTGTTCAGAGGGAACAATTGTTCCGAAGGATGATGAAAAGGCTGTAATGTGGTTTACTCAGGCTGCTGAAGCTGGACATGCCGATGCCCAGTGTGACCTGGGATTCTGCTATCTCACAGGGAAAGGTGTTGCCGGGAATGTCCGGGCTGCAGTTATGTGGTTCGCCAAGTCGGCTGCTCAGGAGAATGCCCGTGCACGGCACAACATGGGGGTATGCTGTTATGAGGGGTTGGGACTTGAACAGGACTATGAGAAAGCTGTTGAGTGGTTTACATTGGCTTCGGAGCAAGGGTACACCGATTCGAAGTACTATCTTGGAGTATGTTATTACAATGGACAAGGTGTTGCAACAGACCGTTCAAAAGGGGTGAAACTGCTTAAGAAAGCCTATAGCGAGGGTTCAAAAGAGGCAAGAAGTGCACTTGTCTATCTTAACAATTGATATTTGTACTGATAGGGAATCAAGCCTTTTCCCAGGCAAGCATGAGAACTTCCTTTGTGTTTTTGTTTATGCAGAAAGGGGCCGCGGGGCGTTCGCCAACGAGCCACACTATTTCTCCGCAGGCATCTGTCACAACCAACTGCTGCTGTTTTTCAATTATGCTTTTCTTACGGTCGGTCAGGTAGTCGCTGACGAGTCTGGTACCACGCATGCCGAATGGCGCGAAACGGTCGCCGTTCCTTGCCTGTCGCAATGTAAGAGGAAAACGGAGTTTTTCCGTGTCAAGTGTGGCTATATTGAGTTCCTTTGATACAATTCCGTCAAAGGTACATGCAGTTACTTTCAACACGCCGTCATTAATGTGTAATTCTCCTTCTGCGGGCAATTCTGTTGCTTGAATGATATCTGCAACCTTGGATATCAGAACAAATCTGTCGCGGTCTTTTACAAGGTTGTGACCTGGTGCATGGAACTGTTTTCCGCTTTCTGCATCCAATGCTCCTGCAATATTCTCAATCTGTGAGCTGTTGAAACCAAGAGGGGAGAGTATTGTGTGCAGTATGCTTTGTGGTGCAATCTCTTTCTTTAGCTTGATTATGTCAATAATGTTACCCTCTTTCACTCTTGATACCGCCTGTTCCATGGCATTCTCATATATGAGTACGGCCTCGGAAACTCTACCGGCTGTGGCCGAGAGGCTTTCAAGTACTGACGGGTTTATTTCCTCCATCAGCGGCAAGAGTTCAAGTCTTATCTTGTTGCGTGTGTAGTCTGTCGTGAGGTTTGTGCTGTCGGTCACATAATCCTCGCCACGCCATTTGAGGTAGTCTATGATATCGGCACGTCCGACGCACAGTAGCGGACGCACAATGTGGCCGTTCTTCGGTTGTATGCCACGTAGTCCCTTTATGCCAGTTCCTCGTATAAGGTTCAGCAAAAGGGTTTCGGCGGAGTCATCGCGGTGATGGGCTACGGCTATGGCATCGGCACCGCAGGCGGTTCTTTGCTCTTCAAAAGCTTTGTAACGCAATTCACGTGCAGCCATTTCAATTGATATGCCTTTCTCCTTGGCATATCCTGCCGTGTCAAAATGAACGACAGTGAGTGTTGTGCCGGTTTTCTTGCACAATTGTTTCACGAACTGTTCGTCCCTGTGACTCTCTTCACCGCGGAGGTGAAAATTGCAGTGCATGGCTTCGCAACCGTAACCGAGCCGGGTGAGAACAATGAGCAATGCTACCGAGTCGGCTCCTCCGCTCAGTCCCACAAGAACCTTGCCTTTCGGCTTCAGCAACTTGTTGGTTGCAATGTATTTCTCTACCTTGTGTATCATGATTTCATCTGCGAAGATAGGTCATTAAAGCATATTACCGGCTCAAATGGCTGAATATTTGCTCAAAAAAGGCTTAAAAAGGTAAAAAATGGGCATCTTTGTTTGTTGTTCACAAAAAATGTCTTACCTTTGTCATCGCTAATGCAACCGGTACCTTGGATGAGTGGCTTAGTCAGTGGTCTGCAAAACCATGTACGGCGGTTCGAATCCGCCAGGTACCTCAAAGAGCTTCAGTCTGCTGAGGCTCTTTTTTCGTTTCTACGATTTTATTCTACGCTATGGCAGACAACTATTTGGAAAAGAAGATGGAGCAGCATCGTGCGCAGGTGCCCGGTGGTAATAAAAAAGCGAAGGTCGGTCTTGTATCGCTTCTAGAGAAGAATCGCAGTACGCGTGGCTATGACGGTTCCTTTGTCGTGCGTGAGGACCAGCTACGCAGGATTGTTACCGTGAATACCAAAATTGCATCGGCGCGTAATGGACAGGTGCTGCGTTTCCGTATCGTGAAGCATGATGAGGCTCACAAGGTGTTGCCTCATATTTCAATGGGAAGTGCCTTGAAAGAACTCTCACTTCCGTTCCCGGGCACTGAGCCTAATGCCTTTATCGTTGTCTGTTCTTCTATAGAGTCGCGTACAAGTACTTATATTGACCTTGGAATATCGGTGCAGAGCATGTTGTTGCAAGCGGTTGAAATAGGTCTTAACGGTCTGTGCATACTTTCGTTCGATAAAGAGAAGATTAAAGAGGCTTTGGGTATTACTCTTGAGCCGTTGATGGTTGTTGCAATTGGCAAGAGTGCCGAGAAGCAGCGAATTGTTGAGATTGCGGCTGACGAACCGCATGCTTATTACCGTGAGGATGGTGTGCACTGTGTACCTAAGGTGCGTCTGGATGACCTGATAATCAAGTGATAAAATTCTTTCTTTTATCTTCTTTCATTGAGTAAATGATAAAAACGTGTCGCCCCAAAAAGCTGACACTCATTTTGCTAAGAGCTTTAATGCGCACCAGTGCTGACAATGCTTTCCTGTGGATGTAGAAAACGAACAGCGCATGCAATTGTAATTTCAAAGAAAATAAGCTTTGATTGACACCTCATTTGAATGATAAGGCTTTAATTTTTCATGTTTTTCATCTTTTTTCTATCTATTTTTGAAAATAATTCCATTTTTATGAAAGTTTCTTCTCTCTTGTGTGTCTAAGCAAGTAGAAACAAGAAGCTTCTAAAACACAAAAACTGATGGATAATACTGAACGCAAATTTACTGAAATGGTCAAGGGGTACCGCAAGACAATTTATACTGTCTGCTACTTCTTTTCCAACGACAAGGAAGAGGTCAATGATCTTTTCCAGGAGATATTGATAAATCTTTGGAAGGGGTTCAAGGACTTCCGTGGAGACTGTGATATAAAAACCTGGATATGGCGTGTCAGCCTGAACACATGCAGTAACCAGGAACGGAAGAAGAAGAGTAGTGTACAGACTGTTCCTCTACTGGTTGATATTGACCTGTACCACGATGAGGACGAACACAGTAAACAGATTCAGATGCTGTATGACAGGATTAACCGTCTTGATGTCTTCGATAGGGCAATCATTCTTCTTTGGCTGGAGAATATGAGCTATCAGGATATAGCCAACGTTGTCGGTATTACACTGTCAAACGTGACCACCAGGCTGTTCCGTATAAAGGAGCAGTTGAAATCAATGTCTAACAATTAAAAACAGTAACTATGACACAGTGTGAAATAGATTTCAAGGAGTTCGAGG
>JAEIGA010015646.1_pt1 | contig 11547 bp, 10 predicted proteins | sample 9270691 | NCBI WGS metagenome assembly JAEIGA01 (sample SAMN17057246, study PRJNA624740) | gut metagenome | biome: biome; isolation source: fecal sample | host: Bos grunniens | place: China: Xizang | collected 2019
ATCAATAGAGAGTTCGCGAGAAAGCTTGGAATATCTACGCTTGAGCTAAATAAAAGGCTCAAGGATGATCCGTCCCTTGATAAAGAGATCGACGGGACTGTAACGAGATTGTCAGAGGAAAAGAAGGATGAAAAGCTCATCTTTGACTCCAGAATGGCGTGGTATTTTGCCAACAACACATTCAAGATATTCCTCACTATAGAACCTATGGAGGCCGCAAGACGTGTGATGAACAATCAGCGTGGCGCAGAGGAGCATTACGACAGTATTGAGGAAGCTTGCGAAAAGCTTGTTGAACGCAGTATGGTCGAGCGCTCAAGATTCATAGATATATACGGGGTGGATTACTATGACTATAACAACTTCAACATTATAGTCGACACGACAAACCGTTCTCCCGAAGAAATAGTAGATGCTATAATGGAAAATTACGAGGCTTACGTGAGTGATCCGGATTCCTTCATATCCCCAAAAGAAATTTAATAAAAGGATATTGCTTATGATACCAAAGGTATATTTTTCAAAACAAATAACTCCCGAAAAGGTGCTTGAGCTTTATAAGCTGTCAGGAAAGACTCTAAGCGGTAATATTGCCATCAAGGTGCACTCGGGAGAAAAGGGAAATCAGAACTTTTTGAGGCCTGAAATGTGGAAGCCCATAGTAGATCACGTTGGCGGAACCGTAGTTGAGTGTAATACCGCATATAACGGAGCAAGAAACACCACAAAGCTTCATCTGCAAACTCTGCGTGATCACGGCTGGAGCGAAAGCTTTAAGGTCGATCTGCTTGATGCAGAAGGTCCCGATCTTGAGCTTACTATTCCCAACGGTAAGCACATCAAGAAAAACTTTGTCGGAAAGAATTTAGTCAATTACGACTCTATGCTCGTGCTTTCTCACTTCAAAGGACATCCTATGGGCGGATATGGCGGAGCTATAAAGCAGCTCTCTATAGGTGTTGCCTCGTCTTACGGCAAAAAATATATACACGGAGTTGGAGATCCAGAAAACTTCTGGGGCTCGGATCACGATTCATTCCTTGAAGCAATGGCAGATGCCGCTGTATCTGTGGTTGACTTTTTCAAGGGAAATATAGTATATGTGAACGTTATGAAGAATATGTCGGTAGACTGCGACTGCTGCGCAAAGGCAGAGGACCCTTGTATCGCGGATATAGGAATACTCGTATCCCTTGATCCCGTGGCCATAGACAAGGCTTGTCTTGATCTTGTATATGCGTGTGACGACAAAAACAAGACTCATCTTATTGAGCGTATAGAGAGCAGAAACGGAGCTTTGACCATTGATGCGGCCGCCGCACTCGGCCTGGGGCAAAAAGAATATGAATTAATCGAGATATAAAAAACATCCTCGGCTTTATTTTAAGCCGAGGATGTTTTTTATCAGTTCAAGCTTTCGATAGTATTTTTCACCCAAGCAAGAATGTCGGTCTTTTCCTCATCACTTACCTTGGAGTCAAAAAGTCCTATCTTTATCTTCTTAACGTCATCAATAACGTTTGTTCCTGCCTCGCGGAGAAGCTCTTTAGTCTTCTCAACGCAAGCATCATCGCCCGCAGCGATAATAGCAACGTTTGCCGCTCTCGCCTTAGTGAGCTCACGAACAAAAAGTCTGTAATCGTCGGGAAGGCTACCCTTTATCTGTGTTGCAAGGATAACAAGTCTTTCCTTGTCGCACGAATATGCCGGGGGAATCCTGTCGACCGAGTTTACGTTCAATTCGTATTCAGCCTTTATCATGTTTCCTATAGCGAGAAGCTTTTTCTTCTCAGGATAACAAAGCACTCTCATTTTGATTGCCATATCTTTTTCCTCCATATGTGTTACGGGGTTTCCGTATATTATCCTTTACATTTTATCATACATTCGTCAAAAAAGCAAACCTTTTCTCTAAATATCTGAATTTTTGTATGAATGTACATTAAATCAGGTCTGTTTTTGTGTATTATGACAACGCGACTTATTTGAATTCTATAAGATACTTGTCATACACCTTATTTCTCATTATAGAGTAAGTAAGCGCTTGCGGCTCGCTTGCAAAAACATCGAGCGTCTTGAGCGCGGATACAATATACTCGGGATTGAGATTTTCAGTACTACCTGCGGAAAGTACCGCGTCAGCTATAAGATCTCCGTCTACAATATCAAACTGTATTTTCTTTATAAACGAGGTGATATCCACCTCTTTTTCGCCCGACTTAGACCTTTTTGTCATCGTAACGGGGAACATAAATAGATTAGTCGCCTTGACAGAAACACTCTCGTCTATCTTGGGGTGATTGAGCTTGATAGTGTAGTCAGCGTAAGCTATATCGGCAAACTTGGTCGTGGGATAATAAGCATCAAGAATATACATCTCCGAGGTCAGCTGCTCATTCAGCTGATCTTTTATTTCTTCAAGGCTTATCTTGCGGTCTATCTTGAGATCTGCCATCTCGCACACGCTCTCCGTGCCAACGGAAAGAGGCATACCAAATACCAACTTGGCGTGAGGATTAAAGCCCTTGGTGTACCACATAGGAATGTCGGCTCTTACCAGAACCCTATGGAACGTTCTCTGCAGGTCAAGATGTGATATGAACTGCAGGTTTCCCGTTTTACAGAATTTTATTCTAACGGTGATAGGAGCTTCAAGAGGGGGAAGAGAAAGCTTTCTCTCACCCGGACGTGTTATTTTCTTTTCGGACAGCACGTTCTCTCACCTCCAAGCTTGTTTGCCCCACAACCCGAGCACTTTTCACGGCAGTTCGGTGTAGTCTCATTATTATGGGCTTTTTTGCTTTCTCTTATCAAAAAGTCTTTATCCACACCGCAATCAATAATGTCCCACGGCAACACTTCATCATAGGAATAGCGCCTGTTGGCATAAAAAGACGCGTCTATGCCGCTTCTTTCAAGCACCGACACCCACTTATCATAATCAAAATATTCGCTCCATGCGTCAAATTTGAAGCCTTCTCGACAAGCAAGCTCGAGCGCAGGGGCAAGTCGTCTGTCTCCGCGGGCTAATACCGCCTCTATTCTACATATCTCTGCCTCGTGATGCTGATACTTTATCTTACGGTCGGTAACGCATTTTCCTATAAACTCTTGCTTATCCTTTATAACGTCGAGGGTATCCTGAGGCTCCCACTGAAAAGGCGTGAAGGGCTTGGGAATAAATGGAGAAACACTGAACGTTACCGCGGGAGCTTTGGCGCGGTTTCTGTTGGAATTCGCGTAGAACGCCTCTATGACCTTCTTGGCGAGCCCGGGAATTGCCATAAGGTCCTCCTCGGTCTCTGTGGGCAAGCCCTGCATAAAATACAGCTTGACCTGCGTTTTTCCCGCATCGAAGGCAACGTTGACCGCTCTCATAAGATCATCTTCAATAACGTTTTTGTTTATTACGTCTCTCAACCTCTGAGTTCCTGCCTCGGGAGCAAATGTCAAAGAGGAAGCGCGAACCGACGCAACCTTTTCCATAAGCTCCTTTGTGAAGCTATCAACACGCAGAGAGGGGAGAGAAAAGCTGACCATATTGTCCTTCGTCCAATCAAGTAGCTTGTCAGTGAGCTCTGCAAGGCCCGTATAATCACTGATAGATAGCGAGGACAATGATATCTCCTCATATCCCGTATTTTCAAATATACATTTTGCCTGCTCGTTGAGCACATCGGGGGATTTTTCTCTAACGGGGCGGTAAATAATACCTGCCTGACAGAAGCGGCATCCTCTTATACAACCGCGGAACACCTCCAGCATTATTCTGTCGTGTACTACCTCAGTATACGGCATAATTGCATAATCGGGGAATATCGCCTTGTCCAGATCCTCAACTATTCTTTTGGTTATTTTAGTAGGTATATCATCATACAACGGAATATATGCCCTTATAGTGCCGTCCTCATTATATTCCACGTTGTACAGAGAGGGAACGTAAACCCCGGGAATAGTTCTCGCGGCCTCGTGCAGGAAATCTGCCTTATTGTATCTGCCCTCTTCCTTCATCTGAATGTAAAGGCGAACTATCTCGACAAGCAGACTCTCTCCCTCACCTATATTGAACAGGTCAAAAAAATCCGCCACAGGCTCGGGATTGTACGCACAAGGTCCTCCGCCTATAACAAGGGGGAATTCCTCTCCACGTTCAGTAGTTCTTAGCGGTATGCCCGAAAGCTCAAGCATATTCAAGACGTTAGTATATGACATCTCATACTGCAAGGTAAAGCCAAGGAAATCAAAATCTCGCACATTGTCTTTACTCTCGTGGGCCCAGAGAAGTATGTCATTTTCCTTCATCTTCTCCTGCATATCCACCCACGGATCATACACTCTCTCACACCAGATATCCTCCTCTCGATTGAGGCATTCATAAAGTATCCTCACTCCAAGATTAGACATACCTATCTCATATGTATCAGGGAAAGCAAAGGCAAATCTAGCTTTTACCTTTGTTTTGTCTTTAATTATTTGCCCATACTCGCCGCCCGAATATCTTCCGGGCTTTGATACCTGCTTTAAGATAGAATTTAACTTTTCATTCATTGTAAAATCCTTATTTATTAATCACGTTTTTTCTTATATCTCTTGAAAATATTACTAATGTTAGGAATGAGACCCAATATCATTACAATACCAAATACTATTGGTAAATATTTGTTAAACACCGGCACGAATGAAATGGTATCCCGCAAGCCGATAACACAGCTAAATATGCAAGAAGCAATAAATCCCGCAAGGATCAATGCAAAGTGAATGCGTTTGTTTAGCTTTTTTTGAGATACTATATCACCACTCATAGATATGGCTTGAGCCAATGAAGTCTCATCTGCCGCAATCACTCCACCGTCACAGGAGCTTTCACTCTTCGGCGCATCATAAACGTCAGATTTATAGACGCTTATCATAGGGGTGGTGTCGCGCTTATTCTGCTCGAAATAAATGTCATTCACCTGTGGCTCATAACTCTGTACAAAAACACGTATGTTTTTAATATCAAGAGCGTCGGCCACGTCTAAAAAGCTGGATTTTATTTTTGTTCCCAGTATAAATCCAAGTTGGGGCGTACCGTCAAAAGCCATATATATTACTGAACGCTCTGCTCCTCTTGTCGCCGCCAACAGATTTGCATCTGTCTTAACTTTAATATTGTGGGAAAGCATATACTGTCTATCGCCCAACAGAATATTTACAGAGGAATCAAAATACATATCTATTCCGTTGTCGGAAATAGAATTTATAACTATGTCGTTTGGGATAATATCTTGATCTCTAACTTTGTTTGACGTAACCTTGCTCAAAGGACCTCCAAGAGTTTGAAATACCCTATAAGCCATATCAAGAAAATGTTGAGAATCCGCATTCTTGTTAGGATTTATTTCAGTATATGACGTTATCTCTAGCGCATCGTTATCGGTGAACATAAGAACATCTGCACAGGCATATTCCGTTACGGCATCTGTACCAATAAAGGCCGCCTTCCTCTCCTTTAATCGAGAGCTCAAAACATAATCATCCAAAGAAAACGTGAATATACACGCGAAGGGCATACACAAGAGCATAGTGCCCAGCATAACCGAAACCGCACCCAAAATATTTTTGGATACAACAAGATGCAAGCAACCGGAAAGCGCTGCCAACACAGGAACTATACCAAAAACGTATATCACGTTTACACGATTATCGTATGATGAGGATATTTTTTTAAAATAGCCTCTTATCAGCGGTGCTTTTTTCACTTTATACGTTTTTTCGTGCTTGAGATCTAACGATTCAGAAGAGTGGTGAATAGATTTATCATCGTCTTTATCAGCTTGATACTGCTCGACTGTATAAATATATTCATGCGAAGCAAGTATATTAAACGTGTTAAATTCCTTACTGCAATCCATAAGGTCAGAAATTGTTGCAAATAGACAATACAGTATTGCACAAGCTCCATATAGCATCAACGGCATACCGTCAAAAGCCGATTGGTCTACTACATATGCAATCGCAACAATGATATTATGCAAGCACAGACCGAATATGACCAAGACTATGGGAGTGTATATGGTTGCCTCAAATTTTGCTATAGCAATAGCTCCATATAGCAACTTCTTCCAAAGAATCAACGCAGTCACGCCAATTAAAAGTATCTCTAAAATGAGAATCGCAGCATAACCTGTTCTATTTTGAGAAACTGTAAAAGAAATATCAAATATCAAGGTTACAATTGAAATTATAGCCAAAACTATAGTTTTAAACAGCAACAATCCTTTTTCAGACTTGTACTTTTTTTGTATATCAGTGATATCTTTCTTATCACAGAGCTCTTTTCCGCAAAATCCGTAAGGCACCTTGTGATATTCGGGAATAAAAGCCCCGTCTTTCTCACATGCTATCTTGTATGTCTCTTCATATCCTATCTGAGATCTTACTTTTTCCTCGTAACCGAATTTTAAAAGAAGGGAAACGTCACCTGTGTCCAGCTTTTCATCGTAATTGGAATTGATGACATGATCACTATTTGAAGAGCTCTTTGCATCCCGATAAGACTCCTCCTCGTAAAACAAATCCTCGTACTGTTTCAAAAGCTGCATATCCGAAAGCGTGTGTTGGAGAGGATCGTAAACATATTCCTCCAACGACGTTATCATACGGGGGGTTAATTTTTCAAGTATCTCCTCTTCAATGGCTTCTGCAGTTTCGGAATGCTTTTCATCGGATTTCTCCTGCGCAGATTCCATCTCGGTTATCATATCATCGGTAATATGCTCTGCATAGGCCTCCCCTTCGGGAGAAACTTCTTGCGGCAATATTTCTACAGTATTTTGCTCCTCACTGTCAACTTCGATCGCCTCAATGGCAACATCATCAATGGTATCTTGAGGTTGGTCATTAACAGTACTCAAACCCGTAATAATATTAGAGACCGTCAATGTTTTATCCGACTCAATAATTGCATTGTTGGATCCAGCATTATCATCATTCTTAATACTATGATTTGGGTGAAGCATCAATTGCAATACGTCGTCAACGTTTTGCTCATCAATATTGTCTTTAGACTCATCATAACATTCCAAAGAAGACTCTGTCTGTTCAGATTCACTTTCATATGCAACAATCGTCTCCTCTAATGATTGATCAATATTGCCGTTTTCTTCACTGTTATCAGACCCCTCGATAATGGATGTAAAAACGGACTCCTCATTCGCACAATTCGGGAGGGAAGTGGTATCTGTTTCAGAAAACATTTTTTCCAATACCGAGTTCAGCTCAATATCTTCCTCGGACAGATCCGATTGGTCAACATCATAATCCCGGACACTATCAAGCTCGGAGCCATAAGACCTTTTGAGTTGTTCAAGAATGGCATCCAGCTCATTATTCTTTTTGCGCTTTCCCATTTAAAATCCCCTCCTTTTCACAGAAGTATATCAATATCAGATCACTTACAACGGTTCTGTCTTGCCGCCTCGCAGAGTATTACCGATGCGGCAGTTGAAACGTTAAAGGAATTTACATTACCGTACATGGGAATAGATGTAATTGCATCGCAATTATCCACGACCACCTTTGAAACACCGTTTCCCTCGCTTCCAAAAATAAGAGCACACGCTCCTTTGAAATTTGTTTCATAATACGGAGTGCCTCCCGCCTCAGCGGCATATGTCCAAATTCCTTTTTCCTTGAGATATCTGACCGTGCTTGCAATGTTTGACACTTTCGCAATAGCCAGATGCTCGATAGCTCCCGCGGACGATTTAGATACCACAGGAGTAAGTCCCGTAGCACGCCTTTTGGGAATAATAAGACCGTGCGCCCCCGCACCCTCTGCGCAACGTATAAGAGCACCGAGATTATGCGGATCAGTTATACCGTCAGCAATAACTACCAAAGGAGCCTCTCCTCGTTCGCTAGCGATATTCAAAATATCGTCAACAGAGCAATATTCCTTCTCTGATGCCATGGCTATTATGCCTTGGTGAGGAATATTACCTGACATCATATCAAGTCTCGCCTTGTCAGTCTCCACAACGGGAATTCCTTTCTCCACCGCCATAGCTACAAGCATAACGATAGATCCCTCACGCTCTCCTCTTTGAACAAGCACCTTGTCTATCTCGCGGTCGGACCTCAAAAGCTCACGGACAGCATTACGTCCAGCAGTTATACCTTCATTATCGTATTGATCCACATCAACTCGATGCGATGACGATTCACTGAATTTTTTTTCTCTGTATTTTGATTCAAAACCGTTTTCGCGTTCTCCTTTTCTAAAGGGCTTTCTGCTATCGAGCTTATTCGTGGAATTTTTATTAGATCTGTACTCTTTATTTCCCATATAACTCTCCATTGTTTTTCTACTATATAAATAAATACAACCAATTATAATTATACCATATTTGCATTTTTTTGTATATAGTTTTTTGTAATTTATTTTACACAGAAAAGACACACCCTCCAATAATGTCGGATATGTCTTTAATCTTCGTCCGGATCGTCCGTATATTCATCATAATGATGATGCTTGGAATTTCTTTTTTGAATTGCGAAATTTGATATAATAAACAGAATAGCTACACCTATTGCGGTAAAAGGAGATTTATTCAATATAATAAATAATACTCCGGATAAGATTGAAGCTGCAAGCCCGATGATTGCAAACAACTTTTGCTTGGTCAGCAGTCCAAACACCAAGGGTATTATACCGCACAAGAAACCGACAAAAAAACCCAAAAGATATCTTTCCATATGCGGCACATCTCCCATCCAACTTATATATATTATATTTTACAACAACAACGATCAAAAGTCAATAGAATATTACGATTTTTTACATATATTGATATGTTTTTTATACACATTTGTAATATCAAAATTATTGTTTTTGACCAATATATTGGCTTAAATAATAATTCTTAAAAAAGCAAAAAATAATCAATGAAGGGAGATGATAATTATCAAAAGCATGTCGATAAAAACCTGCGCTATATTTCTGTTATCCGTCTTTATGATAAGCATATTTTCGATCAGCATTTCAGCGAATAACAAGGCATATAACTGGTATTGTGTACACCGAAAGGACCATCTGCAGCCGCGGGCGGATTCTGCCATTTCCTTCGTTGAAGAATACAATGGATATTATATAGACAAGCTTCACGGGGATAATTGTGCGGATAAGGTCATATATTTGACTTTTGATGCAGGATATGAGAATGGAAACATTGAAAAGATTTTAAACGTACTAACCGAGGAAAACACACACGGAGCATTTTTTGTTTTGGGAAATCTCATAGAGAAAAACACCGACCTCGTAAAAAGAATGTTTGAAGACGGACACCTTGTTTGCAATCACACCTTTTCACACAAATCTATGGTTGGAAAAAGTGAGCAGGAATTCAAATCCGAGCTTCAAAAGCTTGAGAAATGCTGCCTTGAGAAAACGGGCTTTGAAATGTCTAAATTTTATCGTCCGCCCGAAGGAAAATTCGATGAGGCAAGTATGCAATATGCAAGCTCCGCGGGATATAAGACTATATTTTGGAGCTTTGCTTACGCAGATTGGGACAACAATAAACAAATGTCAATAGAAAGCGCAAAGAATAAGATCCTTGAAAATATTCACAACGGAGAAATAATGCTGTTACACCCGACCTCAAGCACTAACGCGGAAATAATGCGCGATATTATAAAAGAGCTTAAAGCTCAGGGATTCAGATTTGGCTCTCTTGATGAACTTTGTTAGTCTTAAAGCACACAAAATGAAAGCAAAACACATCATATCGGGGTTGCTATCAACGTCGTTGGTTCTCAATATTATATTCGGATATCTGTCAGTTGGCGCTATTCCAAAGCAAGATACCGATGCCGATATATACAGAAACAATGAAAACGAGCAGATGAAAATAGCATTGACGTTTGATGACGGCCCTCACCCAAGATACACCCCTCAAATACTGGAAATACTCGACGAGTACAAAATAAAGGCCACGTTCTTTGTGGTAGGTGTAAACGCACAAAACTATCCAGACACCATGGAAAGCGTGATAAAAAAGGGACACGAAATAGGGAATCATACCTATTCTCATCCACACGTGTCCTGTCTTAATCCCGAAACACTGAAAAACGAGGTAGAGAAGTGCGAATCTACTATATACGGTCTTACAGATTACAAAACCAAGCTTTTCAGACCGCCTGAGGGTATGATAGATGCAGACGTTAGGAGCGTTTTGAGATCGCTTGACTACAAGGTCATACTTTGGGATATTGATACTCTCGATTGGGCAAATACACCGTCGGAAACTATTGCTCATAACGTTATAAAAAATATAAAATCAGGGGACATAGTCCTCATGCACGACTATATAGCCCATAACAGTCCCACCCCCGATGCCTTGCGAATATTTATACCAAAGCTATTGGAAAAGGGATACAAATTTGTAGTTATAAGTGAGCTTATAGGACTAAACTAAAAAACCGCCTGAAAGAATCAGGCGGTTTCTGTATTATTCAATCAAGGACTCTTCCGAAACATCTTAGAAAGGAACTTGTACAGGGTCTATCATATATTTCTTTATTACGGGATATGCCGCATATACGTATATGAAAGCACAGGTGCCAAGATAGTAAATAAAGGGAAGAACCAAGGTAACTCCAAGGCCCATGGGCAAAAAGAGCATTACCAAGATTACCGCAAACGCAGTGACAAAAGCCAGTCCGACGAGAGCCATAACGTTTCTCTTAATTCCAAGCACCGTGAATATAAGTGCGTTTTTAAAGACCTTTCTCAATTTCATATCGAAGGTCACCACCATTAGATACGTGTAGAAACGGAATATAATATAAAGAATTATAAGAGCTATGGTCATCACGTACATGAAATTTGTAAACGGTGTGTGCTCGGACGTATAAAAAAAGTAGAAATCGTAAGCAAGAGTGAACATGGCCAGGCAATCAATAAGACCAAGCCAAAATCCCTGCTTAAAATTCTTTTTTATAGCATAGAAATAATCCGATACTATAAACACGCTGTCTCCTCTGACAAGTCCTCTGATTACATATACCGATCCAACCTTCTGCCAACCGTACGTAATTATCAAAAATGCCGCAAGTATGCCTATAAGCCAATACGCGTACGTATTATACGTGGGCAACGGTAGCTGATAGGAGAGCACACTCAAATTCAAAGAGCTGACTATTGATGACGATGCCTCCTGTATCCCAAAGAGCGCGGAATACTCGGGATAATATTGAGTGGGTGTTTTGGGTGATGCTATAAAATACACGTACAGCGCCAACAGAAGCGGCAACACCTGGAATATCATCAATATATTTACTGAAATTATTTTTGTAAATTTACGTCCAAATTGCTTAAAAAAGAAGCGAAGATTGGGGGTTCTGTCCTCATTTGCATCAACACCTTTTCCGTCTCGATTCATATCGAATAGCTTGAATTTAGACTTTGTATCCTTCTGTTTCAATTTTTCTTTCCTTTTCTTGAATACGTTTATTTGATATTTTATATAAATTTCCAATTAATTGTTTGAACTGCTGAGCTCG
>JAEIGA010015647.1_pt1 | contig 11547 bp, 11 predicted proteins | sample 9270691 | NCBI WGS metagenome assembly JAEIGA01 (sample SAMN17057246, study PRJNA624740) | gut metagenome | biome: biome; isolation source: fecal sample | host: Bos grunniens | place: China: Xizang | collected 2019
CTCCTGGAAATGACATGCGTTTCTATTGGGAAAGAGTAGAAGCAAGCCGTAACTTTGCAAACAAAGTATGGAACGCTTCTCGTTTCATCATGATGAACTTAGAAAAAGCAGAAGTTCCAGCAAGCATCCATCTGGAAGATTTAACTGCTGCAGATAAATGGATTATTTCCAAATTTAACAGCGTAGCAAAAGACGTAACAGACAACATGGAAAAATACGAACTGGGAATCGCAGTACAGAAAGTATACGATTTCATTTGGGAAGAGTTCTGTGACTGGTACATCGAAATGGTAAAACCTCGTCTGTACAATGACGAAGATACTACAAAAGCTGCTGCACTGTGGACATTAAAAACGGTATTAGGAGAAGCTTTAAAACTGCTTCACCCATATATGCCATTCGTTACAGAAGAAATCTTCTGTACACTGAATCCAGAAGAAGAATCTATCATGATTTCTGCTTGGCCAGAATGGAAAGAAGAATGGAACTTCGAAGAAGAAGAAAACAGCGTGGAACTGATTAAAGAAGCAGTAAGAAGCATTCGTGGGGTTCGTACAGAAATGAACGTTCCACCAAGCAAAAAAGCAAAAGTATATGTTGTTTCTGAAGATGCAGAAGTAAGAAATACATTTGAACATGGTAAAGTATTCTTCGCAACACTTGGTTCTGCAAGTGAAGTTCTGGTTCAGGAAAACAAAGCTGGAATTGCAGATGACGCAGTATCTGCTGTAATGTCACAGGCAGTAATCTATATTCCATTTGCGGAATTGGTGGATATCGAAAAAGAAATTCAGCGTCTGGAAAAAGAAGAACAGCGTCTTGTGAAAGAATTAGCTCGTGTAAACGGTATGCTGAAAAACGAAAGATTTATCAGCAAAGCTCCACAGGCTAAGATTGACGAAGAAAAAGCAAAATTAGAAAAATACACACAGATGATGGAACAAGTAAGAGAAAGATTAGCTCAGTTAAAGTAAAAGCAAAATCTAGATTCTAAAAGGACTTGTGGAAAACAGCCCTGAACGATTGTGTTTCAGGGCTGAAATTTTTTAAAAAACTTCGTGTGTTTTTGGAAAAAATGGTGTATGATATAAGGAGATACTTGTTGTTTCCTGACTCGGATACAAGGATGGGGGACTTTGTTGTAAGGGAGTCGGGTGGTTACATTTGTCAAATAAAACAAGAGAAGGAGTTTGTGTAAATGAAAAAAATATCTTTAAACAAGCTAGTTCTAAAAACAGGAGTTTGCAAAGACGTAGAACAGAGTAAGCTGGTGCATATCTGTAATCTGCTTTCGATTCCATTGCAGTTTTTAGGCTGTTTTGTTCTGTACTTTATTATGGAATCTATGTGTCGTCATTCCGTCGTAGAAGCATGGGAATATTTAAGACTTAGTCCACTGATTTATTTGTATAATACATACTTGATTTTTACAACCAGTATGCTTGTGTATTTGTGCAGAAGAAGAATCCTTGCACGTATTGTAATCGGAAGTATCTGGTTTGCTTTGGGGGCTATTAACGGATTCTTGCTTTTGAATCGTGTAACACCATTTACGGGACCAGACTTAAAACTGCTTGCTGATGCTGCCAGCATCATGAATAAGTATTTAAGCCCATCTTCTCTGGTTCTGGTAATGATTGGCGTTGGTATTCTGATTTTGTTTTTTGTATTTTTGTTCTGGAAAGGTCTTAAATACAGAGGAAAACTTCGTTATTGGGTAAATATCCCTCTGGTAATCATCAGTTTTGCTTTATTTTTCCAGGTAACAGATGTGGCATTGCAAAAACGTATACTCTCTAGCTATTTTGGAAATATTGCGTATGCATACTTGGACTATGGTTTCCCTTATTGTCTGGGTGTAACACTCTTAGATACAGGAATCAGTGAACCAAATGGTTATTCCGAAGAACTGATGCAGGAAATTATGGATAGCCAGAAAGATAAAATAGAAGAAACAAAAGAAGATAATCTGGACGTTAATATTATTTTCTTGCAGTTAGAAACCTTTATTGACCCTACCGAGATTACATTCCTGGAATTTTCTCAGGATCCAATTCCAAACTTTAGACAGATGATGAAAGATTATTCTTCTGGATATTTTAAAGTACCATCGGTAGGTGCTGGAACTGCCAATACCGAGTTTGAAACCATTACAGGTATGAGCTTGTATTACTTTGGACCAGGGGAATATCCATACAAATCTATTTTAAAAGAAAAAACTTGTGAAAGTGCTGCATACGTTTTGAAAGAATTGGGCTATTCCGCTCATGCAATTCATAACAACGAAGCGAACTTCTACGGAAGAAGAACGGTATTTTCCAGACTTGGATTTGATACTTTTACTTCCGAAGAATATATGGAAGACATTACCGATACAACACCAATGGGTTGGGTAAAAGACCACATTTTGATTGATGAAATCTTTAATTCTCTGGAATATATCGAAACTCCAGACTATATTTATACGATTTCTGTGCAGGGACATGGAGATTATCCAGAAGAACCAATGTTAGAAGACCCTGTGATTACGGTAACAGGTGCCGAAAGCGAAGGAAGAAATTATGCATGGGAATATTACGCAAACCAGATGTACGAAATGGACTTGTTCGTGAAAGAACTGACAGACCGTTTGGCTGAGTTTGACGAACGTGTGATTCTGGTTATGTACGGTGACCATTTACCAACCATGGATTTGAAAGCGGAAGATATGAAAAACCGTTATCTGTTCCAGACAAAATATGTAATGTGGGATAACTTCGGTCTTGAAAAACAGGATAAAAACATTGCTGCATACCAGGCAGTTGCAGAAGTATTTGACCGCTTAGACATTCATGAAGGAACCCTGTTTAATTATCATCAGACAAGAACAGGAACCAGAAATTATCAGGTAGATTTGCAGGCATTGCAGTATGACGTTCTCTATGGAGAAAGTTATGTATATGGTTGCACAAACCCATTCAAACGTACCAAAATCCAGTTGGGAACTTACCCAGTAGAATTTGAAAGCGTAAGCTTACTGTCTGACAACACTTATATTGTAACTGGAAAGAACTTCACAGGCTCTTGCCGTTTGGAAGTCAATGGAGTGCTTGCGGAAACCACATTTGTAAGTGGAACAACCTTGTATGCGACAGGAATTGAGTTGAAAGATGGAGATAAAGTTTGTGTAGCAGTACAAAGTAACAGTTCTACCAAGAAGGTACTTTCTCGAACAGAAAAACAAAAATATGAAGTACCAGTCGTTGAGGAGCCAATCGAAGACCCAGAAAATCCTACCGATGACTTGCAGGGGTCTGAGGGAGAAAACTCTGAGATTCAAGAGGGCGAAACAGTGACAGAAGGAACAGAATCTTCTGAAACTGTAACAGAATAAAAATAAGGCGAATAAAAAAGTCAAAAGTTGCGAAACAAATCTCTTGATTATTGCCACCACTATTATATAATGGAAAAGTAGTTACTTGATAGCTGCAAATACATTAGATAAAGTGGTGGCAATTTTGAATTATAGAGACATTGTTAAGTATATTGATGAAATACCAAAGTTTACATCCAAAAATCCTTTGGAACATACGAAAGAATTATTAAAACGTTTGGATAACCCACAAAATAAAATGAAAGTGATTCATGTGGCAGGAACCAATGGAAAGGGAAGTACCTGTGCGTACTTAGATTCCATGCTTCGTGCAGGGGGTTATCAGGTGGGGCTGTTTACTTCTCCACATTTGGTAAAGATTAACGAAAGATTTAAAATTAACGGACAGATGATTTCTGATGAACTTTTTACACAGGCATTTGAGCGTGTGATGGAAGTGATTGAAGAAGCAAAAGCAGACGGATTGGACCATCCAAGCTATTTTGAAACCCTGTTTTTGATGGGAATGCTCATCTTCCAGGAATCTGGCGTGGAATATGTCATTTTAGAAACTGGTCTTGGTGGAAGATTGGATGCGACAAATACAGTGGAACGTCCGTTGGCATGTATCATTACATCGATTAGTAAGGACCATGTAGAATATTTGGGAGATACCATTGGAAAAATTGCTGGAGAAAAAGCAGGAATTATTAAGCCTGGTGTTCCAGTCATTTATGATGGCTTAAGTGAAGAGGCAAGTGTGGTAATTGCAAACAAAGCAAAAGAACTGGGTTCTCCTTCCTATCGTCTGACAGAAGACAGATATCAGATGTTGTCAAATACAAAAGAAGGAATTACATTTTCTTTCCGCGTATCCGACGATGATGTGGTAGATATTGCCATTCCATATGTAGCATCTTATCAGATGATGAATGCTTCTTTGGCATTTTTAACGATGGAGATGCTCAAAGAAGAACATAAGATTCCATTGGAAAAACGTATGCAGGGAATCGCAAATACACGTTGGGAAGGAAGAATGGAAACGATTCTTCCAGGCGTTATCGTAGATGGCGCACACAATGCCGATGGTGTGGCTCGTTTTGTGGAAACTGCCTGCCATTTTGCAAAAGACAACAAAATCACCTTGCTGTTTTCTGCTGTAAAAGACAAAGAATACGAAACGATGATTCGTACCGTAAGTCAGGCAATCAAACCACAGGCTGTCGTTGCTACGCAGATTTGGGGAAGTCGTGTGGTACCAGCGGGCGAATTGGCGCAGGTATTTCGTGATTGTGGATGCGAACATGTAGAATTTAGAACAGACATTGGAGAGGCGTTTGAAAGAGCGTACGAATTAAAAGAAGATGGCATGATGTTCTGTGTGGGATCTTTGTATTTGGTTGGAGAAATCAAAGCATATCTTGCCCAAAGATAGGTAAGAAGGGAGTTTACATGATTAATTACGAAGAAGAACTGAAAAAATTCAAACCATGTTTAGACGTGGATGAAATCGAAAGTGCAATCTATACGCGTGACCTGACAGATATTGTCGATATTTTGAAAGAAATGACCATCAATCACGACGGCAAGAAACGAAAAGAATAAGGGGAAACCAATGAATTGTATGAATTGTGGAGCTCCGTTGAATAAGACGCTGTATTGTCCTACTTGTGGATTTCATGTGGAAGTACAGAAGAAAATCTGGCATTTGTCGAACCTGTATTATAATCAGGGATTAGACAAGGCGCAGATTCGTGACTTATCGGGAGCGATTGAGTTATTGAAACAGAGTATCAAGTTTAATAAGCTGAATGTAGATGCAAGAAACCTTTTGGGGTTGGTTTATTTTGAGACCGGAGAGGCAGTTGCTGCGCTCAGTGAGTGGGTAATCAGTAAGAATATCCAGCCGGAAAATAATATCGCAAACGAATATATTGACCGTCTGCAGGAAAATGCCAATAAGCTTGATATTATTAATCAAACCATTAAAAAGTATAATGAGAGTTTAAAGTGCTGTAGAAATGGCAGTGAAGATGTTGCGATTATTCAGTTAAAGAAAATCTTAAGTCAGAATCCAAAGCTGATTAAGGGGTATCATTTGCTGGCTTTGATTTATATCAAGCAGGAAGCATATGAAAAAGCAAGAAAAATCTTAAAGAAAGCCATTAAAATTGACAGAACCAATGCAACGACCCTTCGCTTTTTGAAGGAAGTAGACGAACAGACGGGTACACAGACTCATTTTGAGCCACGAGTTTTTCGTTTTGCAACGATTCGAAAGTCAGATCCAGAAGAAAAGAGCCATGCAGTTACGTATTTGGCAAACAATGATATTATTGTACAACCACCAGCGTTCAAAGAACGTTCTTTGGTTACTTCGATGGTGAATATGTGTGTGGGATTTTTGGTTGGTGCCTGCCTGGTGTGGTTTTTGGTGGTTCCAGCTAACACACAGAAGATTAATCGTGATGCAAATGCAAAGGTTGTAAGTTATAGCAATACCATGGCAAGCCAATCGGTAGAGCTTGGTAAACTCAAACAGCAGATTGCAGAATCGGAGGAACTTGTAGCTTCTGCATCGGAGCAGATGGAAACGATTGAAAGCAGAATCAATGCTTATGCCAATTTGCTGGAAGCGTATGACTTATATCTTGCAAAGGAATATGTAAAAGCGGCAGATTTACTCAAAAATATCGATGGAACGTTGTTGACTGGTTATTCCAAAGATGTTTACGATGTGATTTATGCGGAGGTTAAGACTACGTTGAAAGAAACCTGGAGACGAGACGGTATTGACGCTTATTATGCAGGCGATTACAAAACGGCAGAGCATTATCTGAAGCAATATGTTACTTTGGATGATATGGATTATGAAGTATTGAATGTATTGGCGCATAGTTATCGCTGTCAGAAAAAATATGACGATGCGGTATCGGTGTTCCAGATGATTGTGGAACGTTTTACGGGTTCTAAGGCAACGTTGGCACAAAAATATATTGATAACGGTGGAAGAGCATTAGATCAGGTGTGGACACCTTCACAAGAGTAATAAGGTAAGAGAAACCTCCAGACTGGGGATATACAAAAGAAATTGTATATTCTCAGTCTTTTTTATTCAGTAAGAAAGTTCTCCGAATTTCTTACTGAATAAAAACGCTTCGCGAAGATGCGCAGCACACTTTATTTTTCGAAAGGAGATTGCAATGCAGGTATTTCAGATTACAAAAAGGAATTTAAAGATTCGTCTGCCAAAGGAAGTAGACCATCATAGCGCAGAACAGATTCGCCATCAGGCAGACCGTTACATTGTTCAAAAAAATATCAGTCATGTGGAGTTTGATTTTCGAGATACAGAATTTATGGACAGCTCGGGGATTGGTTTGATTATGGGGAGGTATCAAAACCTCCATTTGCTGGGCGGTGGTGTGTCAGCAACACATGTCAATGAACGTATTTTTAAAATTTTACAGTTGTCGGGGATTTCGAAAATCATTCCGATAGAAAAAGCACTTTGTTGGAATCAGGATTAGTAAGGGGGGAAGGAAAATGGAACAGAAAAATGAGATGTCAATTATATTCGACAGCCGTTCCTGCAATGAAGGGTTTGCGAGAGTGGCTGTGGCAGCATTTTGTACGCAATTAAATCCTACGTTGGAGGAGGTTTCGGATGTGAAAACGGCGGTATCGGAAGCCATTACCAACTGTATTATTCACGGATATGACAATGAGGTGAAGAAGATTCGCATTGATTGTCGTACCGTAAACAGAGATTTGCATGTGTGGGTTACGGATGAAGGAAAAGGGATTGAAGATGTAAAAAAGGCAATGGAGCCGATGTATACGACACGCCCAGAATTGGAGCGTTCGGGTATGGGATTTGCGTTTATGGAGGCATTTATGGATGAGGTTCGTGTGGAATCGAAGATTGGATGCGGAACGAGCGTGTATATGAGAAAGAATATTGGAAAGCAGAACTGTCCTTATGACTAAAAGGAGGCTTTATGGAACACACCCTTGCCTTGTTGGAATTGGCACACAAAGGGGATAAAAAAGCCAGAGATACGTTGATTGAGGAAAATATGGGATTGGTTTGGTGCATCGTGAAGCGTTTTCAAAACCGCGGGGTAGAGCTTGAGGATTTGGTTCAAATCGGAAGTATTGGATTGATGAAAGCGGTGGATAAGTTTGATCTCCAATATCAGGTGCAGTTTTCGACTTACGCAGTTCCGATGATTGCGGGAGAAATCAAACGCTTTCTGCGTGACGATGGCATGTTAAAGGTCAGCCGTTCTTTGAAGGAATTGTCTGGAAAAGCGTATGCGTTGCGAGAGATTTTGGAGAAAAAGTTAGGGTATGAGCCGAGTATCACACAGCTGGCACAGGAGTTGGAGGTTTCGGTGGAAGAATTGGTGATGGCGCTTGACGCAGGAGGACAGGTGGAGTCGCTTCAGCAAGTCATTTACCAGGGAGAGGGAAACGAGATTTCTTTGATGGAGAAGATAGAGGAGAAAGAGAATCAAAACGATAAGGTGCTAAACCGTATGGTTTTGGAGGAGGTGATTGGTAAGTTAGACGGAAAGGACAGGGAGTTTATTTATAAAAGGTATGTGCAGGAGAAGACGCAGACCATCATCGGGCAGGAGATGGGAATTTCGCAGGTGCAAGTATCAAGGCAGGAGAAAAGGATTATGAAAATACTAAGGTCAAAAATGCAAGAGTAGAAGTAGTGTATATTTTTGACAACTCTGGGAATTATATCTCTGTACAGTGGCATTATAATAGGTAGAAAGAGGTGAGTAATATCTGGAGTTGGATAAAAACTATTTTTGTCTGTATCGTTACTTTTTTTGGTGCGATGTTTTCCATTATGACGTTTCAGACAGATGTTAGTATTGCTAGTTTGTTCCAGAATGTATATCTTTGGTTGACGGGGACGCCCTCGAATGGTTTTACGATTTTGGAAATTTCGTATGCGCTTGGCATTGGTGCTGGTTCTATCTTCTTTTTTAATCATTTTGGAAAATGGAAGCTCAATCAGGAACCAACGCCGATTGAGGTGGAGCTGACCGAATATGAGAATCAGGTGCAACAGACCATTCAAAAAATGGAAGGAAATGAGTCGTAAATGTGGAAAAATATACTACTGGCATGGATTGGCGGGTGTCTTGGGATTGTTGTGTCGAGTGCGACCTTGGCGCTGATGATTGCGCTTGGGATTGTGGTGCGCTATGTGAGACTGACGAAAACACCACAAAAGGTCGCATTATATGAAGATTTCGCCATCTTAGGAACGTTTGTGGGGGCTGTCTGGGGAATCTGGCAGATTTCACTTGGCGTTGGAATCCCTGGCGTTATCGTATATGGCTTCTTTTCGGGATTTTTTCTGGGCGGTTGGATTGTGGCATTGGGTGAGGTGCTAAATGTGTATGCCATTATGCTGCGCCGACTGAAGATACAAGATGGCATTGGCTGGATATTTTTTGTCATGGCAATTGGAAAAATGTTAGGAACGTTATTATTTTATGGAAAAGGATGGTGGAACATATGAATCAGTTGAATACACAGGAAGAAAAAAAAGCGTATGAGGAGTATGTAAAATCCGTGACACCAGTGCATAGTTTGCCTAAAAATATGCTAAAAGCTTTTTTGGTGGGCGGAATCATTTGTGTGATTGGGCAGGCGATTCTATATTGGTGCCAGCGCATGGGAATGGATGAAAAAACAGCAGGTTCTTGGTGTTCGATTCTCTTGATTTTTCTAAGTGCCCTGTTGACGGGGCTCAATATTTATCCAAGACTTGCCAAATTCGGTGGTGCAGGAACCCTCGTGCCGATTACGGGATTTGCAAACTCTGTGGCAGCGCCTGCGTTGGAATATCAAAAAGAAGGACAGGTCTTTGGGATTGGGGCGAAGATTTTTAATATTGCAGGACCAGTAATTTTATATGGCATTGTTTCGAGCTGGGTGCTTGGTGTCATTTACTGGGTACTAAAATGGAGAGGAGTGGTGTAGTGCCACTCCTTTAATGTTTTCCTAACTGCCAGAAGGCAACGGCACTTGCGGCTGCTACATTCAAGGAATCCACGCCATGAGACATCGGAATCTTGACGGTATAATCGCACCCTTCGATGGTACAGTCTGAAAGACCTTCTCCTTCGGTTCCTAAGATAATCGCAAGCTTGTCTACGTTTAAAAGCTGTGGGTCATCAATAGAGATGGAATTGTCATTCAATGCCATGGCAGCAGTTTGAAAGCCCAGTTCTTTTAGTGTGTCAAGAGCAGGGTAAGGCCACTCGGAAGCATCGTTTCCAAGGAAGGTCCAAGGAATCTGAAATACCGTACCCATACTGACACGAATGGAACGGCGATACAGTGGGTTACTACAGGCAGGGGTCAGTAAAACGGCATCCATGCCAAGCGCAGCTGCAGAACGGAAAATAGCACCTACGTTGGTTGGATTTACCACATTTTCTAAAATGGCAATTCGTTTGGCATCTTTACAAACTTCAGCCACGCTAGGCAGGGCAGGGCGTCGCATCGCACACAACAAGCCACGCGTCAATTGGAAACCAATGAGTTTCGTAAGGATATCAAATTTGGCGGTGTAGACAGGAATCTCTCCACAGCGGGCAATAATTTCTTTTGCCTGTCCTTCAACATGCTTATCCTCCACCAAAATAGAGACAGGAACATAGCCTGCATCTAAGGCACGTTCGATGACGATAGGGCTTTCGGCAATGAAAAGCCCTTTTTCTGGTTCATGTCGGTTTAATAATTGTCCTTCGGAGAGACGGGCAAAGATATCAAGCTCTGGTGCGTCAAAATCCGTAATTTCTATAATATTAGCCATAAAATCAGCTCCTTTTGTATAATTTTCGCATTCTAAAGTCTTATTATAGGACTTTTTGCCATATTCGTCAAACTTTGTTAGACATTTTTAGGGAAATGTCTTATGATAAGAATAGTTAAAAAAATAGAAAGAGGAAAGGTTTATGTGGAAGTATTTAAAGAAGTATGTAATTTTTATGATACTTGCACCCCTGTTTATGATGGGTGAAGTATGCATGGACCTGTTGCAGCCACAATTGATGAGTATCATCATTGACGATGGTGTTCTGGGGCTGTCCAACAACAATGTGGGTGATGTCAATCTGGTTATCACAACAGGAATCAAAATGGTTGGTCTGGTAATCATCGGCGGATTTTGCGGTGTAATGTCGGGCGTGTTTGCCAACCTTGCCAGCCAGAATTTTGGAAATGACGTAAGAAAAGCAACATTTAAAAAAGTAATGTCATTTTCCTTTGAACAGACCGATATGTTCACAACGGGGTCATTGATTACGCGTGTAACCAACGACATTACACAGGTACAAAACTTAGTATCCCAGTGTATTCGCGGTTTTGTAAGAACATTTATGTTGTTTGCGGGTGGTATCGTCTGCATGTTATCACTTGGCATGAGCTTTGGTATGGTAATTGCCTGCGCCCTGCCATTTGTATTGTTCTTGGTTGTTTATTTTATCGTCAAAGCAAATCCAATGTATGGCGTGTTGCAGACAAAGATTGACAAAGTAAATAACGTTATGCAGGAAAATGTTTCGGGTTCTCGTGTCGTAAAGGCTTATGTAAAAGAAAAATACGAGCAGAACCGTTTTGGAGAGGCAAATAATGATTTGTCTAATAAGCAGTTGGATGTTTTGTTGTTGTTTTCATACATGTCACCGATTATGAACATCATTTTGAATGTGTCTGTCATTGCAATTATTAAGGTAGGTTCTATTCAGGTGCAGGCAGGTGCAGTGACACCAGGTGAAGTTATGGCGGCTATTACATATGTTTCTCAGATTTTAAATGCAGTGATGCGTCTTGCGATGATTTTCCAGTCCGTATCTCGTGGTGTGGCTTCTGGAAAACGTATTCAGGAAGTCTTAAACAGCAATCCTCCAATCGTAGACGGACCATTTGTAGAAGACACCAACATAAAAGGAAAAGTAGAGTTTAAGAATGTGTCCTTCTCTTATCCAGATGCCAGCGATGAACTGGTACTTCGCAACGTAAACCTGACGATTCATCCAGGCGAAACTTTGGCGGTGCTTGGTTCTACTGGTTGTGGGAAATCTAGTTTGATTAACTTGATTCCACGTTTTTACGATGTAACCGAAGGTCAGATTTTGGTGGATGGAGTAGATGTAAGA
>JAEIGA010015648.1_pt1 | contig 11547 bp, 10 predicted proteins | sample 9270691 | NCBI WGS metagenome assembly JAEIGA01 (sample SAMN17057246, study PRJNA624740) | gut metagenome | biome: biome; isolation source: fecal sample | host: Bos grunniens | place: China: Xizang | collected 2019
AGCTGACATCCTCGGTCTGTTCATGGTAAGCAAGCTCATCGACATGGGCGAGATCACAGACATCACAAAGGAGCAGTCACTCGCTACATTCATCGCTGGCATCGTACGTTCAGTACGCTTCGGTTTCGCTTCATCACACGGCAAAGCTAACATGATGTGCTACAACTACATGGAGGATCACGGAGCATTCACCCGCAACGAAGAAGGCAAGTGGGTGATCGACTTTGAGAAGGCAGCTGCAGCTGTTGATTCATGGGCAGCCCTTATCCTTGAGACACAGGCAACAGGAAACTTCGAATTCGCACAGCAGTACGCAGCTGAGAATGCAAGCATCCGCGAGGCTCTCGAGGCTGACATAAAGAAGGTCAACGAGGCAGGCATTCCACGCGACATAGTATTCGACTGGGCTTGGTAGTCAGATTCAATATCTAAACTAAAAGGACAGCAGAAAAACAAAGGGGGCTGACTAAAAATTATTAGTCAAGCCCCTTTATCGTTTGTTTCGCCATTTATCGTTTGTTTCGCCAAGGTCAACCTCGACTTATTAGCCAGCCCCTGTTTTCTGATTCCCGGATCGAGATTTATGAATCCTGTTGAATACCATACGTCTGTGACACAAAATGGGCGATTTCATGTCACGGAGGTAGCCCAAAAGGTTCATTTTGACATGTTTTTGACACTTCCGTGACACAAAATGCCCCAAATCATGTCACGATGAATTAATCATTAAACTAGATTAATCATTAAACTAAAAGAAGGTGAATAAAAAGTCTTAATGATTATAAAGTCTTAATGAATATATTGACGATATTGTATATAATAAAGACGGTGACTAATCTGATTCTTAGTCACCGTCTTTATTTTGGTGCCCGAGATAGGAGTCGAACCTACACGCCGTGAAGCACTCGCACCTGAAACGAGCGTGTCTACCATTTCACCACTCGGGCTTGAAAAGTGAAGTGCAAAGATATTAAATAGTTTTCAAATTACGAACTACTTTTTTCACTTTTCAATCACATGACGACGTTGAATACATATTCTTCATCCCAATCCTCCACGGAAATCATGACACTGGTCAACGCATAGTCCAGGCTGACGGTCATATCCTGCAAATCTTCTGCAGCCCAATCGTAGCCACTCGCCATCACATACTCCCCTAAAGCAAAAGACCTTAGCACACCAGTCCGGTCATGGACTTCCAACACCAGAGAATTGTCTGTCTGCCGTGGCAGAACCAGTTGACATTTTCCTTCATCATCAACATACATAGCATACATAAAGTCTCCATTTGAGGGTTCCCCTCCTGATTCATACCCGTCTACTCGTCCCTTCGCCTCAAGCCTGAACGGGAAATCCGTCTCAGACTGCACCCGTATCGTCATGATACAATGATTCTTCCTCATCCGAACTCTCTCGACAACAGACTCACCATCCGCACTGATAAGCGAAGAATGCATATACACCTGCGGGCACTCGTTTCCATAATCTATTCCCAACCGTCCATCATCACCGACACTACCTGCCGCACCCCAATAGACTCCGACACCCACACTGCCTCTAGGGACATCAGCCGCATATCCGTCCCTTATGTTCTCCACATCCAGAGTATCTCTGGAACAAAAACCATCGGAAGCCGTCAGAACCAGCTCTGCATACTTCACGACAGACGTATCCACATCACCCAGATCAAGAAATAATCTGCATGGGCAAACATCCCTGTCCTCCTTCACTGAACATGATAAGACGAGCATCACAACGCTTGTGACAGCCAGCACTCCCGATAGTTTCATGATATCATCAATTATATTGTTTCCTGAACGTTCTGCACAACCCAATCCTTGACTGTCACTGTAAAGTTCACCGCACCATCAGCAACTGGAACATTTGGAGAATCCGAACCAAGTCGAGTGATTGTCAAGACATAAGTATATGCTGTATTTGCTGTAACCGTATCCAAGGTGAGAGGATAATAATAAGTATAACCTCCTATTTCTGCCTCAACAACAAGCCTTGTCTTTGTGGCCGTCTGATTCGGATAGCAATAGAAGAAATGCTCTATATCATAAGAACCACCATTGGCAATCTGGCCATCAGTGACCGCATCATGCAAGAAAGCCAATGAATTGGTGGGAGTGTACATTGAGTCATTGTACCACGTCGAAGGTGTATTATCCTCAAGATATGCCTTTTCACCGGCAGCATTGATCAGATAAATGCCCTTTACCTCAAACGGAAGATTCTTATGAGCATCAAGCTCAAAATTAGTATTCACCTGTGCAACAGAAACCTTTGCAGCCAGACGTTCAACCTGCATTGTGATAGTAGTGGATGCAGACAATGTCTTGACCGTTTCTCCGGTCATTACAATATTGTCAGCCGCACAGTCCTTCAGATCTGTCGTTCTTGATCGCAGTTCAGCTATATTATTGACTCCCGTTTCCAACGGAGCATTAACCAATGCCACGATCAGTTTCTCTCCGGTAGTACACGTCAACGACAGAGTGGAAGCCTCAGCATGTGACGAGGCTTCATAAATACCATTTCTGTCAAATACGAAAATCTGGATATCATTCACTTGAGCATCAGCTGGCGTCCCGGTTACCTTCGTAGCCAGTTCTGGCAAGGTTACAGTAAGCTGCACCCTCTCTCCTGTCTGAACATCCGACAATTCAACATCCTTCTCATTGCAACCGACAACGGCCGCTGCAGCAATAACTGCCATAAATAATTTTTTAACCATAAATAATTGAATTTAAAAAGTTTATAAAACATCCCCTGCATTCACCATCTTGAATCAGAATAACAGGATCTATATTTATCCACAACATGGTACATCTCCGGATCCAGTCCGGCCCTATGTTCCAGAGACGGATCATAAGCGATGGCAAGAATAAAATATTTCATTGCCTCATCGATCTGCCCCAATCTGGAGAGCACCATGGCCTTCAGATAACACACCTTCGCATCAGTATCATCCAGACCTCCCAAAACATCCAATGCCGTATGATTGCTGTCGCCCGTTATGAGTGCCAGAGCTGTGTTGTAGTCGTTATATGGGCGCAGAATACGGATCGCTGTCTTATAATCCAGTTCCTTCAAAGCGGCAATACCTGCCATATACACACTATCCAACTGCATGGGATCATGTCGGGAGTCGATGACATACCTCGGCCGTTCGTCAACCAGAGACGACAGCGAACTGATATAAAAAGTCAGGTCATCATGGAATGGCAGTTCCATAAACCTTTCTCCCCGTTCGTACAGACTTCCCGACAACGCCACAATAACCTTCTTCAGTCTTGGCCTGGTTCTGAACTCATGAGTATATCTATAGATGAAATCACCGGAATCTCCCGCAAAAACAGTATCCAATTTGACTCCGTCCGTCACTATCGGATCTTTTACGAACTTATGAAACATCTCGTCAGAACGGGCGCCACGCTTATCATTCATTCTGATTCTTAAATGTCTTTTATAATGTTCCAAGGCCTGTTTCTGAGAGATGCCAAAGATTTCCTCTGCATTTCTTTCCAGAAATATCTCAAGCTGCCTCAGCCACACCAGATCGGTTGAATCAGTTATTATACCGGACAGGAAGGCATCATATCTCTCATACCCACGCAGCTGGCTGGCTCTATAGGCTGATCCTGTGATAAAAACAGGCTCCAGGTGCAGCGTGTCATCCTGCATATACATATCCGGGGAAATCTTTAATTGCCATTTCGAGTCGCACATGGCAGAAGGCACAGAGATGTCAAAAGAAATCGTCACCCTCCCTCCTCTTTCAGCAACATGTCTGAAACGGGCAGTAACAGTAGCAGCCGGCAACTCATCAACGGCCACCATCTCCCCCGTCTGTGAATCCTGTATCGCATTCATCAGAATCGGTTCATCCAAAAGAGTGTTCCTGATGCTGTCGACCACGTCAGTCTGGTCTTCCGGATCCTCCAACGGTTCGTCTTCCGAGAGAAAGAACCCCATTGTTATCTCTCCTGATTCTATCATACGGATACGCGACTGCTGCGCACAAGAAACCGCAACAAAGAGTAGTAAAACAAGTCTTCTAAAACACATACGCCAAAGAGAGCATTACATCATCCGGCAACAGGAACCATTTTCGCCCGGAGGCTGTTGTAAGGCCGCATACCGGACAGGAATATCGTCTATACCACGCCATCCCGCTCCACAGGCCCAGACCGAATTCAAGATTAAAATGTTTGGATAACATATAGGTGTACCCCGCAGCAAGACCCAGACCCATCCTGTCTCCTTCTTCTGCTTCACGGGAGAGCAGTCCTCCGACATTATACTCCTGATAACGGACCTTGCAACCTGTCCACCATCCGGAGAACGAGTGCCATAGCCAGTATCTTGTTCCGAGAGCATAGGACTGCTGCCTATACTGGAATTGTCGTTCGACATCACCCTTGAGATAGGTGAAAGGATTGTATCTTGCACTGACCGAAAGGCTCCAATGCTGTCCCACCGCATATGAAGACTCCATGTTAAGAGTGCCCAGACAGGCATAGTCGATGACATTGGTGGAAAGGGCCAAAGTCTGCGACCGGGCAGGAATCGGCCCAAGACAGACAGATACAATCAAGAGCAAAAACATTCGCCTCATACTACTTGTATCTGTTGAAGACCTGATCAATGACTGTAATCTGCGCCGGATAGGCAAGCATAAGGGCATTCTTCAGGGAAGTTCTGGAAGTTACCGATGAATCCAGAACTGAAAATATAGAAGAAGCTCCTAGACCTCTTTCATCAAGATATCTGAATATCTGCGGGTTGAACCAATACGATGTTCCGAATGTAGGAAACGCCCCACCATATCTGTCTTTATAGACCTTGCTCTCCAGATAATATCCCCACATCTCACCGACCTCACAATATCCGGCCCCCGTTGAAAGTCCATCTCCGTACATCACTCCACCGGACTTCACATATGAGCTGATGATATATTCGATATATTTATCCCAAAATCCTGTTCCGGCCTTGACAAAATGGCTGGCATGCGCAAGCTCGTGGCAGGTCACGGAATATATGCGTCGATATTCGTTCCTGTCCTTCAAGCCCAATGTGATATCCGGAAGAAAATACTCTACAAGGGATATATACGATCCAAACAACTTGTTCAGGTATTCGTTGCTCAGAATTGCACCATGATGAAGCATCGCTGCACAACTTGGTTCCTGAGAATGAAAGAGCCATATTCTCAGATCGGAGGGTGGGGATGATATATTCAAGTCATCTTTCGAACATCTTGAATAATAATCATATGCCGCATTATTCACGACGCACCGACGGAAGAGTTTTATTTCAGAATCTTTGGTTATTGTCATATTGATGCCTGAAGGGCTTGATTTGCCCAGCGTGGATACGGAAGCGGGGACAAGAACCAGATTAAAACCTATCGAAAATCCTTTTTTATTTTCAAAGACAAGACGATAGCGAAGATCAGATGAGTATGTCTTGGACATGCAGTAATAGCCATCACGATCTGTATAGCTCTGGTCGAACTTGACAAAGGAGTTACATGAAACGCGTACGCCTGCCACTCCGAATGGTTTTCCTCCATTCGCATGCTCATCAACAATGGTTATCCGACCTGAGGGTATCGTCTTGACATCGGCCTTGGTCATGGACTCGTCTGCCAGCCTGTCTTCATTACCTGTAAGGACATACGAAGCCCTTTCAACAGCAGTCCAATCTATACCATCATCAGCACGTGTAGCAGTATCATGCTCTGAAATGAAACATTCATCTATAATTTCATACCTCACATCAGGAAAGTCAAAGTCCGGGGCCACGACAGCATACTGCCATGTCATTTCACCTTCAGGAATGACCGGGTCATGATACCAGTCCCCTTCAACAAGGATGTCATAATCCAACGGATGATCGACCAGTTCAAGGCCTGAGGACTTGAGCAGATCATATTCCTGCTCATTTGCCGGAAGAAAGCGCACATACAGATCAGTTGTCTTAACATCCACCCTGTCAGCCTTGGTCGGATACAAAGACTTCAGGGCTTTACGGATATTTTCCGTCTTGTATGGATTCTCAAGATGCTCTCCCAAAACAATCATCTCATGGGTGAGATCCTTGCCATAGCTATAGTCGATTCCTCGTTCAGAATGAATCTCATCTTTGCCACATGACACGCCAAGAAGTGTCATCACAAGCACAATAAATCTACCTCTCATAACAAATACATTTAATTACGGAGGCAAAGTTCCGAAGACTTATCCGCGTAACAAAAAAGTACGCGGATAAAGTCAAAAAAAGCCCTCTGACACACGTCAAAGGGCTTTTTATAGGTCAAATTTTGTTTAATTTTTATAAAAAATCAAACAAAATTTCAAGATCTTTCTAGAAGAATGATACTGTTTTCTGCTCTACGGCTGCAAGAATATTGTTTGCAACACGGCTCACACCAAAGCGGAACAGTTCCTTGTTGAGCCATTCCTTACCAAGGATTGAGGATACGATAGAATAGTAGCAAAGAGCGTCTGCAGCTGAAGATATACCACCAGCCGGCTTGAAGCCGATCTTCTTTCCTGTTGCCTCATGATATTTGGCGATACACTCGCACATCACATACGCAGCAGCAGGGGTTGCATTTACATCAACCTTTCCTGTAGATGTCTTGATGAAATCAGCTCCGGCCTCCATTGCAAGGAATGATGCATTTGCGATTTTCTCTGATGTACGGAGAAGACCAGTCTCGAGAATCACCTTAAGATGAACCTTTCTACCCTGCTTTGCAGCAACCTCATCGATGCATGCACGTACCTGTCGGATTTCCTCTGCGGCTGCATCATAATCCTCAGCCAAAAATGAGTTCAATGCCAAGACGATGTCAACCTCATCTGCCCCCTGCTCCACAGCAATCTCGCACTCCTTAAGCTTTACCTCAAGAAAACTCTGCGACGAAGGGAAGCAAGCTGATACGACAGTGATATTGAAATCACATGCTCTTTCCTTTTTCACAACTGCTGCAAAGTTCGGATAAACGCAGACAGAAGCCGGCAATGGCCATTCAGGATAGCTCTGCTGGAAAGAATTAACCTTGTTCACCAACTTTGTTACAGATGCAGGAGTGTCGTCAGTCTTCAATGTGGTAAGGTCCATCATTGAGAAACAGTCCTTATACACCTGCTCCGAAGCTGCTTTATCAAGATTTGCAGCAATCATGTCAAGCGCTCTTGTCATGGCCTCCTGATTTGGAGCATAACCATATTTTGTTAAAAAGTCCATATAATAAATGTAATTTAAAATTTCAATTTCGAGTCAACAACAATTGTGACCGGTCCGTCATTTATCAGCGACACCTTCATATCTGCACCGAAAATTCCCTTCCCAACCTCCTTGCCAAGCTGCTGCTCGACAATGGAAATAAACTTTTCATAAAGCGGTATGGCGATGTCAGGCTTCGCTGCTTTAATATATGAGGGTCTGTTTCCTTTTACAGTCGATGCATATAGAGTAAACTGACTCACGAGCATCACATCGCCACATATATCCTGCACAGAGAGATTCATCACACCTTCCGCATCATCAAAGATCCTCATCGCTATAAGTTTGCGTGCAGTCCAGAGAAGATCTTCTTCTGTATCCTCATCCATAAAGGCGACAAGAACCATAAGACCTTTCCCGATCTTTGACTCATAGCTTTGCTCAGGGACCAGGACAGAAGCCTGTGTCACTCTTTGTATTACCAGTCTCATCCTCTTACCTGTATATCAAATCCTTCTTCTATAAGCGGCTGCACCATGGCAGTCATCTCATCCACTGTGTATTTCTGCAGGCTCTTGTCAGGAGTCTCTCTGTCAATGGTATATACCATTACCTGACGTGGCTTGAGCATCCTTACAATATCAATCCATGCTTCCAATGCACCAGAGGCAACTGTATCAAACTCCTGAGAGCGTAAAAACATTGTCTGCAGGATGAAATTGCCTTCAAATTGCTTCAAGTGTTCCAATACTTCTGCCAGCCTATATGTTCCTACCGGTTTGTTTATCTTCTCCACAAGATCCTGGCTCGATGCATCGATCTTGAGTATCGGATTATCAACTTTTCTCAATGCCTCAGCCACTTTCTCATTTCCCAAAAGGGTGGCATTTGAAAGTACCGACACCTTGGCATCCGGAAAGTATTCATCTCTAAGCTTTAATGTAACATCGACAATTTCAGCAAAGTCCGGATTCATTGTCGGTTCTCCATTCCCGGAGAAAGTTATGGAATCTACTCCCACTCCCTCGGCAGATGCTTTCTGCATCTTTGCCCTCAATGCAGCTTCAACATCTTGAAGTCCTGGAAAATGTCGTCCCGGCACCGCGCCATCCTTATTCCATCCGCATTCACAATACACGCAATCGAAATTGCAGAGTTTTCCCTCAGCAGGAAGTATATTGACTCCCAATGAAGATCCCAACCTTCGACTGTATATCGGTCCGAATACTATTTCATCAAAATGCAGCATTATATTACCCTCTTAGAAGTGCTGTCTGCTGTCAGATTTCCGTCAGCGTCAACGTTGCTGATACGCACGATTCCCGGTCTCTTACCGATAGTCAAGCTTCCGAGAACATCATCCTTCTTCAAGAATTTTGCTCCGTTAAGGCATGCCCACTCCAAAAGCTGGTTCATCTGCACATCAGGGAAATTTGAATGCAGGCAATATAGCTCCTTCACCATGTCAAGGTCGTCATTGCTCGAAAGGGAGTCTGTTCCGACCATTATGGCCAGCCCGTTTTCACACATGAGCGAGACAGGCGGCAAAGCATTGTGTATAAATATGTTCGATAGTGGACAAATAGCCCAATATACATTCTTCATCACCTTCCTGGCTGCATCAATATCACTTTGCGCCAGGCATACATTGTGAACCAGCAGGATGTGCTCATCATACGGTGCAGGTCTGGCTGCAGCCAACCTGTCTATGAAATATTTCAAAGATGACTCACCTGTCACAGGTGGCGTACTCATTCCGGAGCGTTTTCTATTTTCATACATGGCTCCGGTACCTGTAAGGAGCAGATCCTCTTCCTCCTGGCTTTCCTGCGAGTGATATGAAAGGAAACCGGCAGCAAGACCTGCTGCTGCAGATGCACTTAGCAACTGAGGACTCATCGTATAACATGAATGAGGCGTCGGAGCAGCATCGATACCTGTCGCATCCGCCTCTGCCTTTAAAGCCGTAACATCCGCCATGACTCCTTCGCACATTTCAGGTTCACTTCCAAATACCTCAAGAAATGTCCTCGTATACATCTTGTGGGCCCTCTTCACCTCGAATGAAGAGCTGTCGTTGCTGATATCTGCCATAGCAGAGACTCCGTCCTCCCACATCTTGTCCATCCACTCCTTGACGAGTCTGGCCTTGACATCATTGCCCGCCCAGTCACGCAGTTCGTTGATCTGGTCGATAAAGCCAGCCATACCAGTACCTTTGCGGAATTTTTTGTATAGATGAGACAGTTCTACATGGCAGTGGCCGTTGACAAAACCAGGGACAAGTGCTCCTGGCATAACGTCCTCACCCTGCGCACATTCACCAAGGGCAAGAACAGTTCCATCAACGTCATCATACTCAACGTAACCGTTTCTGATCGGTTCAAGTCCGTTTAACGTATAGACAAATTCTGCTGTTACTCTACTTATTCCCATACCTGTCTTAAATTCTTGCTAAAGTATCTGTAACGATCATCTTGTGAGATGGTTTTACAGTGCCAAGTGGCCTTACATTTTTAGGTCTGAGCTCTGCTGGCTTGATAGGCTTCCTTGTTGTATCCAGTTTTGGCATTGTATCCAGTTTTGGTATTGTATCAAGCTTTGGCATTGTATCCAAAGCTTTCAGGCTGTCACGCACTGCCAAAGAATCAAGTTGTGGAATCGAATCGGCTACCTGCAGGGAATCAGACGATTCTTTAAGCAGTTTTCTCTCGACCGGATGTATTGTATAACATCTTGCCAAAGAATCCCATACAACAGAAAGGGAATCCGGATTTCCAAACATCTCATTTTCCAACAGACTGAGATACAATGCAGCAGATGGGAAATCTATTTCCTTTGCAAGTTCCTTGATGCGCCTCTCCAGAAGTTTCTCCTCGTCGATGCCTTCCCTCTTAAGTTGCAATGACTTAAGTCTTTTTTCAAGAAGTTTCACAGTAGTCTTCATGATTTCTGCATAGTCATCCGGATCATTCAGATAGTACTCTACACTCCTACGGTAATCTGCAGAAGTGTAGCCGTACTTCTTCAAGATCGGTTCGTACACAAAAGAGGTATCAGCTGTTTTTCGAAGTCCCGGCTTGGTACTGATCCACTGATCTGTAATAAGCATTTCAGCATAAATTTCAGCCATGTCATCCTCATCAATGACACCATCGTCCTTACATCCATGTAAGACGAAAGCCATCACTGACAAAGTCATCGCAAATAAAATATACTGAAAAATACGCTTCATATTATCTCAATGTTGCACCGAATTCGTTCTGGAATGTAGAGAGAAGCTTGCTCATCACTCTTTCTACATCGTTATCAGTCAAGGTCTTTTCAAGATCCTGAAGCACGAAGCTGAGTGCATACTGCTTCTTACCCTCAGCGATCTTGTCACCTCTGTATACGTCGAACAAGCCAACCTGCTTGAGGAGTTTCTTACCCACGCGGAATGCGCTCTTTCGAAGGTCTGCATAGCTTACAGACTCATCAAGAAGGAGTGCAAGGTCACGTCTTACCTCAGGGAACTTAGGAAGTTCCTTGTAACGTATCTTGTTTCTCTTAACAAGTTCGAAGAGTGCTGGCCAGCTGATCTCAGCAGCAAATACCGGCTGCTTGATGCCGAAGCTGCGCAGTCTTGCAGGAGAGATGGTACCCATCACAGCAAGAGGCTGGCGTGAACCAGGAAGGCTGTATGAAAGTCCCTCAGAGAAGAGGTCTGCTGGAGCAGCATCTGTCTCAAGAGAATATATATCGCATCCGAAGCGCTTCAGGAGAAGCTCGAGATAGCCCTTGAGCTGGAAGTAGTTGCCCTTGCCAGGATCAACTCTCCAAGACTTGTCAGGCTGACCGCTCATGAAGAGAGCATAGCATGTGTGCTCCTCGTATGAAGCGAGAGTTGTTCCGTCAGTCTCAGGGTTGAATGAATAAACCGAACCATACTCGAATGTCTTGACATTCGTGATCTGGCGGTTGATGTTGTATGCGATAACCTCAAGACCGTTGAGAAGGAGAGTCTGTCTCATAACGTTGAGATCAGAGCTAAGAGGATTGAGGATTCTCACGCACTTTTCCTCTGGGAATGTCTTGAGCTTAGAGTAATACTCAGACTTGGTAAGCGAGTTGTTCATTGTCTCCACGAAACCGTTTGCAGCGAGGAAGTCAGCGATAGACTTTCTTACCTGCTCAGGCTCAGGCTTCTGAGGTGCATTTACTGACATTCTCATTGCCTGTGGTAGCTCGATGTTGTTGTATCCGTAAACGCGGAGGATATCCTCGACAACGTCACACTCACGATATACATCGATCATGTATGAA
>JAEIGA010015650.1_pt1 | contig 11546 bp, 11 predicted proteins | sample 9270691 | NCBI WGS metagenome assembly JAEIGA01 (sample SAMN17057246, study PRJNA624740) | gut metagenome | biome: biome; isolation source: fecal sample | host: Bos grunniens | place: China: Xizang | collected 2019
CGTTCATACGGAGACAGGACTCTTCGTAGCGAAATCGACGGTAATCAGGAAGAGATGCTTAAACTTGTCGAGCGCTATTTCCATTGCGGATAATATTATTAACACATAAAACGAACTGACTATGAGTAAGGTTAAATTTTACAAGGGGGAAGATATTCCTCTTGAGTTACACAAGGTGCGTGTTGTTCAGAAACTTCATCTTGTACCTGTAGAGCGTCGTCTTGACGCAATGAAGGAAGCCGGATTCAACACATTCCGTCTCGGCACCAAGGATGTATTCCTTGACATGCTTACAGACAGCGGAACTAATGCGATGAGCGACAATCAGCTTGCTGCGATGATGCATGCCGATGATGCTTATGCAGGTTCACAGTCTTTCGAACGTCTGCAGAAAGCAGTAGAGGATGTTCTCGGAAAGAAGTATCTTCTTCCTGTCCATCAGGGACGTGCTGCAGAGAATGTCATCTGCCGCACATTCGTAAAGCCTGGCAATGTAGTTCCTATGAACTATCATTTCACAACTGCACTGGCACATATTACAGAAAACGGAGGTAAAGTTGCAGAGCTCCTTCATGACCATGCATTCGAACTCAAATCAGAATGCCCGTTCAAGGGTAACATGGATATCGAGAAACTCGAAAAATGCATTCTGGAGAACGGTGTGGAGAATATTCCTTTCATCCGTATGGAGGCTTCCACAAACCTTATCGGAGGTCAGCCATTCTCTCTTGCCAACCTCATGGACGTACGCAGGATTGCAGACAAATACGGAATCATGCTCGTGCTTGATGCCAGCCTTATGGGCGAGAATGCATACCTGATCAAACAGCGCGAAGATGCATGGAAAGAGAACTCTATGGCAGAGATCATCAAGATGCTTACAGGCCTCGCAGATATCGTATACTTCTCCGCACGTAAGCTTTCGTCATCACGCGGTGGTGGTATCTGTACAAACCAGAGAGCACTGTATGCGAAGATGGAGGCTATGATTCCTCTGTTCGAAGGCTTCCTCACATACGGAGGTATATCTGTAAGAGAAATCGAGGCTATGGCAGTCGGTCTGTATGAGACACTGGACGAAACCATGATCAGCCAGAGTCCGACATTCATCAAATACGTTGTAGAAGAGTTGGAAAAGAGAGGTATTCCTATGGTAACTCCTCCGGGAGTGCTTGGAGCACACGTCAATGCAATGGAGTTCTGCAAACATATACCACAGGAGGAATACCCAGCAGGAGCCCTCGCAGCGGCATTCTACATCTGTTCAGGTGTTCGTGGAATGGAACGCGGAACAATGTCAAGCGTGCGTGATGAGAACGGTAAGGAGATTCTTGCAGATGTCGAACTCCTCCGCCTCGCAGTACCTCGTCGAGTATTCACCCTTTCACAGGTAAACTATGTGATCGACCGTATGCAGTGGCTTTGGGATAACCGTCACCTTATCGGAGGTCTCAAGTTCACATACGAGCCACCGGTACTCAGATTCTTCATGGGAGGTCTTGAGCCTACAAGCGACTGGCCTTCAAAACTCATGGACAAGTTCCGCAAGGACTTTGGAGACAGCCTATAATCCGTGGCACTTAACACATTGAGATACAACTTATTAACAAATTTGCGGTAGGTATTTTTACCTACCGCAAATTATATATATGACTATCTATCAGTTATTTAAGTGCCACACTCATTTCAGGGTCTTATACGAAAGGATGTGAATGGTGACAGCTATTGCTATAAGTATAAACAAGACACGCATGATCCAGTGCTCGGCAACGAAGATGGCACAGTTCAGAAGGGTAATCCAGATAAGACTGACCGATAAGATCTTCACATGAAGCGGTATTGCTTTATGAACTGTAAAGTTACGGATATATCTTCCGAATCTGGGATGCCCCATGAGCCAGTCGTAGAGATGTCTGTTTCCACGTAAGAACAACCATGCCGCTAAAAGCAGAAGCGGAGTTGTGGGCAGGACAGGGAGGAAGATTCCCAATATTGCAAGTCCTAACGAGATGAGTCCAAGAACAGTCAGAAGGATTCTCATAGACTGCTGCCTCCGATAAAGCTTCTCAAGAGTGATGTTGCAGGGACATCCTTGTCAGAAACAGGGGTGAAATAACTGAGGAATTTCATGAGACGGTGTACCTCGGCATATTCAGGACAATTCTTCGGAACTGTCATGAGGATACGCTCCGCATAAGGACGTATTACCGGGAATTCCACGATGTACGACGAATTGAAAAGCACATCAGCACATTCCTGATATGGATATATCCATTGTACCTCGGAACGTCTCACGTTCGGCCAGTGCATGATGGACTCCTGAGCGGTAAAGGCACCCTTGTTGAAATCTCGCACGATCCTACGGATGAGGCGGTTATCACTGGTTGGAATACAGTTGTGATTGTCAAGGGATATGCTGGTTATCGTATTGATGAAGATCCTGTACTTTACATCATCAGGGACCATATCGGTAAGTTTCGGATTCAGCGCATGGATTCCTTCTATGAGAAGAACCATTCCCGGCTCCAGACGAAGCTTGCGTCCATTGTACTCACGAAGTCCTGTAACGAAATTATATTCAGGCACATCAACGGTCTCTCCGGCAAGAAGTTTCAGCACGTCACTCTGAAGATAGTCATGGTCGACTGTATCAAAGTTGTCGAAATCGAAAGAACCATCCGGAAGACGTGGAGTATCAAGACGGTTAACGAAATAGTCATCTGTCGAAAATGATATCGGATGGAGACCGCACGCCATGAGCTGGATGCTGAGACGTTTGCAGAATGTTGACTTTCCGCTGCTTGACGGCCCTGTAATCAGAACTATGCGCAGAGGATTATCTGACTGCATTCTTCTTTCAATCTCTTCTGCTATCTGTACGATCTTCTTTTCCTGAAGAGCCTCTGCTATCTTGATGAGATTTCCGGCCTCTCCCCTCTTGCAGGCATGATTTACATCGCCTACATTGTCAAGTCCCATGATCTTGTTCCATCTGAGATTCTCGCTGAAGACCTCAAATGTCCTTGGCTGCTCTACAAAAGGAGCAAGTTCTTCAGGATTATGACGGTTCGGCACACGCAGAAGCATTCCGTTCTTATATAGTGAGAGTCCCCAAACCTTAAGATAGCCTGTACTTGGTACAAGAGCCTCATAATAATAATCCGGGGTTCCCTCCAATGTATAATACTTTGTATAAAGTTCTGCTGAAGTTTCAAGAAGGCGGACCTTGTCCTCATATCCTAAAGACCTGAACAGTTCTATAGCATCTTCTGTCAGTACCTCATGACGGCGGAAAGGAATGTCTGCATCAACGATTTCCTTCATCTTCGCACCGACAAGATTCAGTTGTTCCTGCGTCAGAGCCTGTCCGTCCGGTGTTTCAAGTGTACAGAAATATCCTTTTGAAATAGGTCTGCGCAATACTATACGGCAATCCTTGATGACATCCTTTGCCGCCTTGCACAGCAAAAAGCACAACGAGCTGCAATACACACTGCGTCCAGCGTATGAAGTATAATCGAGGAACTCAACCTGACGGCTGTTGAATGCCCTGTACTTGAGTCCCTGACACACATTGTTGACCTTTGCCGCTATTATCGGATACTTGAGATCAATATCAGGACTGAAGACCTGAAGCATATCCAGCAGAGTTGTTCCCTCAGTGAAATCTGATGTCGTTCCTGTATTGACGCAGTGAATCTTTACCATATCTCATCGTTTTATCAAAGCGAATATAAAAGAAAATCCCCAGGATAACAAATCCCGGGGATAATTTAACATATCAATATATGATTACTCTCCTGCTGCAAGCGGCGACGGTGTCGTATAAGTTCTTGCTGCCAGTTCCTTGTCAAGCATATACATTCCATACTTATTGCCTTCAACTGCCTCAAAAGCCTGGATCATGTCTCTTGCCGACTCCTCTTCCTCAACCTGCTCATCGATGAACCATATAAGGCGGTTGCTTGCTGCATGGTCCTTATCCTCCAATGCAATATCAGCAAGGTTGCGGATAAGTGAAGTCACCTTCTTCTCATGCTCCAATGTCTGTTTGAACATATCAAGAACGCTATCCCATGATGAAGGCACCGCCTCGATAGGTAGAAGTTCTACCTTTGCGTCAACTGAATTGAGGTAATTCATGAATATGCGTGCATGGTCCTGCTCTTCCTTGAACTGAATGAAGAACCAGTTTGCTACTCCTTTGTGTCCCTTTGACTCAGCATCGAGAGACATTGCAAGATAAAGGTATGCAGACCAGAGCTCGGCATTTACCTGAGCATTGATGGCACTGTGAAGTTTTGGGCTGATCATAATAGTGTTCTTTAAAATGTTTTTACTCTATCTAATTTTGAATAATTCAAATTTATTCACAATGCAAATATAGTGACATTTCCTTTAGATGCAAGCACTTTACTACAAATTATACAAAAAATCTGCAAAATCTTTTTCCTGTGAAGACATCTTTTGAGACAACTTCGGTCTTGCCATCGCTTCAGACAATCCGGAAGGCAGTTCTGGCAGACAACCAGCAGCGTCTTCTATTACCTCACAGAACTTGGCCGCATGTGCTGTAGAAAGCCAGAATCCAACAGATGAATAATGTCTTGTCGCAAGGTATCCGACCGCACTATGCGGATCTGACATATATCCATAATCCGTATATATCTGACGTACGGCATCCTTGATCTGTTCATCAGAGCATGAGAAACCGCTGATTTCAGATTTCATCGCTTCGTAACTGTCATCACTCAGCCACAGCATCCTCTCAAAGTTACTTGGCGCACCCACATCCATCGCATTTGCAACTGTTCTCACCGAGGCACGTGGTCTATATTCTCCCGTCACGAGATATTCAGGGACTACATCGTTCGCATTCGAAGCGGCTACAAAGTCCTTTATAGGAAGTCCCATACGCTTGGCAAGCATACCGGCAGCAAGATTGCCATAGTTTCCGCTTGGAACCACAACCGTAGGATTATCCTTTCCTGTAGCTTTCTTCCACTGACAATAAGCGTAGAAATAATAGAATGACTGAGGAATCCATCTCAGAAGATTGATTGAGTTCGCCGATGTGATGCGTACCCTCGAACGCAATTCCTTATCCTGAAACATTGATTTCACAAGTCGCTGACAGTCATCAAAATTGCCGTCTACCTTCAGAGGGAATATGTTTCCGCCTAAGGTGGTCATCTGTGCCTCCTGGAGAGGACTGACTTTTCCATCCGGAAACAGGACTACCACCCTAACATTATCCACTCCGTAGAATCCATGCGCAACTGCACTTCCTGTATCTCCCGAAGTCGCCGCCAGAATGGTGATAGGCTCGCCATCATTCAGGTAGCCAAGCATTCTGCCCATGAAACGCGCGCCAAAGTCCTTGAATGCATATGTAGGTCCATGGAAGAGTTCAAGATTGTATAATCCGTCTGCGAAAGAATTCAGTTTGACTGGAAAATCGTATGCATCTCTGACAAGGCGCTCCATGTCCTCGGCAGGGATATCGTCAAATACTGTCTGAGCCAGATATACTGCCATATCGGCATAAGAGATATCTGCAAGGCGTTCGACTTGAGCCATATACACTTGAGGGATTGACTCCGGTATGAATAGTCCTCCGTCAGGAGCGAGGCCGGCAAAGGCGGCGTCCTTCAATGTAAACGGAGAGTTTTTGGATTTATCGCGTGTGCTATAGTATTTCATAATGTGTTATCGTGATGATATTGTTGAATTAAGTACTCTGCATCCTTGATTCGAGACTGTGCCGACATACAGGTCAGAACCGATGCCCAGATCTCCGAAATGTTTGCTCATGACTTCACCCACGCGTGATGCTGTATCCATATCCGGTGACACGGCGAATACTGACGGACCTGCTCCGGAAATATTCACAGCAATTGCACCTGCCTCAAGAGCCTTTGTCCTCAACTCATCAAAACCGGGTATAAAGTGCTTTCTGTGTGGTTCAACAACGGAATCCACCATAGCGCGACCGATGAGATATACATCCTTCAGTGCGAGACCGGCTACAAGACCGGCAACATTACCCCACTGTTTCACAGCGGTCCTCATCGGAATCTCATGAGGAAGAACAGCACGTGCATCCTTTGTGCTTACCATAATATCCGGATGCACTACCGAACAGAAGAAATCGTCAGGAACAGGAAGTCTTACGATATCAAGCGGCTCATAGCCACGCATCAATACCACTCCTCCAAGAATAGCAGGGCCGACATTATCCGCATGCGGAGTACCGCCACTGATAAGTTTCTCGCCCTCCATAGCGAACTCCACGAGTTTCTCTGGCGTAAACGGACAGCCAAGAGCCTCATTCAAAGCATATACTGCCGCCGCACTTGATGCTGCACTCGAACCGATTCCACTGCCTGGGGCAATCTTGTTCTCAACCACAACTTCAACCATCCTCGGTTCACCGAATTCCTTCATCAGAGCTCTTACTGCAGGAGTTATGACATTCTTATCTATATCAGAGGGCAGATCGACATCACTTCTGTTTTCTATAGTCAGGCCGTCTCCTTCACTGACACTTACTGTCAGAATATCACCGGCTCCGTTCAGAGTCATACCCATGACGTCAAATCCACATCCCATGTTTGCAACAGTTCCGGGTGCAAACACTCTTACACATTTTTTCATAGAATTGATATTTGCGGCCCTGACTCAGGAGACACTGAAAGGGGAAGCCTCCTGGTCAGAAACCAAGTTCGTAAATTATTATGGTCTTGATTGCTGCGCCGCCCCCTGCATCCTTGGCAGTCAATACGGCAAAAAGAAAATTATAACCCCATAGGGGTAATCGTAGCTGTTGTAACGGTAATAATACCGGTGATGCCGATTGTCATCCCCGTACCAAAACCAGATATGTTCTGAATAAGATTCATTACAACAGTTTCAACATTTCTGCAAATCTATGATTTTAATCTGAAGATTACAAGATTATTCATAAGGAAATTTATAATACCGGAAAAGCACATTGCCAGAAGATTGCAGATAATGACATCCCAGCCGAATATCTTCTCAATGACCAGCAGAAGTCCCAGACGAAGAAGAAAGACTGTTGAGCATGAAAGGTCATAGGCAAAGAAACGCCTGATGAAATTGTGTCTGCGGCTGTCCTTCCTTGTCCTGTCACGCCACACATAGAAATAGAATATGGTATAATTTGTCACGACAGCACATTGGAATGAAATGACAGGCGATATAATATATTGCCCCCAATAACCACCCTTGAAGACAAAATCAGAAAGAAGCCAGAGGACAAGCGTGTCGACTAAAGTGCCGGCAATGCTTGTCCCCGCATACTTCAGATATCTTTTCAAGAGCTTGGGCATGTTCTAATTTTCTGGCATCGGGTCCATTTCAGAATATTCCTTTGCATCATGTATGATTGTAGACAGATATATCACCAGCAGGACAATAAATACCAGAACTCCAAGACAGTCAAGACTGGCAAATGTGAATTCTCTTCCCATCAGGATGCAGGTAGTACGGTATTCTGTAAACCACGGAACAAGAATAAGAACAGTATTGGCAATAACAGCCAGAATTCTGAATTCTGTCGGACCAAGTCGGGCATAGGTAAGACGGAACTCCTTTTTCAGATGTGCATTGATACTGACATTGATTGTCAACATGAAATAGACTGCCAGAATCATCATCGCCAGTTCAAAATGCATAAGACCGGAAAGACCGATACCGATGAAGATCATAAATTCATTGATACAGTCTATAGTATGATCTATATAATAACCATATATGGGTCTCTGCCTGTTTCTGACACGCGCGAGAGTACCGTCAAGAGAATCTCCGTACCAGTTGATGAAGAATCCGAGAGAACTTAACCACAGGAAATTGACATTTATCCGTGAGAGAATATATCCTGCTGCAATTACGACTGCACCTGCAGTACCTATGTAAGTGAGGATATCTGATGTCATCCATTTAGGCTGCCTTTGAGCAAGCCACACCAGAACCTTTTTCTCGGCGGCGTTAAGAACTGAAGTCTGAATCCTTACCGCGTCTGCTTTAACATTTGTCATATCGTTATGATTTTTGCTCAAAATCCTTATAAATCCTGTGCCAAAATCATTTGTAACATTTATTTAACAGACATAGTATTGCGGGTAACGAAAATAGCCTTACCTTTGCACCCGGTTATTAGTTTTAGTGTTATTAATTATGTGGTTAGTATGAGGGCCCCACGTGAGTGGCGTTCTCATTTTTTTTGTAGTATATCAATCAGGCATCAGCCTTGCGCTGTAATGAGAACAGGAACTGAAGACCGCCATCCTGACGATTTACAGCCTTTATCGTTCCGCCATGAAATGCAATGGCATTCTTTACGATTGAAAGTCCCAGACCGGAACCGCCATCATCTCTCGTACGTCCTTCCGATACACGGTAGAAACGCTCGAATATCCTTTCGAGATGCTTTTCCGCTACTCCTGAACCGGTATCATAATACGTCAGATTGATAAGCTTGTCGGTGAATGCCGTATACTGAAGATGAAGTGTGATGCCATCACCGGCATATTTGAGAGAATTTTCGACCATATTCCTCAAGATACTGTATAGCAGAGTCCTGTTTCCGTGGATCAATGTACCCGGAACTATACGGTTCTCGACAGTTACATTCTTGGTTCTTATCTTTTCATCAAACTCAAAGAAGACCTCATTGGCTACTTCATAAAGATCCACATCCGTCTTCGCAAAGTTTGAAGACCTCTCCTCCATCTTGCTTATGAGTGCCATATCGCTGATAAGTTCAGAAAGACGCAGGGTCTGACTGTAAGCGCGCTCAAGAAATACCTGTTTCTTTTCCTGAGGCAGATCAGGACATGCAAGAAGAGTCTCAAGATATCCACGGATACTGGTAACTGGAGTTCGCAGTTCATGGGCGATGTTACTTGTCATCTGCTTCTTGAGCTGGGTATTCTTTTCTTCATAACGCCTATCTTCCGTACGGAGATAACGCATCAACAAGATGATGACAATGATGATAGTCACCACTGAAACTATGAAAAGCCAAAGAAAAGTCATGTTATTCTACGACATTGAAGGTGTAACCATAACCTGAACGATTGGTAAGATATACCTTGCAGGTTCCGAGCTTGGAGCGTATTCTTGCAATATGAACATCCACTGTCCTGTCCAAGACGTATGGAGCATCCTTCCATAGCTCGTTTATAAGGTCTTCGCGTGAAAAAATCTGTCCGGGATTGGAAGCGAGAAGAGCAAGAATCTCGAATTCCTTCTTTGAAAATGCGACAGGCATTCCTTCTACCAGAACAACCTTTCTCGTAGTATCGATCTGCACTTTACCGACTGCTATCAAGTCTGTATGGGCCGGCTGCGCAGGGGCGCGAAGTTCGATTCTCTTGAGCACAGCATTTACACGTGCAATTACCTCCTGAATTGAAAAGGGTTTGGACACATAATCATCAGCGCCTGATGCAAAACCGGTGAGAAGATCATCCTGCCTGTCCTTTGCCGTAAGGAAGATAATAGGTGTCATATTCCCCTCTTCGCGTAGTTTTGTAGCCATCTCGAAGCCGGAGATACCTCCCATCATTACATCCAGAAGTATCAGACTATGCCTGTCTGACAACACAGACAAGGCCTCTTCAGCAGAGGAGGCTGTCTCTACTGCAAATCCCGCATTCTCAAGATTGAACTGAAGAATGTCACGGATATCAGCCTCATCGTCGACTACAAGTATCTTTCTATCCATATTTTATCTTATTATCACCGTTACATCACGTGCAGCCTGCGCTCCCATCACCAAAGCCTGAGCGATATCCGCTGTCTTTGAAGGTCCGCTTATAAAGCATCCGTATCCATAATCCGGCATCTGGATCCTTGAATAAGCCTCATGCATGTTGTTCACGATATCATTTCCGTCAACAATAATAATAAGTCTTTCCGAAATAAACAACACTGCACGCTCCTTCATTGTCTGAGGAACCCATACGCATCCGTTTTCAGCAACCGCAAGAACCCCTTCGACAACACCAAGATCAGTACCATTGAGCGCCGAAGCCTCTGCGATTTCATCAGGATTCATATCAGCATTGATATAGGGAAGGCTTGAAGCGACAGTAACCGCTTCGGGATATATCGAACGCACTAAAGCATCGATATCAGTTCCTTCTTCAGAAAGGACTGCATGACCTCCTACAGCCTCTAAAGTTTCCATGAACTTCTGGACTTTATCATCATATGCGACCGGAGTCAGCGCATCAAACGTAGGCATATCAAATGACTGCCATCTGCTGCCTCTGATTTTCGAAAGTATCTGCTGCTTATCCATTTTTCTGTACTTTTCCTTTTTTCCACATAGTCTGAAACGATTCCTTCGCAAATTCAGGAAGATCGCGTCCCTTACCCCAAAGATGCACACCTGTCAATTCTGAAGCTGTTACAGCAGCGTTTATAAGCGGTGAGCACTTCAATGCCGCATTATATAAAGACGGACGGTCGAAGATATATTTCATACCGATTCCCATTGCCTTCTTTACAGAATCTGCCTTTCCTATGCTGTCAAGAGACTGCCTCCACGCATATATCTGTTCGGAAAGATTAACCTTGACAGGACACACATTGTCACACGAACAGCACAAAGAGCATGCACTGACATTGTCAGAATACCTGCTGCTGTCCTTTGCCATTCCAAGGTTCACACCCACAGGACCTGGAATGAAATAAGTGTATGAATAACCGCCTGAGCGTCTGTAAACCGGACATGTATTCATACACGATCCGCATCTTATACATTTGAGAAGTTCCCAATGCATCTGGTCTGCTATCGTATCGGTACGTCCGTTATCCACAAGAATTATATGCATCTCTCCTCCCGGACGAGGCTTACGGAAATGTGATGTAAATGTTGTGGAAGGCTGACCAGTAGCGCTTCGGGCAAGAAGGCGGTGGAAAACAGCAAGCGATTTATAGTCCGGAATGACCTTTTCTATACCCATGGCCGCTATATGGAGTTTCGGTACAGATGTGGACATGTCAGCATTACCTTCATTGGTACATATGACTATTTCTCCTGTTTCCGCGATTCCGAAATTAGCTCCGGTAAGTCCTGCATCAGCAGTCAGGAATTCATCCCTGAGGCTCTTGCGGGCGCAATAAGTAAGATATGTAGGATCACTGTTGCCCTTTTCACTGTCAAGTTCCTTTTCAAACAGTTCACCTACCTCCTCCTGCGTCAGATGAATTGCAGGCATAACGATGTGACTTGGCTTCTGATCAAGCAACTGGATGATTCTTTCTCCGAGGTCGGTTTCCACCACTTCAATCCCCTTGCTTTCAAGGTATGGGTTCATCTCACACTCTTCGGTGAGCATTGATTTGGACTTGACCAGTTTCTTTACATCGTGACTCTTGAGAATATTGAATACTGTCTCATTGAATTCTTCAGCATCTGCCGCCCAATGCACTATTACCCCGTTTGCCTCAGCATTCAGAGTGAACTTTTCAAGATACTCGTCAAGGTGGGTCAAGGTATGCTTCTTTATAGA
>JAEIGA010015651.1_pt1 | contig 11545 bp, 10 predicted proteins | sample 9270691 | NCBI WGS metagenome assembly JAEIGA01 (sample SAMN17057246, study PRJNA624740) | gut metagenome | biome: biome; isolation source: fecal sample | host: Bos grunniens | place: China: Xizang | collected 2019
ATTGAATATGTTCCAGAGGCCATTGAGGACGCTAAGGTCAATGCTGTGAATAATGGAATCACAAACTGCGACTTCTTTGCAGGAGACATGAAGGACATCCTCACTGACGACTTCGTTGCAGAACACGGACGTCCAGATGTGATCATCCTCGATCCACCTCGCGCAGGTATCCACCCGGATGTAGCTCAGGTCATCCTGAATGCTGCTCCTGACAGAATGGTCTATGTGAGCTGCAACCCTGCATCACAGGCCCGTGACCTCGAAATCCTCTGCAAGGACTACGAAATCACTGCTGTCCGTCCGGTGGACATGTTCCCACACACTCACCATGTTGAAAATGTGGTTGCACTCAGACGTAAATAAAAAATTAAGGTTCCCGATTTGGGAACCTTAATTTTTTAATGTCCGTGAATCTCGTCGCGGGAATTGTTGCTTGTCACAGGAACACCTTTATACTCACCAGTCAGAGTCTTGAGGAATGCTGTGATCTTATCAGTCTCAGCTGCTGTGAGCTCCACTCCACTCTGATACAATCCCATATCGCTGACAGCTTCTTCAAGTGTCTCACGAGTACCATCGTGATAATATGGCCATGTGTGCTCCACATTGCGGAGTCCAGGAACTTTGAAACGATGACGGTCTCTTTCAAGCTGTGTCTCCTTGAAGCGACCATTATCCTCATTGGTCAGTTCAAGACCACGTTCAGCAAAATAATGACGGCGCAGACCCATCAACTCATACGAAAGACCTCCCAGGTTTGGACCAACGTGGCAAGTCGCACAATCATATTTCTTGAACAGCTCATATCCCTCAAGTTCTTCAGCCGTAATAGCCGAATCATCACCAAGAAGCCACTTGTCAAATGCAGAATTAGGAGTCACAAGGGTGCGCTCGAACTGTTCGATGGCATCAGTGAGATTAGCTGCTGTGAGACCATCAGGATAAACAGCATTGAATTCGCGTACGAATTTCTTGTCAGTCTTCAACTTGGCAATGATCTGGTCAAAAGACTCAGAAGCCATCTCTACAGGATTAAGAGGTGGGCCCGCAGCCTGATCAGCCAAAGTTGCAGCACGACCATCCCAGAACTGGACAAAGTTATATACCGCATTAAACACTGTCGGAGCATTCACACCACCAAACTGATCGTTAACACCATGTGAATACTGATGATTATCTACACCAGCTGTCTCAAGAGCATGACATGAAGCACAAGACACAGTATTATCTACTGAAAGTCTGGTGTCATGGAAGAGCGCAAAACCAAGTGCAGCCTTCGCCTGGTCGTACTCAAGTTTCTGGTCGATCGGACGAACAGGCTCATTGGCACGATCTCCAACAAGACCATCATTGTACATGGCTGAACGCACTGCTGCAACCCAATCAAGCACAATAGCACGCTTTGCTGCTGTCAAAGAACTTCCCCAATGCACAAGATAATACTTAGGCATCGGCATTCTGTCATCAAGAACAACCTTCTCCACCTTAGCAAGATCAACAGGATTAACCTGCGCACCTTCCTTGACGTCTTCCATGAATTTGGTCATGTCAAATGCACGATAACCTGAATCCACATCAGCCTTAACAACATCCCCCATTATCGGAAGTTTAGAGTAGAACGGGAGCTTTGGATCAGCTGAATGGCAACTGAGACATCCTCCATCAGTGAAGATCTCGTAAACCTGCTCATTCAGAGGAAGATCAGATGAAGGAACACGATTGACTGCCCTATAAACGACAACCATAGCAGCGGCTACCACCAGCAGTCCGACTGCAAACATTTTGATACATTTCTTCATAAGTGAATCAATATACATGTAAACTTTCCTGCGCAGAAGGAAGGAAGTTGATTCCCCACCAGCACATCTGCAGACAAGCAAAAGGAAATATAATTAAAATACACAACATACGAGCCTCCGCCTTTCTATATATTCTTAAATGCATATATAAAAGGTAGCAAAGCCAAGTGATCAGAGCCCATGTTTCTTTAGGATCCCAGTTCCAGAAATGTCCCCATGCCTGTTTTGCCCAGATTGCTCCGGAAAGCATACCGAAAGTCAGGAATGCTGTACCTATATATATAAGGGTATCTGCAGAAGTTAACATCAGGTCTGTAGTAGAATTTCTCTTGAATAACCCCACAAGAGCAATAAGGAAAGCGCATCCTAGCAATGAATAAGAGAACATATACACTGTCACATGCGGAATGAACCAGCCGCTCTGCAAAGCCGGAATAAGAGTCTGATCATGTATCTCCGGCTTGACAAGATTCAGGACTATGAACACTGTCGAAAGTACTGTCGAGAATGAAAGAATCCACTTGTAACGCCATCTGAGATACGTAAACAGACCGGATATTCCTGCAAAGAAAGAATACCAGAGTCTGGTTTCACCCATAGTCCTGAGCGGAGGACGACCAAGGGAGATCCACATACCTCCGATGAAAGCAGCTAAAACCAGAATGGACAACACAGAAAATGCAGCTCCACTCTTACGTCTGCCACAAAGAGCAAGGACTGATGCAAGGACCGAACAAATAATAGACGGTACAGCAAAATATATGAATATATCCCAGGTTATCATTTTCGTGGTCCGTTAATAAATAATAAAAAGGCTCCGGCAAGCATCATGATTATTCCGGCAAGCGCAAAATATCTCCAAGGCTCACGTACAATCTGAAGAACGCATGAATCTTCTGAAACGCTTGCAAGATAGATATCTTGGCCAAACTTGACTCCATACGGATGATTGACCATCAAAGTGACTGGTTCTTGTCCATTTACAGATATAAGTGCTTCATAATGGCTTGGTTTACCATCAACTGAATATTCCGTATCAACATCCATCAGACTTATCTCAAAAGGCAGAACTACCCTTTCAGACTCAAGTGTGACTGCTTCACGTGAGGTCTCATCGACAAATATACGCAGACGATATTCGTTTGAATCTGGTGCTCCCCAGAATCCGGAACCCACTGCCAGAAGAAGTCCAAGATGCAACAGGATGAATCTCCACCTGATAACTCCATCTCCTCTTCTCCAGCCACGCAATGTGATCAGGAACAGCACAATCTGCACATATAACAGCACCACAACGAATATCAAGGACTCAACAAAACCCCTGTCACCAGTAAAACCAATCCAGAGACATGAAAGAATCAAGATACCGATAGCAGATACAGTTGCATGATGAGAATGCAGAAAACGCATTACAGCACAATAAGGATATGTCTTCCGCAGCCAGATAAGCCCACACATCATTAGAGCAGCAATCAGAAGATTAAGCGGAAACGCAAAAAATGTCCAATATTCGTTCATACCTATCGAATGACTATCCACAAATATATGATATTTTTATAACTTTGCCGACCTTAAATACAACAATATATACAATGCTACTTCAAATTTTTATCCTTATTGCAGGACTTCTATTGATACTCTTCGGAGCAAACTATCTCGTGGACGGCTCATCGAGCATTGCAAAGAAATTCGGACTCAGCGAATTCATCATAGGTCTGACAATCGTCGGCATCGGAACATCAACACCAGAAATGGTTGTAAGTTTCATGTCTTCGCTCCAAGGCAAGGCTGACATGGCCATTGGAAACATTGTAGGTTCCAATATCTTCAACACCATGATCATACTTGGAATCACAGCCTTGATCACTCCACTTGTAATCACCAGAAGCAATCTACGCAAGGATATTCCACTCAATATCATCGTAACTGTCCTTCTCATTCTTCTGGGAATGAATCAGACCATCTTCGGACTTGGTGAAAATCAGCTGTGCAGAATAGATGGCGCGATACTATTGGGAGTATTCGCATGGTATCTTTGGTCATCATTCAAGTCTGATTCTGCAGATGAAGATGAAGAAAGTCAGATAAAAGAATATAGTGGACTGATGTCGGTAGTTCTGATCATAGGAGGACTGGCAGGGCTGATTGCAGGAGGCAAGCTGTTCGTGAACTCAGCGACAGAACTCGCAAAGATGTTCGGTGTTTCTGACAAACTGATTGCAATCACAGTCATGGCAGCCGGTACCTCAATGCCGGAACTTGCTACCTGCGTAGTCGCTGCATTGAAGGGACGTGGTCAGCTTGCACTTGGTAATATCCTCGGATCAAACATCTCAAACATTCTACTTATTCTTGGAGGTGCAGCTCTTATCAATCCACTTTCATTCTCTGGAATGACAGCTGTCGACCTTGGAGCAGTTCTGATCTGTGCAATCTTCATCCTCTTCAGCGCCTATGCATTCAAGAAGAAAGCACTTGACCGAGTAGAAGGTATCATCCTGCTCCTTATGGAGGCTGGTTACATGTGGTATCTTATAGCAAATTTGTAAACAAAAAGGTGGTAACACTTTTGTTACCACCCAAAACAAATTTGTTTTAAATATTGATTTTCAATATAAATTCTTATTCCAGTTCACCTTTCTCCAAAAGTTCTTTTGTAACGACTGGATTTGCGTAAATATTCAGGAAGACCTCCTTCAATTCAGTTCTGTCAAGCTCAGGTTCAACTGTTGAAAGCTGTTTTTCCATATATGCAACGAACTTTTCAACGTCTGCCTGTTCATATTTATCAGCATACTTTGTAGTTCCATTGAGAATATCGAAGGCGATGTAATGAGTCTTGAATAACTTGTATCCTGAGATAACTCTGCGGTCGATAGCACGGCGAATCACCTGATAACGCTCGTTCTTGTCGCATGCTGCAGCTTCAGCAACTTCCTCTGTTGATAGAGGCTCGCAAATATGGAGGTGAATATCTCCCTTGTACTGCATGACTCCAGTCACGATACTGTTCGTATCCTCACCCTCTGCCTTTACATATTTCTGAGTACGTGAGATAAGCACCTCGCGAGCCTTCAGAATGTCACATGGCTCATATTCATATGAAATACTCATAGGAACAATGTTCAGCTCTTCGAAGTTCTTTTTGAAATCTTCTCCACCACTCATATCGAGCATCTTGAGAAGACCCTGCTCAGTTGTGTCATAACCGTCTTTTGTTCTACCCTGTCTCTGGGCGAGCCAGATCGAGCTTCTCTGCTCGGTAACATTCAATCGGATATATCTTGAAAGAAGCTGTGACGAAAGATAAAGTTCACGAGCAGAAACACCTCTGACCACCTTGATCATACGGTTAGAACGGATAAGCCACTCGATCGCCTCGTTACTGATAAGATTGTCTCCAACAGCAATCTCAGTCATAGGAATACCATTTATATGAAGCACCAACTGAGTGATTGCTGGATCCAGAATGATGTCACGATGATTGGACAAAGTCAGGAACTTCTTGCCATCCTTGACATTTTCAATACCATCGTAAGTGAAATTGCTCGCAGTGGTATCAAGTACCCAACGCACAAAACGCTGCATAACAAGTACCTGGAACTGCTCGACTGTCTGTATCTGCTTGAGTGTATTCTTCAGAAAATCAGGGGTTTCAGAAGGGAATACGTGTTTAGAAATCAATGATATAAGAGGGAGTTCAGCCACTTTACTCAACGCCTCTGCAGCCTCTGAATCCGTATAAGGACTGATACTCTTAAATTCGGTTAAATCTACCATAGGTTAGTAATTTAGTAATCTTTGCAAATTTAAAACGATTTTGTCAATAAACAAATAAAGGCTACCTCCTGAATAGAATAGAACTATCTCCATAACTTAGGAAACGGAAGTCTCTCGAAAGAGCAAAATCGTAGATATTACGCCAATCACCGCCCACAAATGCCGAAATCAGCAGAAGTAGAGTACTCTGGGGCTGATGAAAGTTAGTCACAAGTACATCAACGACCTTGAATTCATACCCAGGGACTATGATTATGCGGGTACCAACCTTCAGTTCATCCTTTCCATTCGCTTTCAAATAAGCAATCAAGGCATCCAGAGACTCTTCTAAAGAATATTGAGGAGCTGTTGTGTATGGGTCCCACTGCTGAACATCTGCAGGAGCACCTGTTTCAATGCATTTAACACCGACATAGTATAAGGACTCCAGCGTACGTACAGATGTGGTACCAACAGCAACGACCTTACCTGTCCTGTTTCTAAGTCTTTCAATGAATTCAAGAGTCACCACGAAAGGCTCTCTGTGCATTGTATGATCAGCCACGTTTTCGCTCTTGACCGGAAGAAAAGTTCCTGCTCCCACGTGTAGACATACTGTATTAGTTGTCACATTTTTATCCCTGATAGCCTCAAGTACTGATTCAGTAAAATGAAGCCCCGCTGTAGGGGCTGCGACAGAGCCACGGAAACGTGCATACAATGTCTGATATCTCTCTAAGTCTATGCTCTCTGTATCCCTGTTGAGGTATGGTGGGATTGGAATAGATCCACATATTTCAAGAACCCTTGAGAAAGGAGCTCCATTTGCCCATGAAAACTCAACAATCGATGTCTCGCCACACCTTTCTATAAGATCTGCCTTTAGTGACATTTCTGATATATCACTGTCATTTAAAGGATTATATAGGTGCAAGGTATCGTTCTTCCATCTCTTGACATTACCGACGATACACTTCCATCTACACCTGTCTGTCACAGCAAACATCGTCACATATTCCTCTGGGAGAACTGGTTCAAGACAGAAAATCTCAATATGTGCACCGGATTCTCTCTGAAAATGGAGTCTTGCAGGTACAACCTTAGTGTCATTAAACACCATCATTGAGTCCTCTGGAATGTATTCTGAGATATTTTTGAATGCTGATTCCTGAGGAATACCATCTTTATATATCAGCAATTTAGATCCATCTCTTTCTTTAAGAGGATATTTCGCAATCCTCTCGTCGGGAAGGGGATAATTAAAATCTTCTATTCTAATATTAGGTACCATAATGGTTCATTTGCATTTATACGCAAAATTACAACAATTAATCTCTATCCGCAAGACTCATAAATATTGTCAATTTGCCTTCAAATTGAGGGTGTCATTATTTTATTAGAAAATACACATTTTTAAATCACATTTGTTAATTTATATTAACCAAATGTAAAGTTTACAAAATTTTTAACAGTGTTTGACGCTATTTTAAAGACCCGTCAAATTAATTTCATAAGTTTTTCTTATACATCAAAAATAACTCATCTATATATCTAATAATCAGCTATTTATATAATTTATCTACATCTATGCTTAATTATAATATATTAACATATTGAATAACGGGTCAGATTTGGCGTAATTTCCTCAATTTTGACAATTAATTGACATATTAACTATAAAATAATCAGTATTTTATAAGTTTCATATAAAGTAATTATATAATATTATTTTCAGCGTATTATTTACAAAAGTTACATTATTAACAAAGATGCACATTTGCAGGTTTCAAAAATATACACTACATTTGTAACATCGAAGATAACAATTATGAATACACGTCTTAAGCAGTTTATCGCTGCAGAAAACATCTCTCAGGCCCAGCTTGCTGACAATCTCAACGTTGTCAGAGCAAGTGTTTCGCATATTCTTGCCGGAAGAAATAAACCGGGATATGAATTTCTCTCTGGTTTGATGAGTCACTACCCTAACCTTAATATAGAATGGCTCATGTTCGGTAAGGGAAAAATGTACAAGACACAGGAGCAGCAGACAATTTTTGAAACCCCAGACACAGCTGAGGAAAGTACTGAGAAGACAGATATATTCACCGAGCTGGCCCAGCAGGAGACAAAGACTCCAGAACAGCCCGTAGCAGTACAACCTTTCGCTCAAGTTCAGCCTGGCGTCACCCTGAATGACATAAAAGCTTTAGTTAATACGATACAAAAGCCTGTAAATCAGAGAAAACTAGTAAAAATTACGGCCTTCTATGATGATGGCACATTCCAGGAACTTACTGCACTATAATAAAATACTGCGTGCGCATGATGCTGTACGCAGTATTTTTTTGTTATATTTACATCTTAATCCAATTTTCGAGCTATGTATAAACATATTCTTAAGCCCTTTCTTTTCTGTTTCAATCCGGAAACAGCCCACAACATGCTTTTTGCCACTTTGAAGGCACTCAGATACGTTCCTTTTTCAGGAGCAATAATAAGAGGTATATATAAAAGGGAGACTCCAAGCCTTGAAAAAGAGGTTTTCGGTATTCATTTCCCTAATCCAGTGGGACTTGCAGGAGGACTTGACAAGAATGGTGAGTTCTATAATGACATGGCCAACTTCGGTTTCGGTTTCGTGGAGATCGGATCACTTACTCCCCAGCCTCAGGACGGCAATCCAAAGCCGCGTTGCTTCAGAGTTCCTGGAGACAGGGCTATCATCAACCGCTTCGGTATTAATAATAAGGGAGTCAAGAATGCAGTTGAGCATCTTAAGAAGGTTCGTCCGGAAGTCATCGTAGCCGCAAATATTTCCAAGAACACCACAAGTATCAATGAGGAAGCTGCTAAAGACTATGAGTCAGCATTTGCTCTTCTCTATGATTTCGTTGATATGTTTGTAGTTAACATTTCTTGTCCTAATGTAGTGGGACTCACTGCATTGCAGGATATGAACTTCCTTTCTGACATCATTGACAGGCTTCTCAGTCTGAGAATGTACTACGATGAATATCGCCCTATACTCCTTAAGGTCTCTCCAGATCTTTCTCATGAGCAGCTTGATGAGATCATCGACTACTCGCTCCGCTCAGGAATCGACGGAATCGTGGCGGGAAACACCACTCGAAGCCGCGAGGGCCTCACAAGTATCTCACCAGAAAAGATCGATGCTATAGGCAACGGAGGTATGTCAGGTGCACCTGTACACAAAAAGAACCTGGAGCTTGTCAAATATGTACACCAGAGATCGGATGGAAAGCTTCCTATCATTGGTGTAGGTGGAATCATGTCACCTGAGGATGCTCAGGAAATGATTGATGCCGGAGCATCACTCGTCGAGCTCTATTCTGGATTCATCTATGAGGGCCCTGGCCTTATCAAGAGAATCCTCAAGCACTTTGAAAACCTCATTAAGCAGCCACTCGTAAAGAAACAGTAATGAGACAGGCCTCAATTTGCACAATTGGAGATGAAATACTGATCGGCCAGGTGGTCGATACTAACTCTTCACATATCTCACAAGCTCTTAACTCATTAGGTATCAAGGTTTCACGTATGCTCTCAATCGGTGATGAGCATGCTACAATTGTGAATGCCTTGTCAGATGAACTTTCCAGAAATGATATAGTGATCGTCACCGGAGGTCTTGGTCCAACAAAGGATGATATCACTAACAAAGCCCTTGCAGACCTATCTGGTGCAGTTTCATATAAGACAGACGAAGCACAGCTTGCGATTGTTAAAAGGATCTTGAGTGCACGTGGCATCGAGGCGCTTGACATCAACCTTGCACAGGCCTCAGTTCCTGATACATGTGAGGTAATTCCAAACAAACTTGGAACAGCTCCGATTATGGTATTCAGGTTTGAAGAACAGAAATTCGGGCATTATTGCACACTTTATTCCCTTCCAGGTGTGCCTTTTGAGGCTGTCGGAGCACTTCCGGATGTATTGGAAGACATAAAGAATCACTTTGATATAGCTGATATCCATCATAAGACAATTATGACCTTCGGTATTCCTGAATCCGTCCTTGCAAAAAGGATTGAAGTTTGGGAGGATGCCCTTGGGGAGGATATGCATCTTGCGTATCTTCCGGATCCGATCAAGGGAGTGCGTTTAAGACTGTCTATATATGGAGGAGTACGAGAGGAACAGGAGACCCGTATCGAGGCGGAATTGGCCAAATTAAGGCCTATTCTGGGCGACGCCCTATACTCGGAACAGGATGATACTCTTCAAGACTGCATAGGAAGATTGCTGGCTAAACATGGCAAGACTGTCAGTGCTGCTGAATCATGCACAGGAGGAACAATTTCAGCCCTCTTTACAGCAGTTCCCGGATCATCTGATTATTATCTTGGCTCTGTAACTTCTTATGCTAACAGCGTCAAGACAGGAGTACTTGGAGTGGATCCGAAAGTTATAGAAGAGTTCGGCGCAGTGAGCAGCGAATGCGTGGCTCAGATGGCGGAAGGAGTCCGCAGGTTGACAGGTTCTGACTTCTCAGTCGCGACCTCAGGAATCGCCGGACCTGGAGGCGGAAGTGAGACCAAACCAGTTGGTCTTGTGTGGATCGGTGTAAGTTCACAAAAGGGTACAGAGACCTTGAAAATGATCTTCAGAGGGGACAGAAAACGCAATATGGAGAGATTTGCAGCGTCAGCTTTGGATACATTGCGAAAGAAGCTCATAAACGAGCTAACTGATTGATATAATACATATAAAACATAGATGTTTTGGCGTAAAACATTTTTGTTTCATGTAAATATGTAAACCATAAGAAAATTTTATAACACAACATAAAATCCTGATAACCAACAAAATAAACATATTTTATACAATATGAGCACAGTCCTGCAGAAATACGAGAAAAAAAAGAGAAGAATTACGATTAACGGCATCTTCTACGCCGTCATTTCGTCAATGTCTTTCGGTTTCTCTCCACTGTTCAGCCTTGCTCTTATTGCTGCTGGATTGAGTGATTTTGACATTCTCTCCTACCGTTGGATGATTGCAGGATTGGTATTGATGCTCTATGCTTTTGCTAAGAAAAAGACTCTCCGCCTGAACTCAATTGATGAGGCTTGGAAGATAGTTCTTCTCAGTGTCCTGAGAGCAATAACCTCAGTAACTCTCCTTATCGGATACGTAAATATTTCAAGCGGAATTGCTGCAACACTCAACTTCATGTATCCGGTCATAGTGACCTTGACCATGGTTGTCTTCTTTGGAGAGAAACGGTCTCCCATCGACTACTTAGCTATTTTGGCTTCAATCTTCGGAGTCTATCTTCTTGCCTCAGGAGACAGCATCGTTGCACATGGTGGAAATACGAAACTTGGACTTATCTGCTCTCTCATCTCCGCCTTCTCATTCGCAGCATACTATATAGTAATGAAGCAGGTCAAAGCTGACAAGATTGAAGTTGTCAAGTTCACAACCTGGATAATGATGCTCAGTGCACTCTACTTCATTATCTGCGCATTCATCTTCAACGGAAAGCTTACAATCATTACGGATGCACGCAGCTGGCTGAATGCTCTTGGACTTGGCCTATGGGCAACAATGGTTTCAAATATCACAGGAGTCAAGGGCATCAGACGTATAGGCCCTACCATGACATCCATTCTGGGGGCCCTTCAACCTGTTACAGCAGTGATTCTGGGAGTTCTTTTCCTGGGAGAGCATCTTTATTTGAGATCGCTCATTGGAATCTCAATCATTCTTGTTGCCGTCTGCATCATTGTGCTTCACCAGAACAACCGCAAACACAAATAAGTCTACGCAGTTGACCAAGCGGCTGTTCGTATGTACCGCGAGAGGCACGCCAATTAGTATTGAGATGTAAATATTTGATATATAGCTATTTATACACCAATCTACTGGTTAGATGATTCCGCAGTACCCCCTTTAGAATGGGGGACTAAGATGCTTAAATTTTACTAATGCGCTACAAATCAAAGCTTTATAAATTCACA
>JAEIGA010015652.1_pt1 | contig 11545 bp, 8 predicted proteins | sample 9270691 | NCBI WGS metagenome assembly JAEIGA01 (sample SAMN17057246, study PRJNA624740) | gut metagenome | biome: biome; isolation source: fecal sample | host: Bos grunniens | place: China: Xizang | collected 2019
ACAATATGACTGACGATGATATAATAGGTGTGTTTGATTATAAAGATATAAAAGATTTAAATGATGACTGCCCATCACGTTCACAAGATTTTCTTGATAGATATAATATTAAATTAGGTTCGGCTGATTGTCTTGATAGAGCAAAACTTGGTGACAGTAAATATTTACTTGCTATTCTTAGAGGTGGTAAATTTGATAGAAGACCAAAACGACCAGAAGAAGAAATAAAAGATGGTGATTTTGAAAAGAGATATAAAAAACAAAAAAAACGTAGATATAATAGACCTAATACATATAAAGATATGTATAAATGGGAAAATGAAAAAGCAGAAGATTTATTTAGAAATCCTTATTGGCGAGAGAAAAGTGGAAGTTGGTCTGACCCTAAAAATTATAAAAGAGCAATGGATAATGTAAGAAATGGCAGACATTTTTGGGATAATAATGAAAAATAAATTTAATAATAATATGAAAAAGAAACAATTAATCAGATTAACTGAAAGTGATTTACACAATATTATTAAGGAAAGTGTAAACAACATTTTAACAGAATTGGATTGGAGAACATTAGCAAGTGCTGAAGAAAAGGCTCATAAAAAAGCAATGAATGCAAAAAGTGACGAAGAAAGATTACTTGCTTTGAACCAAACTTATAATTTAAAAAATGGAAAAATAAGAAAGCAAAACGATATTTATGATGGTATAAATAGTGATAATTTTGACGTACAATCTTCATATCCACAAAGCAAACAAAAATTTGGTGATAAACAAGATTTCTATCCTAATCCAAATACTGGAAAAGAAAAAACTTCATATCGCAAACAACTTGGCGGTGCAGCAAAAATAGCACAATTTAATAGAGGTGAAGATGAATATAGAGATGGAAAATGGAGAAAAAAAGAATAATATATGAAAATTAACAAAAAAAGCATAACCTAAGTTATGCTTTTTTTGTTAATTACTATTGTTTTACATAAATATGTTATCATAATACCACTTGGGTGGTATGATTTTTGGTGTTGTGTTTATTGGTTGGATAAATTCTTATCCAACAACACCAAGGATGCAACGCCCGAAGGAACGGTTGTAGTCGCCCATGTACACGTAAGACGAATTGAAGTACAAGTACCAAGCAAAACCAAATTCGTAATTACTAACAGAACTGCTCAAAACGCAACTAACATCATCAACATTGTAGAGACTACTATTGTAAGCACAACCAAAAGTTGGAACAAAAATTGACTTCCCATTAATCATTGAAGTGAATAATCTACCATTAACACCATTTTTAGTTGTCCATTTTGAAGTTGTATTTGATGATAATTCTTCCAATTGTTCCTTTGTTGGCATATGCCAATCACCACCCATATGAACATGGGCTGCATCATCCTCAAGGTCTAATACTCTCTTACCATCCTCAGAATTGTACTTAGTAAATGGATATTCTCCAAATTTATAATATGATGAACAAAATACTTTTTCTCCATTCTTAATTTGTTCAGCAGTCCAACCTTCAATATCACCCCATTGAAAATATAATGGTTCTCCAAGTTTATTTTTTATTACACTACTTGCCCATAATGTACCACTCGGCAAACCAAAGTCAACATAATTATAACCATTAAAGCAATCTAATGATTTAGTTTTATCCATAATAAAAATTAACTTAATTATTAAAAGTTTTGCAAAAATAATAAAATAAAAAAAACTAGCAAAGAAAAAATGCTAGTTTTTTTTTATTTTCTATTCTTTAATTTCATTTAATGATTTAATCATTTTATCAAATTCCTCATTAATTAATAAAGTTTTATCAATTATTGGTGCACGTTCAAAAACATTTTCTTTTTTAGATTTTTCATTAAATATAAATGTATTTAATTTACCATCTTCAGTTAATAAATTTGTTTTTTTACGTACATTTTCCATTGGTATTTCTCCTTCAGCACCAGAAATTTCTCCATTTTCATCAGCACCAACATCACCGAGTGAATCAACTTCACCTCCCATACCATCATCCATTGGTGGTTCTGCACCTAAATCACCGCCACCACCAATTGGTCCTCCCATACCACCACTTGGTCCTCCCATGCCACCGTCATTTCCTTGTTGTGGTTGTTGTTCTTCTTGGTATTTTGCACCTGGTTCTCCATATATTCTATCAACATTATCAAATATTTTAGTTTTCTTAATGATTTGAGTTGTTTTTTCAAGTTCAGCTGCAAGTGCTTTTTCGAGTCTAATTTCTTCAAGATTTGATTGAATGTCATTATCACTCCATTTCATAATTTCCTTTAGTGCTCTAGTTGTTGACATAATTGGAATTCCGTTACCAGGGTCTACAACAGCATCTCTTATAACACCAATTTTCTTTTGGATATTTTCAATTTCCAATTGTTCTGCTTGTGTTGATGGATTATTCATTGATAATGAGAAGTTCGTTAATTCATCATGGAATCCTAATAAATACAAATGTATTGTTGCAATTTTAGTTAATTCCATTAAAAATGCTTGTTGAATACGTATTATCTTTCGTGTAAAACGAACATCCATTAGTGCTAAATTTTTACCATCACCAGCAGCATCTTCAAAATTCAAGAATGATTTTGGCACACCTAATGCTGTAAATACTTTATTTTGAACAAATTTAATATCGTCCATTGCTGTTAAATTTTGTGCGGCTGATAAAGTATCAATTGGTGTTGGTGCATTTTGGTCTCTAACAGGAATAAATATATCTTGGTCAACACAATTTGAAACAAATATACCATTTTCGCACCAAGTTTTATTTTTATTAAAACTTCTAATTGCAAAATTATGTCTATCATCTTCACCGTTTAAACCAACAACTGTCATACAATACACATCATCTCCAGAAATTCGTCTTATACTTTTTATTGTATGGTTCTTTTTTATTGAGGTGATATAATCGCTTATTGTTTTAAACCCATGTTCTTTTAATCTATTTTCAAGAACTTTTCGTGAAATAATATTATTTTTAATTAAACGTTTGTTTTTATTAATTTCTTTTAAATGTTCAATTAATTCATTATTAATGTAACTTAACATGCTTTTTCTATTAATAATAGAACCTTCTAACACATTTTTTCTAATATTATCCCAAATAAATTCATCGAATTTAATATTCATATTTTGCAATCTAATTGCACGACTTTTTTCATCCCAAGATTTCTTATTTTTAATTTCTATTTTTGGTTTATGATGTACAATTAAACTATTCAATATATCACTTGTTACCCCATTTCTTTTATCTTCATGTATTGTATGATATTCATTTAAACCACACCAAACTAAATTATATGGATTATTATTATAATTATCAAAATCTATATGGTGTACAATATTAAATTTATCATTTGACTTTTTTATATGTTTTGCAACAAGTCTATGTGTTCTTTCATATTTACCACTTCTAGGATTATATACTTTTTCATAACGTTCAAAAATATTTTTTGAATTTTTATCACACTGTATATAAAACGGCATAACAGATTCACCTTTTTTAAGTTCATCTGCTCTTTTTTTTCTACCATCACGCATAACTACCTCATGTTCAGCAGCCATTACCACATAAGTGTCATCATCAAGTGTAATTTTGATTAATTTTTCTGCGGTATAATTTTTACCACACCAAACAACTTTACCAGGAACTACTTGAAGTGTTTTATCTTGAATTGAGTATACATAATTTTCTTTACCCTCTTCATATTCTTTTGCTAATTCTTCAATTGTAATTGTTCTACCATCTAACAATGGTATTGGTGTATCTCTTCTAACTGGTAATAAATTTTTTCTTAAATCTACTTGTCCAGTCATAGGGTCAATAATTGGTGTCCTTTTAAAATTATTTGCAATTTCTTGTACATATGCTTGAACATCAGCATCATCAATTGCACCAACATAAATTTTATATACACGTCTTTCAATTGAACGTTCCAAACGATAAATTAACATCATATCTTCCATAAGACTTAACATTCTCCAGTGTCTTCTTGCTTTTTGTAATATAGAAACTCCATAAGGAAGATATAAAGAATCAGTTAATAATCTAAAATGTCCAATTTGCCAATTTCTAAATGGTGTTTGTGAATTATTTTCTCCTAACCAAACAAATTTTGTTTTCATATCATCTTCACTAACATCAGATGATAAATTCCCCATACCATATGGATTAACAATACCATTTTCTAAACGTTCAACATTATATGGAGGTAATTGTCTCCATCCAGTAATACCATTTTGATTATTAATATTTAATAGCATAAATTGATTTCCATATTTACACATTCCTCTAATAATCATTGGGGCAGTTACATTAATATCTAATCTATTTACAAATAATTCCTCTAAAACACTTTTTATTCTATCAGATGATGAATAAACTGAAACAACACGATTTTGACTATTAACTGTACAAGATTCTTCTGACATAATATCTAATGCCATACCAATTTCTGGAAATGCATCCATTAAATCAGCATCTCTATACATCAATTTAACATTATTTAAACCAGCAAAAGCTTGAACAGATAAATCTGCATTTGCTTTTATCCATCTTTGATTTAAATAAGCATTTTGTTGTAATTCTTTCTTGGTTTTTAAATAATCTTCTTCATTATCAGTTTTATAAACAATACCATCATTTGAAGAAAAATCATATGAATTACTATGCGTTGTGTTATTATTCCATTTTCCAGTTATTGCATTATCTAATTTCTGAAAAACAGTAAACTTTTGTTTTGCCATATTTTTTCAATTATTAGTATTATAAAATATATTTTTATTTCTTTAAATATAAATAGTTTATTATTAAAAAAGTGGTACAAAAAGAAATTAAATCTTTTGCACCACATAAATTATTTTGTACTACCAAATAACCACATAAAGTTTCCATTTGGTATATTATTTACTGTCTTAATTGTTCTGCTATTATAAAATGGTGCTGCTTTTGGTCTCATGTCAATTGAATTTGAACAAATACGTTGACCAATTCCACTATTCATCATATATGAACCTAATATTGCAGCATCTTTATTTTTAATATCTTGAAGTTTATTAACTGAAAATTGCATAACAAACAGTCCCATTGCAATAGCAGTTAATGTGTCATCATGAGACCCACTCATATGGTCCATACGTCCAGTATCACCTTTAAATATCCAAGTATCTAATTCATTTATAACACGTACTGAACGTATCTTAAACTCATTATTTCTTACCATACCTGCAAAATGTGATAATACTGGATATCTGTTACCTTGAAAATGGAATCCTGGTAATTTATTAGTATAATCATTTCTATTTTTTGTAGAATTTTGTATCGTATAATTTTTTTGTGTAGCGTCTTCATAATATAAGTTTTTATAACCCATATTAATTAATGTTAATAGACATGCGTCACCAACGCCACCAGTTGCATCAACAATAACATAAGCATTATTATACATTGTTGCATATTCATAAACCATACCACCTATATCATCACCTAATTTTCTACCTAAATATTCAGCAACTTGTTCTATTATTGGAAAACCATTTTCATCTCTTCCATCCATATCAATAATTTCAATTGCAGTTCTATCATCACTAGTACCACGACTTGGGTCGCAAGATAATATATACCTATGACCTTCAATTGGTGGTTTCCAAAACCATGTATCATCATTCATTGGGTCTTTTAAATCTTCTAATGGTTCTCTCACATTTAATGTTGAATGCATATCAATAAATTCAGGAGATACAACATTATTCGCAGAACCCATAAATGATACGTCCAATTCTTGTGCAATCTTCATTGGGTCATTATTAAATGATTTGCACATTTCTTGATACCATGGATTTGTTGGTTTCCAACCATCTTGTTCTAATTTTTTCCATTTTTCTTCATCATATATAACTGTACCACTTTCATCTAAAATTTCTTCTTTAATGAATTGTTTTTCACCAGTTTTTTCATCTTGTTTATACCATTGTAAAAATTTATTATATCTTAAATCTTGATACCACTTAAATTCAACTGCGTTATAATTATTTTCTTTTGATAATGCTTGACGATATGTATTATAATATAATTCATCTTTACCATTTGGTGTTGATACCATTATAATCTTACGTTTTGGATTAGACGCTGAAGCTGCAACAGCAGATGTATAAACTGCTAACCCATTTTCAATAAAAGCTGCTTCGTCAAAAATTAAAATAGAAACTGCCGAAATACCTCTAGCCGCATTTTCACCACTAGAACGAGCATATACTTTACAACCATTAAATAACTCTAATTCTGATTTACTATTTTTAACAAAAATATCTTTTTTATTTTTAAGTGATTTTGGGTCAGTTGAATAATAATCATCACCCCAATACCATCTAGGTACTTGTAATAAAAATTCTCTAATTTTAGTAACTAATTGATTTGCTAAGTCCAATTTATTACCAATACATAAAACTGTTTCTGGCGTTTCTGGTGTTGCAAAAACCATTTGTGCACAAACATAAGCAGATGATACTGTTGTAATACCACATTGTCTATGCTTAATTGCAATACTTGCTGGATTTTCTGCAATACTTTGTAAAAATACCTTTTGTCTTGGAAATAAAGTAAAAGGAGTTGAACGTCCAGCACTTGCATTAAATGTTGATAAATATTTTTCAATAAATTTAATTCTTGACTTATCTGCACAACATTCAGCATAATCAAGCATTATTTGTTCAAAATCATGTATCATAATAATTTGTTTTTTTTTTATATATATAAATATTTTTTAACATATAAAATAATTGGTGACATTTTGTTTTTTCTTAACATTATGCCACCAATTTTTATTTAAAATACTTTACCTTCTGTGTTAAGGAAATTATAACCTTTATCATTTAATCTAATCATAGCAAAACCATTATAAAAATTATGAACTTCATTATACCATTGATTAGTTAATAATTGACCTTCTGCATTAAGAAAATTCCAACCTTTACCCTCTATCTTAACTTTAGCAAAACCTTCAGAAAAAGAACCAACAAAATCATACCATTGATTACTTAATAATTGACCTTCTGCATTAATGAAATTCCAACCTTTACCTTCTATATAAACTTTAGCAAAACCATTATTAAAATTACCAACATCATCATACCATTGATTAGTTAATAATTGACCTTCTGTGTTAATGAAATTTTCTCCTTTACCATCTATATAAACTATAGCAAAACCTTCAGAAAAATCATAAGCATCATCAAACCATTGATTACTTAATAATTGACATTCTGTGTTAATGAAATTATAACCTTTACCTTCTATATAAACTCTAACAAAACCATTAGAAAAATCACCAAGCCAATTATACCATTGATTAAATAATAATTGACCTTCTGTATTAATGAAATTACCACCTTTACCATCTATATAAACTCTAGCACAACCGCTTCGAAAATTACTAATCTCATCAAACCATTGATTACTTAATAATTGACATTCTGTGGTAAGGAAATTCCACTTTTTATTTAATTCAACTCTAGCAAAACCTTCATAAAAATCATCAACCCATTCAAATATATCATTGGGGTCTTCACCATTGGATAAACGCTCATTAACTTCAGCAAGCAAGTCATTCCACTTGTTATTAGGTTTGAACACTTGATAGAAATTAACACCAATAACTTGACTAACCTCCTTGGCAGTCATCGATTGGTCGCTACCACCATTATCATGATTCCAACGAGTCGTACAATACGCTAACTCACCTCTCTCATTAACAATGATACTTAACATCGATAATCCATAATCATCCAAAGGAGCATCTTCACCAACAATGGGTTTAACGGACTCAAATCCATTCTCTAAACAAAAATATATCTGATTTATGCCATCACAAGTATAACTATCATACATATCATCCATATGGGTCAGACACCATCTAGAATCAGGATTTGTATATTCATAATATTCTTGAGCCTCTTCAAAAGAGTTTATTGGCACAATCTTGTAATTGCTACCACTACTGAAATCCATTGAATCAATTTCACCCTTTTCAGCATCAACATTATCTTGTCTCACTTGTGCAAAACGCTCAATTAATTCTGAAGCACTTAATCCATTAAGATTTCTGTCATATTCATTCAAGTGTGCTGAAAGCAACTTTAAAGTTGCATTCAAATCACTTCTAATTCTTGCATTATTCAATTCGCCATTACAATACATTCTTGTAACGCCAAGAGTAAATTTCGCAATCTTTCTATCTCTTAAAGATGTAATGTCTTGTCTCAAATCAACTCTAATAAAGTTATCTGCCTTTTCATGAGACCAACCAAGGTTTGTCTCAAGATATCTCATTGCCTCTGATTGTGATTTAGACTCTTGAGATTCTGTTAACAATTGATTATTCACATTACAAACTCTTTCAAACAAAGAGTATATTTTATCTAATTTATCCATATTATTATATTTTTGCAATAATTCCTATTTTTTTACCAATTGCATTATTAACATATGTCACATTTATATTATATTCATCTTTTAATTTTCTAAACATAGATAAAACAGCGGTTCTATTTAGCATTCTACCAAAACCACTATAAACATTTCCATATAATTGTACTGCTCTTAATAAAATTTTAGTACCAATTCCTTTATGTTGTAAATCTGAATTAATAAAAAGATGTACTTGATATAAAACATTATCATTTACCATTCTAGGTTCCATTTTAAAATCAATCATTGAAATTGGGATTTCAACATCATTTATAAAAATATGCATTTGGTATTGTCCTAATGCTTCTAATAATTCTTCTTTAAAATCTATTTCGTTAATATCAGAATTACATATAATGTTTAAATAATCATTATCTTTTTTATCTTTATCATTATTTTCATCACTCAATTCATTTGCGGTGAAACATTCTTCTTCAATTACATTTTCATCATTATTAAGTTCATCTGCTGTAAAATATGAGTCGTTAATTAATGTTTCATTATCATTTTTATATTGAATAAAATTATGAATATTAATCATTTCATATTCTTTTTCTGATTGTTTAATAATTTCTTGCATAGTTTCTTTACCTTTTTTTGTTTTTGCAAGAATTTCTTGTAATTGCTCATTAAATTCATCAACAGGCATTTCACATATCTGTGTAAAAACATATGGTATTAATTTTGTTTCTTCAATATTACCAAAAAGAATATCCCACAATGGCACGCCCATTCTTAAATCCCATGGTTCTGCCAATAAAAAGTCTGCTTGACTAATTATATACATTGCTTTTTTATTATCTTTTGGTAAACCATGTGATGCAAATAATTCAAAGAAACCTCTAATAGTTTCAGTTAATAAAAATATAAAATTAGTTCCTTGTGCAGTTATGACTGTTTTTTCTCCTTCTCTTCCTAATTCTACTTCAACAACAGCACCTTGTTTTGGGTATTTATCACTTATTTTTTCTTTTTTATTAAATAATAAAAAATCATTTAGTGTGATTATTTTTTTATATAAATGTGGTAATTCCAAATTTAATTTTGCAAATTCATTTATATAAAGGTCTATTAATTGAGAATATCTATATGATACACCTTGTACAAGTGCATTAATAAATCTTCTTTTTAATACCACTTTATTAACATCAGACATTTCATTTAAATCAGCAAATACAAAATCTTTTTTATCTGCTTCTTCTGGTAAAACACGAAATGAATTTTTAGGTGAAATTTTTTGTACCAATTGACAATTTAATTCAACTGTTTCTTTTGGAATTGAAAACAATTTATTTATTGTATTTTCACATATTTTAATTAATTGTTCTTTAATTGGTTCTTCTATTTTTTGACATTTAACCAAATATTTTGATAATAAATTTTGTGCTTTATCACTATCAATAGTATCACCAAACATTTCTTTGGTTGCTTTATCCACCTCATTTAATCTATTTTTTAATATTTTATAATCAAATGGATAATCTTCTTCTGGAGGAAATGCCAAATTATTACCTAATGATGTTTGATGTTTAACCACATAATCAAATAAAAATTTAGGTAGTTTCATAAATTTATTTTTTTAACATTTCATTTAATTCCTTTTTTGAAAATGTAACACAATTTTCATTAAAAGTCACTCTTATTTTTGGATTTTTTATTTGTTTAAAATCTTGTCTTTTAGTTAAATTTTGTATTTGTTTTGAAGCATCTGCTGGATTTTCTGCATTTATTTCCATTGGAATTGGGTCATCTGAAGTATTACCATTATAATTCTTTGGGTCAACCTCAAATGTATTTACTGTTGGATTATCTTGTTTTGATGCCGTTAAATCACTTGCAACAGATGTTATGCTATTACTACTTGGTTTAACTGTAGCAACACTATCAGTGTTATTATTACCCTCATTTAATTTAAGGTTTTTTTTATTAAAAATAAATTTTGTCATAATAAAATAACTTTATATATAAATACTATTATAATAAAAAAAAGTGGGACATATGTCCCACTTTTTATCTTTGAGATGAAAAAGGATTTTTCTTAAAATCAAATGATTTTTTATTAAAACGTTTTTTATCCTTTTCATCATCCATTACATTATTTTGTTTACATTCTTCCATTGGCATCTCATTATCTTCAGCATTATTATCAATATTTTCTTCACCATTATCTTCAATGGTTTCGCCTTTATTGATTTTCTTAACAATTTCTTGTTTTTCATCACTTGTCATGTCTTTAGCTGCTTGAGTTGCAATCATACCAACAACATACTTATTTAAGTCTGTATCTGGTTTTTCTTGTTCCATATTATATGTTCTTAATGCTTGACTCAATTTACCTGCCAATCTTTGAATATTTTTTTTAGGGTCATCAATGGATTCATCATCATTATTCACATCACCCATATCATCACCCATATTATTATCCATATTATCATTACCCATCATATCCATTTCATTATTACCACCCATATCCATATTATTCATATCCATTGGCATTGGTTCAAATGAATTATTTTGATTTGGTACTTTAATAACATGTTTTTCTGTTAGATTTTTTTTTTCATTATACGAGTAATTGATTCTGCAATAGCATTTTCAATTGATTCTGGTGTTACTTCAAAAGGAGCACTATTACCAATTTCTTCACCAAATGCACTTTCATCTTCAACACTATCATCATTCATATCAAAATAACCTTGTTTTTCAGCATGTTTAGCATTCGGTAAGTTCATAGGTTCTTTTTGATATGCTGGATGTTGACCAAAATAATGAAATTCATCTTCTTTTAACATTGCTTTACGAAAATTTTTAGATTCAAAAACTTCTACATCTTCTTCATCATCCATGTCTTCAATGTCTTCATCATTTTCATCATCAAGTTCAAGTTCATATTCACTTTCTTCTTCATCATCCATATCTACATCTTCATCATCATATAATGAATCATCATCAAAAGTGCTAACACCGAACTTTTCAGCAAGTTTTGTTAAGATGTCTTCAATTTCACTAAGTCTTTCGTCAACTTCTTCATCAGATTCTTCATCATCTTCAAAATCATCTTCT